>JAEEGL013041435.1_pt1 | contig 12041 bp, 12 predicted proteins | sample 9134231 | NCBI WGS metagenome assembly JAEEGL01 (sample SAMN16246548, study PRJNA631951) | gut metagenome | biome: gut microbiome; feature: rumen; material: fiber-attached | host: Bos | place: Iran: Karaj | collected 2018-10
AACTAGTGATGAAGCATTATTTAGTGATGATACTCCAAAAAGAAGAACTCCACCAAAAGTAGATGATGAATATGAAATTCCACCATTTTTAAGAAGTGATAATTATTAAGAACTGATTAATCGGTTCTTTTTTTCTATAAAGCGACAAAATATGCTCGCTTTTTTTTATATAATACTTTTGGTGATTATATGAAAATATATATTGATTTAGTATTAATACTAAATTTTTGTTATGATTTTCTAATACTTTTAACTGTAGATACTACTCTAAAAAGACATATGAAAATAATCCGTCATATTATTAGTTCTATTATTGGTTCAATATCAGTATTTATCTTATTTTTACCATTTAATAGTCTAATTTTATTATTATTAAAACTTTTAACTAGTATAATCATGATATTAATATCATTTAGATATAAGAATATAAAGTATTTTCTTACTAATCTGACTTATTTATATATGTGTAGTATTATCCTAGGTGGTTTTTTATACCTTCTCGAAAATCAATTTAATAATAAAAATGAATATTTCTTACTTGTTATAATAGCTCCAATAATTCTTTATCTATATATAAAAGAACATAAAAAATATATGAGTATAATAAAATATCATTATCAATTAAAAGTAGTATTTAGGAATAATAAAGTACTTATATGTAATGGCTATATAGATACCGGTAACAAACTAAGAGATCCAGTTACTAAAAAATACATAGTTTTAATTTCTAAAAAATTATTAATTCCATATATTAATATAAGAAGTCCAATTTATGTTCCTTTTAAATCATTAAATAATAATGGTTTAGTAGAATGTTTTCCTATAAAATATATAAATATTAATAATGTAATATTAACTAATTATATGGTAGGAATAATAAATAATATAAGTGATAGTGATTGTTTACTAAATTATAAAATAATGGAGGATATATGTTTAGAAAAATAATAGAAAAGTTAATAAAAAAATATAATGAAGTGTTCTTTGTAGGGGCAACAGATAAGTTGCCACCACCATTAAAAAAAGAAGAAGAGTTAGAATTACTTGTTAAAGCTAAGCAAGGAAATATAGAGGCTAGAAATAAGTTAATTGAACATAATTTAAGGTTAGTAGTATTTTTAGCTAAAAAATATGAAAATACCGATACATCAATTGAAGATTTAGTTAGTATTGGTTCTATTGGTTTAATAAAAGGTATTAATACTTATAAGATAGATAAGAATATTAAATTGGCAACCTATGCTTCAAGGTGTGTATCTAATGAAATACTAATGTATTTAAGAAAGAATAAGAATAAAAAAGGTGAAGTATCATTGGAAGAATCATTAAATTATGACGCTGAAGGAAATGAATTACATTTAGAAGATGTATTGGGAACGGAAATAGATTTAGTGCCAAATGAGTATGAAAAGAAAGTAGATAAGGAAGCATTAAATAGAGAAATAATATCTTTAAATAAACGAGATAAAGAAATAATGATGCTCCGATATGGGCTAAATAATAAAAGGGAATATACTCAAAAAGAAGTAGCTGAAATATTAGGTATTTCTCAATCATATATATCGAGGATTGAGAAGAAAGTTATCAAAAAATTAAAACAAATACTAGTTAAATGATAAAAAGTGTGTTATATTTATGATAGGTGGTTAGTGTGATAGAAATACTAAAGAATAATGCTGATATAAAAGATAGTGAAGTAACAGAAACAATAGTTAGAGTAAAAGCCCTTATTATTAATTCTGAGAATAAGATTTTACTTGGTCATTCTTATTGTGAATATCAATTTCCTGGAGGTCACGTTTTAGGTGATGAGACTCTTTTAGAGGCTTTAAAAAGAGAATTAAAAGAAGAAACTGGTTTAGATTATGATGTAACTGGATTAGAACCATTTGTTCATTTAACTTCATATTTAAAAGATTATCCTAAAAATGGAGAAAATACTAAACATGAAATTTATTATTTCATTATCAATGATGATCGGATTCCTAATATTAAGGAGACCCATTATACAGATGAAGAATTAGATGGTAATTATGTTCTTAGATATATACCACTAGATGTAGTATGTGAAGTAATCATTGAAAATTCTAATTTGAATGGAGATGCAGCTGGAATAGTTCCTGAAATGATTGATGTATTCTATTATTACTTTAATAGCAAGAATTAAGCATCATAATTGATGCTTTTTTATATAGAAATAATTGTACTATTTTGTAATATTTCTTAATTTATGATATAATTTAATTATGAAAAATATTTTTAATATGACTAAAGAAATGTTGGAGGAATATTTTATAAGTATTGGGGAGAAAAAATTTAAAGCTACCCAAGTTTTTGAATGGTTATATATTCATAAAGAGTATAATATTGATAACTTTAGTAATATTAAAAAGGAAGTTATAAATAAATTAAAAGACGATTATAGTATAGATTTTATAAAATTAGAATTAGTTGAAGAAGGTAATGATGTAAAAAAATTCTTATTTAGATTACTTGATGGAGAAAAGATAGAAGCGGTTCTTATGGAACATGACTATGGATTATCAGTTTGTGTTTCTAGTCAAGTTGGATGTAATATGGGTTGTGCTTTTTGTGAAAGTGGAAGACTTAAAAAGGTGAGAAATTTAGAAACATATGAAATTGTTGAACAGATATTACTTATTGAAGGATATGTTGGTAAAAGAATAGATAGTGTAGTTATGATGGGAATTGGAGAACCATTTGATAACTATGATAATATTATTAATTTTATAAAGATTATTAATGATTCTAAGGGTCTAGCTATTGGTGCTCGTCATATAACTGTTTCGACTTGTGGATTAGTTCCTAAAATAAAAGAATTTAGTAATTTAGATTTACAAGTTAATTTAGCTTTATCGTTGCATGCTCCAAATAATGAACTAAGAAATAAGTTAATGCCTGTCAATAAAGCGTATAGTATAAATGAAGTAATTACTACAATTAAAGAATATATTGCAAAAACTAATAGACGAGTGACTATAGAATATGTTATGCTTAATATGGTTAATGATGGCGAGGATTGCGCTATAGAGTTAGCCAAGTTGCTAAAAGGTATGAATGTCTATGTAAATTTAATTCCTTATAATGAAACTAAGAATATTGGATTTACTAAGAGTAGTAAAGATAGAATTGATAAATTCTTTAATAAATTGAAGGAATTAGGCATAAATGTTACTGTAAGAAGAGAATTTGGTGGTAACATTAAGGCTGCTTGTGGGCAACTTAGAAGTGAGAGTGATTAATACGAAAACTTTTTATTTAACTGATACTGGAAGAGTAAGAGAACATAATGAAGATAGTGTTACAATCTTACGAAATATGAGTGGTGAATACTTAATGGTTGTTGCTGATGGCATGGGAGGTCATCGTAAAGGTGAAGTTGCTAGTGCCTTAACAGTTACTCATTTAGGTAAAAGATTTTCTGAATTATCTAAAATTGGTACTAAAACTGATGCTGTTAATTGGTTAAATGATAACTTAGCAGAGATTAATGCTGAGATTTTAGATTATGGTGCAAAAAATGAAAACTCTAAAGGGTTAGGTACAACGGTTGTGGCAGCCATAGTTACAAAAGAATTTTTGATATTTGCTAATATTGGTGATTCTGCTGGTTATGTTTTAAAGAATAATAAGTTGCATCGTGTTACAAAACCTCATACATTAGTTAATTTACTTGTTGATGCTGGTGATTTAACTGAGGAAGAAGCTAAAACACATCCAAAGAAGAATGTATTAATGAAAGCTTTAGGAGCTGGTATTAAATGTGAACCGGATATTTTTGATGTTGATAATGGCAGTGATGCAGTATTTCTATGTAGTGATGGTGTAACATCAATGCTTAATGATGATAGTATTGAAGCTGTATTAATAGATGATGAATTAACTATTGAAGAAAAGGTTATTAAGTTAATAAAAAAATGTAATGCTAGAGGGGGAACTGACAATATATCTATTGCCTGTTTAGTTCGCGAAAGTGGTGATAAAATATGATAATGAAGGGGCAAAAAATTAGTGATCGATACCAAATAATAAAGTCAATTGGGGAGGGTGGTATGGCTAATGTTTATTTAGCACATGATACCATTTTAGACCGTCCTGTAGCAGTTAAAGTACTTCGTGGTGATTTAGCTAATGATGAGAAATTTGTTCGTCGTTTTCAAAGAGAAGCATTATCTGCTAGTTCTTTATCTAATCCTAATATAGTTGAAGTATATGATGTTGGAGAAGATAATGGAGAATATTATATAGTTATGGAATATGTAGAAGGTAAGCATTTAAAGAACCTTCTTAAAAAACGAGGCAAACTTACCGTTGCGGAAGTAATAGATATTGTTTTACAAATAACTAATGGTTTAAGTGTAGCTCATGATTCTTATATAATACATCGGGATATTAAACCTCAAAATATTTTAATATTAGAAAATGGTTTGATAAAAATTACGGATTTTGGAATAGCTGTTGCTATGAATGCTACTCAACTTACCCAAACTAACTCAGTAATGGGTAGTGTTCATTATTTACCACCAGAACAAGCAAGTGGTAAAGGAGCTACTTTACAAAGTGATATTTATTCAATCGGTATATTAATGTATGAACTATTAACTGGTAAATTACCATTTAAAGGTGATAATGCCGTAGAAATAGCTTTGAAACATCTAAAAGAGCCGATGCCAAGTATTAAGGATGAATTGCCTGATATTCCTCAAAGTGTTGAAAATATTATTTTAAAAGCTACTGCGAAGAATCCTAAGAATAGATATGCTGATGCTCGAGAAATGCATGAAGATTTAAAAACATGTTTGGATGATTCAAGAGCTAATGAACTAAAAATAACCTTTAAGTATCCAGAACATGATTATGATGATACAAAGATACTTAAAGCAGTTAAAGATGCCAAAAAGACTGAAAAAGTTAAAGAAACAAAGAAGAAAGAAGAAGTTGTTGTAAAACAAATTAATAATAAACAAGCGGCTGGTCAAAATAAATTAATAATTGCTTTAGCTAGTATATTTGTCGGTTTAGTGGTAATTATAACAACCATATTCTTGCTTATTCCTAAATTAACAAGTTCTAAACAAATTGAAGTACCTGATGTTAGTGGTAAAAGTATTACGGAAGCTATTAGATTACTGCAAAATGATGGATTTACGGTTGCTGATGAACAAAGAAATGAAGCTAGTGAAATAATTAAGAAAGATCATGTAATTAAAACTTCTCCAGCAGCAGGTTCTAAAAGAAAAGAAGGAACAGAAATTATTCTTTATGTATCTGTTGGAGATACTAAAATTGAAATAGAGGATTATTACAATAAAGATTATGCTGAGATTAAAGGTAAATTAGAAGCTAAGGGATTACAGGTATTAATTGAAAGAAGAGATATACCTTTAGAAGAAATAAATGATTATGAAGAAGGTAAAATAATAGATCAATCTGTCCAAGCTGGTGAAAAGCTTTCTTTAGGGGATACAATAGTGTTATATATCCCTAAGTTGGATAATAAATATCCAGATTTTGTTGCAGAAGAATGGTCTATTGAAGAAGTTGAAAATTTTGCTGAAGATTATGGTATTATTTTAACTAAAAATTATGAAGAAACTAATGATTATCCTAGTGGTACGATAATTCGTCAAAGTAGAGCAGCAGGTACTACTGTTGTAAATGGTGCTAGATTAACTGTTACAATTGCTAGAGCAGTTTCAACTGATATTAATGAACCAGATGATACTGGAGACTTAGATTAATGCGTGGCCAAATAGTAAAACAAATTAGTAATACTTGGTCAGTAAAAACTGATGAATGTATAATTGAATGTAAGGCGAGGGGTAAATTTCGTAATAGGAATGAAACCCCTTTAGTTGGTGATTATGTAACAATTGATGATAAAAATAAAATAATAACAGAAATATTACCTAGGAAAAATGAATTATCTAGACCTGTTGTTACAAATGTTGATGTAGCATTAATTGTTACAAGTGTTAAAAAACCAGATTTATCATTAAATCTATTAGATAAATTATTAGTGATGGTAATTACTAATAATATTACACCGATTATTTGTTTAACTAAATTGGATTTACTTGATAATAATGAAAAAAAAGAAATAAAAAAGATAATGGATTATTATGAGAAAATTGGTATTAAAGTATTAAGTAATAAACATCTTTTTAAATTAAAAAGATGTTTAAATAAAAAATTAGTTGTATTAACAGGACAAACTGGAGCTGGTAAATCAAGTTTACTTAATAAACTAAAAAAAGATTTAAATATTGAAACTAATCCAATAAGTGAATCATTAAATCGTGGAGTACATACTACTAGACATACAGAAATATATAATATTGGTAAAATAAGATTTATTGATACTCCAGGATTTTCGGCATTAGATTTAAATGGTATAACTAAAGAAGTATTACGGGATTCTTATCCTGAATTTAAAAAATATGATTGTTCATTTAAAGATTGCTTTCATAAAAATGAATCTGGTTGTGAAGTAATAAAAGCTATAGAAAGAAAGGAAATCTTAACTAGTAGATATGATAATTATTTAAGATTTTTAGGAGAATGTAATGAAAGTAGTAGTAAGTTATATAAGTAGTTTATATGATAGAAGGGAAACTATTTTGAAAATAAGTGAAACTAGTGCAGATGCTATTCATGCTGATTTAATGGATGGTAAATATGCCGGAGAAGCAAATTTTACAATTAGTGATCCAAGTGCTTATATTGAAGAAGCTAATTTTCCGGTTGAATTTCATTTAATGACATTAAAACCTAGTGGATATTTAAATAGTCTCTATTCTTTAAATCCTACTTGTATCTATATTCATCCTGAAACTGAAGATAATCCCCAAAAAATACTTGAAGATATCAAAAATCATGATATAGAACCAGCAATTGTTATTAATCCGGATGAAGATATATCAAAATATGAATACTTGTATTCTTATGTTGGTAGAGTATTACTTATGAGTGTAGTACCAGGATATGGTGGTCAAAAATTTATTGAAGCTACAACTAATCGTTTAGATGAATTATTAGAATATAAAAGAATATATAATTTTGAAATTTTTATTGATGGGGGAATAAATAGTGAAACTATTGATAAAGTTTTAAATGCTGATGGGGTAATTAGTGGATCATTTATATGCAAAAGTGAAAACTATGAAGAAAGCATTAGAAAACTAAAGAAATAGTTTTTTTCTTATTAAGGAGAATTATGTTTGCCAGTGTAATAATTGAATATGGAGCTAAAAAAATAAGTAGAATGTGGACATATAAAATTCCAGAAAGATTACAAAATGTCATTAAGGTTGGTATGAAAGTATATGTTCCTTTTGGTGTGCAAAAAATTCATGGTTTTGTTTTAGATATATTTCCAACATATCAAAATGATATTGAATTAAAAGAAATAATTGATGTGGTAGATCCCTATTTAATCCTTGATAAAGAATTACTAGATTTAGGTAAGTACTTAAGTGAAACTACCTTAGTATCTTTATCTTGTGCTTATCAAGCTATGTTACCAACTTCTTTAAAAGCTAAAACTCAAAAGCATAATTATGCTTTGTATGATGAATATATCTATTTAATTAATAAAGATAATTCATTAGAATATATTAATAAATATCCTAAAAGAACTAGTCAAATTAAAGTAATAAATGATTTATTAAAAAGTACATATATTAATAAAAAAGAGTATAGTTCTAATACTATCAAAGAGTTATTAAACAATAATATAATAAGTATTAAAAAAGAGAATAAATATCGTATTAATAAGAATAATACTAAACATATTAATGAATTAACTAAAGATCAACAAGATGTATATAACCAAGTTATTAGTAATGAATATAATACTTATTTATTATATGGTATAACAGGTAGTGGTAAAACCGAGGTATATATAAAATTAATTGAATTGATTATTAAAGAAGGTAAAACTGCAATTATGTTAGTACCAGAAATAAGTTTAACTACTCAAATTGCTAATCGTTTTTATAATGCTTTTGCATCAGATGTAGCCATATTACATAGTTCTTTATCTGATGGTGAAAAATATGATGAGTATTTAAAAATATTACGGGGAGAAGTTCATGTTGTAGTAGGTACTCGTAGTGCTATATTTGCTCCCTTAAAGAATTTAGGAATAATTATCATTGATGAAGAGGATTCAACAAGTTATAAACAAGATAGTAATCCAAGATATCATGCCAGAGATATGGCTATATATCGAGCTAAATATAATAATATTCCGGTAGTACTTGGATCAGCTACTCCATCATTAGAATCTATGGCTCGAGCAAGCAAAGGAGTTTATAAATTGCTTACGCTAGATAAAAGAGTAGGTAATGCGGTATTACCAACAATTAATATTGTTGATATGACTCCAGAGATGAAGAAAAGAAATACCATTTTTAGTGACTATTTACTTAATAAAATAAAAGAAAAGATAGAAAAAAAAGAACAAGTAATTCTCCTTCTTAATAGAAGAGGCTTTGCAACCTTTATTACATGTAGTAATTGTGGTTATACATATAAATGTCCTAATTGCGATATCACACTTACGTATCATAAAACAACTAATAATTTAATGTGCCATTATTGTGGTTATCAAAAGAAAAAAGATAATGCATGTCCTAGTTGTGGAGAAGAAGCCTTAAACTACTATGGATTAGGAACCGAAAGGTTAGAAGAAAAAATCCTTGAGTTAATACCTAATGCTAGAATAGTAAGAATGGATCAAGATACAACCAGAAATAAAGGAACTCATGAAAAAATAATAAATGATTTTAAAGATTATAAATATGATATATTACTGGGAACTCAAATGATTAGTAAAGGACTAGATTTTCCTAAAGTAACATTGGTTGGAGTAATAAATGCTGATACTTCATTAAACATCCCAGATTATCGTAGTGGAGAAAATACATTTACCTTATTACATCAAGTTGCAGGTCGGGCTGGTAGAAGTGATTTATTAGGTGAAGTAGTAATTCAAACATTTAATCCGGATAATCATGTATTTAGTTATATTAAAGATAATAATTATAAAGGATTCTACAATTACGAAATGAATTTCCGTCGTAAATTAAAATATCCCCCATATTATTATTTAGTTAGTATAAGAGTAATTGATAAAAGTTATGAAACTACAATGGATGAAGCAAAAAAGGTTAAAAAATATTTAGAAACTAATTTAACTAATACAAGTATAGTTTTAGGACCTACAACATGTAGTGTATTTAAATATTATAATGAATATCGAATGCAAATTATTATTAAATACCAATATGATGATAAATTAATGCCAGTATTAAAAGATTTAGATAATATTTATATTAATAAAAATACTAAATTAGAAATAGATTTTAATCCATTAAAAATCTAAAAATGTCAGAAAAATGACATTTTTTTTATGAAAAAAAAGTAATTTCTTATTTTATAGTTATAAAAGTATAATGAAAGGATAATAAGCATGAATTATTATAATGAAATTAAAGAAGAATTAACAAATAATGAAATAACTAAAAAAGTAAAAACATATTCCATAAATAAAAGTGATTTGGATACATATTATAATGTTGGTAAATTACTTAGTGAAGCAGGAAGACATTATGGTGAAGGAATAATAAAGGAGTATTCAAAAAGACTAACGAATGAACTGGGAAAGGGATATAGTCAAAGAAACTTGTGGACGATGTTAAAATTATATAATTTGGGTGAAAAAATGCAGACACTGTCTGCACAATTGACGTATAGTCATTATGTTGAATTATTACCATACGACGATATAAATAAAATAGAATATTACATAAATATATGTGAACAACAAAAACTATCAGTTAGACAATTACGAGAAAAAAATTAAAAGCAATGAATACGAAAGATTACCTGAAGAAACAAAAAATAAACTTGTAACGAACAATGAATTAAAGGTTAGTGATTTAATAAAGGATCCAATAGTAATTAAGAAAAGTAATAATTATGAGAAAATATCAGAGAAAGTATTACAAAAATCAATAATGGAAGATATACCATCATTTCTAAAAGAATTAGGTGAAGGATTCACATTTATAGATAACGAATATAAAATAAAGATAGGTAATCATTATAATTATATAGATATATTACTATTTAATATAAAATATAATTGTTATGTTGTAGTAGAACTAAAAGTAACAGAATTAAGAAAAGAGTATATAGGTCAAATAGAAATATATATGAATTATATAGATAAGAATATAAAAACAATAAATCATGATAAAACAATTGGATTAATAGTATGTAGAGAAAATAATAAATATATAATAGAATATTCAACTGATAAGAGGATAATAGCTAGAGAATATATGTTTGTATATTAATAATTGTAAATTATAAAAATATCATTTATAATTATAATAGAGGTAGATTATATGGAAAATAAGAAAAATAAAATAATGACATTAGTATTTATTGTATCGATGCTTATACTAATAGTTAGTACAACATATGCTTTCTTTGCCCCACAACAAGGTGGTACAACAAGTACAAATGCAACTATTACATCAAATACAACAGATTTACTAACATTTAGTATAAATAGAGATATAAGTTTTACTGTAACCCAAGCATTATTTGCTGAGAACGGACAAAACCAAAGTGGAGATGCAACAGCAACTGCAACGTTAACTCCAAATAATAAAACCGGGGCGGCAACCATGAATTACTATATGTATTTAAATTTAACAGATAATCCAACAGTATATAGTGAAGCTAATACTAATCATGATCCAGAATTAATGCTTCAAGTATTTGATGATAATAAACAATTAGTTACTTTAACTGGGCTAGGAACTCAAAAAACAATCAAAGGAGTAACAGGGTATGATATAACTGGAATTACTGGACTAAAAACACTTTTAGATAATCATGCCATAAGTGCAAGTAATAATACTGCAACAATAGAGAACTGGAGAGTAGTAATAACACTAATAAACCTAGATGTAAATCAAAATGATAATACAGGTAAAACAATAGAAGCCGAAATAATAATAAGTAAAGAAGAAGTAGATTTAGGATTAACAGGAACAATATATAGAAATAATACAAGGGTAGCATTTAATAATCATCCAATAGAAGACGAATTAACTTCTGCATGGTGTAGGGAAGATAATGGAACACCAGATTGTACATATCCATTTGCGACACAAGCAACTTGTGAATCATGGTATACATGCAGTGAGAATAATGTAACAGTTGGTGTAGGAAATTACGAAACAAATGTTAATACGATAAGAACAAAAACATATAATGTATATTGTCCAATAGGTGGAGATAATTTAACATGTGGAAATAATTGGTATTACCCAACAGAACAAGCCTGTTTAGATGATGTAGATACAAGTTATACATGTACAGCCGGAAGTATAACAAGACCATATTATTTAAAACATGAAGTAGAATATGATATCATAGAGAGTACAGAAACATGTTTATGGTATAATAATCATGAATTTTGTTTAGGGCCAAACTATTGGGTAGGAGATGCTCAAGATCAAGTAGATGGAACAACAACGAAGGCAAAACTACAAACAGCAATGGAGACAGCATTAGGAACACAAGCAGATGGTTGCTACTCGTACTCAGCCCGCGCTGACTGCTATTTCGGCGACTTCGAATGCAGCGCCTTTGCGAATGGCAATGTGGGATGCAACGACGCTAGCGGCAGCTGTGGAGTCGCTGGGGATGGTTCTTCTGCGTGTTGATGATAGTAGTGGTCCTCGCGTTTTGGGCTGCCCGCTCATCTTTTCCTCTTGAATCCGAAAATGCGTAGCATTTGAGACGAGAAATTTTTACGTAGTAAAAATATCCGAGGTGCCGAACCTGGAGAGCGATGCGTAGGCACAAGGGAGAACCACTAAAAATATAGGGTATTAGGTTATATTTGTAAAATTTTTGTAAAATTATGAAATTAGGTATTTATTTTTGAAAATATAGATGTTATAATTTATCTAGAATAGGAGAGAGAATTAAATGAA
>JAEEGL014078021.1_pt1 | contig 12041 bp, 10 predicted proteins | sample 9134231 | NCBI WGS metagenome assembly JAEEGL01 (sample SAMN16246548, study PRJNA631951) | gut metagenome | biome: gut microbiome; feature: rumen; material: fiber-attached | host: Bos | place: Iran: Karaj | collected 2018-10
CACCGTTCCCGTAAAACATCGAGACTCATGTGCCATCTGCGGTTCAAATCCCCAAATCAACCATCTGATAGATTATGAGCAGGCAGCATGCGACCTTAAAAAACATTGAACATGATTATTCCACAAAACATTATAGAAGAAATGGTCTCACTAGCCGAGAAAGATGCACCCGATGAGGCATGTGGCTACCTTTTAGGAACGGGCGATACAGTAACGGAGAACTATTGGATGGAGAATATCGACCATTCGCCCGAGCATTTTTCCTTTGCGTCCAAAGACCAGTTTGCCGCCCTAAGATATGCCAGGGCGAAAGGATTGATAATACTCGCCAACTGGCACAGTCATCCCGCCACGCCTTCCCGTCCCTCGCAGGAAGACTTGAGGTTGGCCAATGACCCTAACATCCGTTACGCCATTCTCTCACTTAGGAATGGGGAAGCGCGTCTTAATTCTTTCAAAATACTCAATGGTGAGATTATCGACAAAGAAACACATTTGTAGTATCTTCGGCAGCTGAAGATACTACTGTATGGTATAACAACAGCCCTTGAATGGCAAAATACCAAACATTTGGTAGTCAGAATGCCACAATTAGGCGATTACGAGTCATTCGAAACCGCCTTATCTTTGCAAATGAAATTAAATAATCCCTGTTCGGTCATTAGGATTAATGTCTAATACAATTTTCTGACATTAAAAGACTGACAAAATAACATAGAATCCTTTTCGGTCAGCCTAATGGCCGATTTAGGATTAAAACTAAGGTTTATGGCACAGATTGCACGCACCCTCATTGAATTGATTGGCAACACACCTTTGTTGGAGCTTTCAGGAACGGAGAAAGAATTAAAACTCCATGCGAAAATTGTAGCCAAGTTGGAATATTTGAACCCGCTCAGGAGTGTGAAAGATCGCACTGCACTTGCACTGATAGAGCAGGCGGAACGTAAGGGACTCATAGGCCCCAACACAACAATCATTGAACCGACATCAGGAAATACAGGTATCGGATTGGCATTCATTGCGGCTATACGCGGTTATAAACTGATTCTGGTGATGCCTGACGCCATGTCTCAGGAACGGCGCACTCTGCTGAAAACGCTTGGAGCTAAATTGGTGTTGACCCCGGCCTATGAGGGCATGACGGGAGCTATCAATAAGGCTCGAGAACTGGCTGATTTAATAGAGGACACATACATTCCACAACAGTTTGAGAATCCTGCCAATCCCGATGTGCACCGCAGAACGACAGCCCAAGAGATTTTGCGCGACACAGACGGACAAGTTGACTTCTTTGTCGCAGGTATAGGTACAGGGGGGACGATTACCGGTGTGGGGCAGACACTTAAAGAAAACATTAGCAAAGTGAAAATAATAGGTGTGGAACCTTACACCTCTTCAGTGCTTTCAGGCAACCATCCGGGACCTCACAAGATTCAGGGTATCGGTGCCGGTTTCTTCCCTAAAACGCTCGATACTACTGTTTATGATGAAATCATCCGCATTAAAGACGATGAGGCGTTTGTTGTTGGCCGATTGTTGGCAACTAGAGACGGTGTCTTTGCCGGTATCAGCAGTGGGGCTGCCGCAGCTGCCGCTATCAAATTGGCAAGACGGCCTGAGAACGAGGGAAAGACCATCGTGGTACTCCTACCTGATACAGGCGAACGATACCTGTCTACACGATTGTATCAATTCGATGAATTTTAGTGAATGAGTAAACGTTGAGATATGAGTGAAAACAAAAAATTGAGCTTAATTGCCTTCTCTGGCGATTTTGACAAATTAACGGCGGTTTTCACCCTCGGAACGGGGGCTGCCGCTGTGGGGTATGAGGTGAACATATTCTTCACCTTTTGGGGATTGGATGCCATAAAAAAGAAGCAAGGACGCTCGCTGACAGGCGGCAACTGGCTGACAAAGATTTTCGGATTCATGATGGGAGGCCTTAGGGTAACCCCCACCTCTCGATTCAACTTTTTCGGAGCCGGACCAAAGATTTTCCGCTACTTGATGAGGAAAAACAACGTGGCAACATTGGAAGAGCTGGTCGAGGCTGCGAAGGCTCTAGGTATCAATTTATATGCCTGCGAAATGGCGATGCATGTGCTAGGACTGACCAAAGACGACTTCATCCCTGAGGTGAAGGATGTGCTCGGTGTGGCTTCATTCCTCAAATTGTCTGAGGGTGGCCGAACAATGTTCATATAAATTAAAAATCATAAGATAATGGCTACAAAAGTATTGGACATCACGAAAGAACATTGCCCGATGACTTTCGTAAAAACAAAAATTGAACTGTCGAAACTGCAACCTGGCGACATACTGGAGGTGCTTCTGGCTGAAGGCGAACCGCTCGACAATGTTCCACGCAATGCAAAGGAACAAGGATACAACGTGCTCTCTGTGGAACATGTGAAAGGAACGACACATAAGGTAATCATAAAAAAATAAGAGACAAGATTATGGCAGATTCAAATTTACAACGCAGTGTGACCACTGCTACAGCCAGAAGACTGGCGACAACAACCAAGACTGCTCCGCAGATGGGCAGCATCACCCCGAGACTGTTGCTTAAACTACTTCCATGGGTACAGGTCTCCGGTGGCACGTTCCGTGTCAACCGCACCAAGGTTGAACTTCGCAAAAGTGAGCGCTTGCCCATACAATTTCTCGACGGTGTACCCTCATTTTCTTCCAAGAGCCTGAAGGCTATCCCATTGTTTTCTGAATTCGACGATGAGATCGTCAGCCGTCTGGCACGTTCATTCGAGACCCAAGAAGTGGAATATGGCAAACTATTTGTCGAAGAGGGAAAGGACAAGCAGCGTTTCTTCATCATTGCTAGCGGACAGGCTGAGGTTATCAGCAAGGGGTCCCATGGTGAAGAACTGCGCATAGCCCTGCTGGGTAACGGTGAATATTTCGGTGAAGCCGACCTTTTGGATGATGCGAAATCGACAGTCTCTGTGAGGGCTGTTACACCCACCATTTTCCTTGGTTTGAAACTAAAGGAATTGGAAAAGTTAATCAAAGAGGTTCCCGAATTTCGTGAGACTTTCAACAAGGCCGTTGACAAGCAATTACGACTGAAAGCAACGGTCAATGACCACGGGGAAAAACATATCGACTTGGTTTCAGGTCATGAAGAGGACAACATCATTCCTGAGACATATATCGATTACGAGGAATACCCTACAGAATACTCCCTGAACACTTTGCAGACAGTAGTACGTGTGCACACCCGTGTCAGTGACCTATACAACAATCCCTACAACCAGTTGGAGGAACAACTTCGTCTATCGATAGAAAGCATCAAGGAGCGTCAGGAATGGGAGCTGGTCAACAACAAAAAATTCGGGTTGCTGGCTTCGGTCAATCCCGCATACCGTATTTCCGCGCGTTATGGCTCTCCCACACCCGACGACCTCGACGAATTGTTAAGTCTGGTATGGAAAGAACCCGCATTCTTCGTAGCACATCCGCGGGCCATCGCTGCTTTTGAGCGCGAGTGTACATGGCGTGGCGTACCTCCTGTGACAACTGATTTGTTTGGTACGAAAGTCATCCTCTGGCGCGGTGTGCCATTGATCCCGTCCGACAAAGTGGAGGTGGAAGGACAGTACTTGACAGGGCGCGGTGTGGGAACCACAAAGATTATCCTTGTCCGTACAGGTGAGCAGAACCAAGGCGTTATAGGGCTCCATCAGAGTGGTATACCTGGTGAGATAGCACCATCTCTTTCAGCACGTCTGATGGGACTCGACAAATTTGGTGTCGCTTCTTATTTGCTCACGAAGTATTTTTCACTTGCCACTCTCACAGATGACGCTATCGCTGTGTTGGAGAATGTCGAAGTTGGCTACTATCACGATTATCAGCATAGGAATAAAGTAGAGAAATAAAATGCTCACTCCCTCTTGTCTACTCCGACAGAGGGATGTAAAGAAATATGTATATGATTGATATACAGAATATCACCGACCACGGATTGGAAGATTCTACGCTCGATTTGTTTCGCCAAATAGCGCGGAAATATTGCCCAGAGGAATTGCAGAAGGAGAGGCAAGCGTTATTGCCAGATGAGCAAATAAACCTCGATGTCCTGAGACACTTTCTTCAACCGGATTTTGAATCCGCATCCCAAGATTCTGGATTTGCCTCTCCCACCTCAGCCGATAAAGGCAATTCCTCGCACACGGTTCCGCATGACAATGGATTCGGCATAGGAATACCCGAGACCCAAAAACTGCGTGAATTGAATTATGAGGAGGTTGACACGCTGAACTCTGAGGAAATCAAAAAGGATTTCCCAGTGCTGCATCAGAAGGTGAACGGACATGACCTTGTCTGGCTCGACAATGGAGCTACAACGCAGAAACCTATTCAGGTGATTGACAAGATTTCGGATTACTACAAGACGTATAATTCGAATATCCACCGTGGAGCCCACACACTGGCCGCCCGTGCCACCGACGCTTACGAAGAAGCCCGCGAAAAGGTACAGCGGTTTATCAATGCCGCCACAAGTGAGGAAATCATCTTCGTACGCGGAACCACGGAGGGTATCAATCTTGTGGCTCAAACTTATGGGCGACAATTCCTGACCCCTGGAGACGAAGTCATCGTCTCGGAGCTCGATCATCATGCCAATATTGTGCCTTGGCAACGGGTATGTCATGAGCGCGGTTGTCAACTGAAGGCTATCCCCACCGACAAGAATGGTGACCTTGTCCTATCTGAGTATGAACGGCTTATCACACCTCGAACACGTTTTGTCAGCGTGGGGCATGTGAATAACACTTTTGGCACCATCAATGATGTGAGGCGCATCATCGACATCGCGCATGGGCACAATATCCCTGTGCTTATCGACGGTGCCCAATCGATAGCCCATACTCCAGTCGACGTGCAACAACTTGGCGCTGATTTCTTTGTATTCAGTGGTCATAAAATCTATGGACCCAACGGCATCGGTGTAGTTTATGGCCGCAAATCGTTACTTGAAAAGATGCAACCGTGGCAGGGCGGTGGCAACATGATTAAAGATGTGACCATAGAGCACACTGAGTACAATGTTCCTCCTGCCCGTTTCGAGGCAGGTACACCCAATGTTGCAGACGCCATCGGACTAGGTGCAGCCCTCGACTATGTGAGACATCTCGGCATCCGTAACATTGAGCACCACGAGCACAAACTGACAGAATATGCCCGCGAACAGTTGGGGCAAATCAATGGATTGACACTAATTGGCAATCCAAAAAACAGGGTCTCTGTAGTGAGTTTTGTCCTCGATGGAATACCCGTAGCGGAAACGGGTACCCTGCTGGACAAAGAAGGCATCGCAGTGCGCGCAGATCATCATTGTGCACAACCTGCCCTCCGCGCCCTTGGCTACGAGATGAGTGTGCGCCCGACATTCGCTCTCTACAACACTCGTGAGGACGTAGACAAACTCGTCATTGCCGTAAAGAAAATCATTGCAAGCAGATGAACGTTCCATACTACAGATGAAATACGAAACGAAAGTATTGACCACAAAGTATCAAAAACCTGATGCTTATGGGGCATTGTCGATGCCTGTCTACCAAACTGCCGCTTTCGAGTTTCCTACGGCAAAAGCGATGAGTGATGCTTTCTGCGGAAGGAGCATGTCGCCATCGTATTCACGCATCGCAAATCCGACAACCACCTTTTTAGAGGAACGTGTGAGGCAGATTACCGGTGCAGTCAGTGTGGCTGCACTCAATTCGGGTATGGCTGCCATCTCTTACGCACTAACGGCAGTCAGTCAGACTGGACTGAACATAGTAGCCTCTAAACACTTGTTTGGCAACAGTGTCTCCTTATTGCATGACACGTTGGGCGGTTTTGGCGTTGAGACGCGTTTTGCTGACTTTACGAAATTAGAAGAAGTGAAGGCACTGATTGATGACAAGACTTGTGCCCTTTTCTTTGAGATTATCACCAACCCGCAACTCTTTGTTCCCGACATTCAGAAATTGGCGGAGATTGCTAGAGGTGCGGGGGTTCCGTTAATTGCTGATACAACCATCGTGCCGTTTTCTGCTTTTCATGCAGGTGTTTGGGGTATTGACATCGAAGTGGTCAGCAGTACGAAATATATATCTGGCGGAGGCACTGGACTAGGCGGATTGCTTATTGACTACGGAAAATTCGACTGGTCGAAATCTCCCTCAACCATTTTGCAGAATCGCATCAAACGATACGGGAAAAAACAGGCCTTTATGGCAAGAGTAAAGACTGAATTGATGACGAATCTTGGAGCGATAATGACTCCTCAGGTGGCCTATATGGAAACGCTTGGACTGGATACGCTCGATATCCGTTTCCGCCGCCAAGCTGAGACAACGCTGTGGCTGGCACAGCAATGTCAGCAGTTTTCAGAAATCAAGCATGTCAACTATACCGGCTTGGAAGACAACCCTTTCTATGAATTGTCTCTCTTTCAGTTCGGACCTCTTCCCGGCGCCGTTTTCACCATTGCACTGTCATCGAAAGAAACCGCTTTCAATTTCATTGACAAATTGAAAATCTTTCGTCGGGCAACCAACCTCTTTGATCGCAAGTCTTTGGCTATACATCCTGCCAGTACCATTTTCGGGCTCTTCACTCCCGAACAATGCGCAGATATGTCCGTATCCGATACCATTATCCGCCTGAGTGTCGGACTTGAAGACGGGGAGGATTTATTGGCTGATATCAAAGAGAGTCTTGTAAGCAAATAAACAATACCAACAAGATAGGCTAAATATAGAATTCAGAGGAATCGACTAACCCCGCACGCAACGCATATTTCACCGCTTCGTGCGCAGTGTTGATATTCAGTTTGCGAAAGATGTTTTTGCGATGAGTTGTGATGGTGTGCACACTTGAGAAACGCTCGTTTGCTATTTCTTTCGTAGTCTTTCCCTGAGCGATGGCTTTGACTATCTCTCTTTCTGTAACAGTTAAAACGGCTGGTTCTTGCTCTTCCTGCTTCTGGTTAATAAGGAAATCCATGGCACGCTGACTGATGTAGCGTTTACCTGAAGAAACAGACTGCAGGGCTTCAAGAATACATCTGATGGTGTCATCCTTAAAAACGATACTGAAAGCATTTGAAGAAAAAATCATATGACGCATGAACCTCTCTGTCTGGTCATCACTGATGAGAATCCACGAAGCCATGCTAAACCGTTCGCTGATGATAAGCAATTGCTCTTCATCCGCAATATCAAATAAAGTGTAATCGAGAATAACCGTAGAATATTCATTCTTTTGCAACATGGTGACAAGTTCTTTTTTATTTGTTGCCCGTAGAATGACATTCTCTTCTTTCTCTTGTATTAATCTTTCCATAGCGAACCTCGTCAAATCCTGATTGTCCGCCAAAATGTAGTTAGCCATACTGCCTCTTTTGGTTGCAAAGATAACTTTTAAATTTTTATTAAAGAATATTCATGGGTATTTTTGTGATATTTTTCTTACAAATTTCCGTTCCTTAGTGCAACAAATAGATGCAACCATATAAGCTGGTTGAGGACTATAACAATAGACTAAAGAAACGGCCGTCCCCCAATTATTGGGAAACGGCCGTTTCTTTTTAGGTGTTTTTATCAACTGAGGGGGCAACGAAGGACTGGCGCGTTGCACCCTTTCATTTATTTCACGGTTTTCACCTTCTTGATGGTCACTTTCTTACCGTGATGGATGTAGATGCCCTGCTGGGTAGGACGACGGTCTAACTTGACACCCTGCAGGGTGTACCAGTCATTGTCGTCTGCATCTTCGTCGGCGATGACCGTACGGATGGCGGTCACATCCACGTCGAGCACATAAGGCTCATCCAACGAACCGTGGAAGGCATCGCTGAAGAACATCAAACTGTTATCGACCGAGTACTCTTCGCCATCCACGAAGACGCGCAGTTCGAGATGCGTTTCCGCATCATCCTCCGACGAGCCCATGACGGTCAGGAAGTAATAACCGTCGTTGTAGCAGACTGCGCCACGGCATTCACCATTGATAAACGCGCCGACTTCAGCGTCCTCACGGATGAGCCCGTCTTTCTTCACGACAGCGATGATGCTCATGTTGTCGGGATAGAGATAGCTGTCGACAGGCGTGAAGTGTACAGGCAGAGCGCTGGCAGCCCTCTGGGTGCTGCCGCTGGAGCGGGCAGGATAGTAGAACGTCTTCGGACCAGAGGCTGTTGAATGATAGATGTAGCCGCCGCCTGGCACGATGCTCTTCAGCGTCCCCTCCCCGTAGCCCTTGCTGCTGTATTCCGCGAACCCTTCGCGGCTCTTCACGCGGTCGCCTGGCACGGGACCAAGGTCAGCAAACGCATCGTCTACCGACAGTATTGAACTCGACAACGGGCCTATCCAGTTATAGCCCGGACGGATGGTCTGCGGCGTGCGGGCCACGTCGATCTGAACACCATGGACGGAGAAGTCGGTATTGGCAGAGAGCTGCATCTTGTACATACTTCCAGGGTAGATGTTGGTTAGCTCGCCGACGGGTTGTCCGCTCGAGTTGATGGTGGCGAATTCCGTCTTGCCCTTGATGTTCTTGAAACGTTTGCGCAGCGCCGTCTCTGTCGGGAGGATGTATCCGAGCTCGGTCGAGATTGGATTCACATAGATAGACATCCAGTTCCAACCCTTGTTCAGCGCTACCGGCTCTTCGAGCAGGCCGGACGTGCGGAACGTGACAGGCGCGTTGTACGAGCCGTAGTTCGCATCGGGCACATAGCGTAATACCATTTCTTGGTCTTTGCCGGGTATTGTGATTAAGACGATGGGGTCGATGCCGCCAGTCGAAGCGTCGTACATCTTGAATGTCAGGTCGCGCTCCGACGAGCTCAGCTCAGAGGCCGACCCGCCGTAAATCACCATGTCGACAAAGTAGGCGTCGCGGCTGGCGACGTAGGTGGGACTGGCCACGCCACGGCAGACGTTGTCTTCATCGAAAGCGGCAATCTTCGTGTCGGGGTTCTCGCAGATCTTGTCATCGATGTAAATCTGTCCCGTCAGGGTCATGTTGCTCTCGAACAGGTCGGGGTTAACACTCCATTGGGGGTCATCGCCGGTGACGGTCAGATTGATTGTTTAGTTATTTAAAAAAGTTGGTATTTGTCAAAAGTATACACGATTGTGTGGCAAATATACTTAAAATAAATGATTTAACGACAAAAAAGTCAAAAAAATTCATTTTAATATGGTAAAAGTAGACAAAAAGGTGTGACAAATCGCCCGACTTGGTTGTTAAAATCCATATAAACTATTTAATTTTGTTTAATAACTAACATTTTCAGTTGGTTACATAAGATAATATAGTTATATTTGCAACCGATATGACGCGCAAAGATGAATCTGTAACTATTAACAAGAAAAAGAAATGAAGAAATTGACCAATAAGGAAAAAGAGATCATGGATCTGTATTGGAAGCATGGAGCCATGTTTGTCAGGGAGTTGCTCGACCATTACACCGAGCCCAAACCCCACTTCAACACCCTGTCCACAATGGTGAGGCTGCTGGAGAAGAACGGCTTCCTGGGTCATCATCAATACGGGAACACCTACCAATATTATCCAATAATCAGCGAAAAGGAATATGGTGAGCGCAGTATAGCCCATGTCATCGCCAGCTATTTCAACAACTCTTACATGAGTGCCGTTTCAGCATTTGTAAAAGAGGAGAAGATATCGGTTGACGAGTTACGTCATCTCATCGACGAGATAGAATCAGCCAATTCGCAGTCATAACCTCAAGAACGACAACCATGCTTGAATTTCTCATCTACGACCTCAAGGCGGCTTGTCTGATAGTCATTTTCTACATGTTCTATCGGTTGCTGCTGGCCAAGGAGACGTTTCACCGGCTCAATCGCGTGGTGTTGCTCGCTACCGCGGCATTATCATTTGTATTGCCCCTTTGTGTGCTGACTTTCCACCATGAGGTCAGGATGGTTTCCACAGCCAATATAGAGATAGGGCCACTTACCATGGAGGTTATAGAAGAAGAGGCTGCTCAACCCTGGTGGTTGACGCCTTTGGCAGTGATATTCTTCACAGGTGCCATAGTGACTCTTGCGTATTCACTGTATTCCGTATTTCAGATCATTTTATTGATAAAAAAGAGCGAGAAACATCCACAGCCCGACGGCACCACCATCGTGGTGACAGACCATGACGATGCGCCGTTCAGTTGGATGCGTTATATAGTATTGAGCCGTAGCGACTACGCCTCGCCCGATGCCGCTATTCTCGCTCATGAGCGTGGACACATCCGCCATCACCATTCGTGGGACGTGTTGTTCACTTATATTGTCACCCCTCTGCAATGGTTCAACCCCGCGATATGGATGCTCAGGTCCGACCTGCGTTCCATCCACGAGTTTGAGGCAGATAAGGAGACACTCTCTCAAGGCATCAATGCGCGTCAATATCAATTGCTATTAGTAACCAAGTCGTTGTCCACTATGCGGTACTGGGTGGCCAATGGCATCAGTCACAGTACCCTCAAAAAAAGAATCACCATGATGTTGAAAAAACAATCCAATGCGATGCGAGGCATGAAAGTGCTCTTCGTATTGCCCATCATAGCCATATCTTTAGCCCTGAACGCCAAGACCGAGACCATCTATCTGCCCATGGGGAGTTCCGAAGTGGCCGATCCTACAGTAGAAAATGCCAACAGTGTGACTCCCTTTTTCCAAGAGCCTTTGACCATGGACGACAACGGCGACGTTCTCTACATCGTCGACGGCAAACAGATGACCGATATCAGCGGCATCTCCTCGGACAACATCGAGAGTATCACCTACCTGAAAGGAGAGAAAGCCCGTATGTTCGGCTACTCACGCGATGTGGTCATCGTAAAATTGAAGAAGACGTCCAAGGAACTTGCTGACGGTTCTATCGTCGAAAAGGCAGAGACTGTTTTAGAGTCATGCGAGAAAATGCCCGAATTCCCGGGTGGCATGTCGGCACTGATAAATTACATGGCTGAAAACGTCCGTTATCCGAAAGAGGCCTTTGAGGCAAACGTGCAAGGCCGTGTGCTTGTCAGTTTCATCATCAATGAGACTGGCGAGGTAAGCGACGCCAGCATCATGAAAGGCGTGGAGGAACACTTGGACAAAGAAGCGCTGCGCGTCATCAGTACCATGCCCGACTGGACACCTGGTCTGCAAGACGGCAAACCCGTGAAGGTGAAGTACAGCATCCCCGTGTCATTCCAGTTGACCGGCGACGATACACCGAAACAGCAAAAAACAGATGTCAAAGTGCAGAAAATGGAAACAACGGTGAAGATTGAGAACGGTGAAAACAGCGTTGCGAAGACAACTCGCGTCATAACAATCGACACCAGTGACGAAGACGCGAAAACCACTGTTTTTATCGACGACGTGAAATCGGACATGGAAACTTTAAAGGCCACGCCACCGACTTCCATCGACCACATAGCAGTTGACGCGAAATCCGACGAAACAGGGAAATACCGCACTATCAGGGTGTATACCAAAAAGTGAAGTCATCCGGATGACAAACGGCATTCAACAACAATAGGGTGTGTCAAAACAGAAATTTGACACACCCTATTGTTGGTTACATAGTCTTTACCTCCGGCTCTTAAAGAACTCCTCAAAGAAATCCATTTGGCGCTGGTTAGGCACCTTGTCGAGGTGGAAACCTTCACGGATAATCATGACGGAGGGTTGACCCTGCTGGTAAGTGGTCCAATAAGGCAAGGTGCCGCCGTTGGGGTCGCCGGTCTTGGTGAAGTTTATCCAGTACTGCGACATGATGTCGAGCATTCGCTGTTCGGTGTCGGTCATCTTGCCATTGCCGAACTTATACCCGTAGATGAAAGGCATCTCAGCCACGTGGCTGGCACCGCCGCGCGCACTGCGCAGGATGGTGTTCTCGGAGTTTTGGTCAAAATAGTACATATAGACACGTCCTTTGCCCGTCTTGCTCTGCAGGTTGGCCCATGCATAGGTGCCCCACGCGAAACTGCCGTCGCGGAA
>JAEEGL014925382.1_pt1 | contig 12041 bp, 14 predicted proteins | sample 9134231 | NCBI WGS metagenome assembly JAEEGL01 (sample SAMN16246548, study PRJNA631951) | gut metagenome | biome: gut microbiome; feature: rumen; material: fiber-attached | host: Bos | place: Iran: Karaj | collected 2018-10
ATAATCACCATTACAGTCTTCCATTATATCTCTCAACATAGTTGGAATAATTCTTGTTAAAACACCAGTTCTTAAATTGCAAAGATTTCTTCTAATATTATAAGTATTAGACAAATCTATTATATTTTCAAAACTTTGTGCATCAACTAACCTTTTTCCGTTTGGATCTTTTGTATCATAAAGTCTATATATTTCCATTAGCAATGGAGCTGTAGGTTCAATTGTACTTTTCTTGAATTCTTTCAAAGATTCTTTAATAGGAGATTCTAAAGAAATAGTATTATTAATAAACATATTATAGTAATAATTTGAATACTGAACTATTTGCTTTAATATTTCTTCTGTACTCTTTCCACACTCATTTTTTTGATTTAAAAACCATTCTTGAAACACTGTATAAATATCTTCCATATTATCAAGGACATGATTTTGATTAGCTAAAAACATTCTAAAGAAGTTTTCCATTTTACCATTTTTAAAGAACAAATCTTCCATTGGCTGCCAGTATTGATTATATAATGTATCTTGTAGATTACTCTCAATATTCATTAAAATAAAGTTTCTAATCAAATCTGATTTTGATAATTCGGCACCAGCAGAGTTGATGGTTTCAAATATTTCTTGTGGTTTATCTTGGCCACCTAAAGGAATTATTACGAAATAAAACTTATCCAATGCATTTAACAAATCTTCAATTGAATAACTATAAAATAATGACTTTAATTTGTTTTTAATATAAACATAGTTTTTAAATACATTTGTTTTCTTTTCATCACCTGTTAATGATTCTTGTTGATCCATTATTATTTTTGAATAAACCTCATCATCTGAAACTAGAGGTTTTAGTTTTAATTTTTCAACTGCATCACTTACTTCTGGGTTTGTTAAATATTTTTCAACTATTGTATCAGCAAATTCTTTTTTACCATTTTCTAATGCTATTTCCTTTAATGATTGTAAAAATAAGAATATTGTTATTAATCTTTGCTGCCCATCAACCACAGAGAATTCTTTAACAGTTAATGATCTATTTATTATTAAAAACATTAGAATTCCAATAAAATGTTTATCTACTGAACCCTTTAAGACTAATTCATAGTCATCAATAAATTTTTTAACTTGTTTATTCGTTTGCCATATATAATTTCTTTGATATACAGGAATAACAAATTGTGTATTTTTTATACTATTTAAAAAATGCAACAAGTTCTCCTTTTCTGGTTTTAAATTCTCCTCATTATTCATTTTCAACACTCCTTAATCCACTTCTATTAAATATATCTTCATATATACTCAAATGTCCTTCGATAAATTCTCGAACTTTTGTGTAATCACAATCAGAAGATACATTATCATATATTTCAAATATTGATTCTAACATTTCATCAAAATTTTCATATTGCTTCTTTGACAATCTATATGCAACATATAATGTTTTACACTCCTCAACAAATTGTCTTGGAAACATTTGACCTCTATCAACAAATTTGTGTCCAATACAATCTTTTGATTTTTTATCTTTTTGTTCTTTAATAACATAAGATTGCAACATTGTTTTTTCTTCTTCTGAGCTGGCAATGTATTTTTCAATAAATTGCTTATCTTTAGCAAATGTTATTAACCAAAAAATATCAGTTTTCATAATATCCTCTATATTACTCAATGATTGTAATTCAGAAAGCTGTAATAAAACATCTTCTTCTTTTAAACCACAGTCGAGTAAATACTTAATATATTCTTTCGAAGTATTTATAATATCGTTGCTTCTCCATTCAGACCTATAGTCTAAAAGTAATAGAAATAATAGTAGCCATTCTTCACTACTTGTAGTTTCAACATCTATTATATCTTTGCATGTAAATCCAGCACCAGTAAAGAAGTATCTATCATCTTTTCTAACAACAAAATTGGCCAAGGATAATGGAAGTGTCCTTTGTTTATCTTCTTTTTGTCCATCTGCATATGTGGGCCACTTATCCATTGGAACTCCATTTAATCTGAAAAACTTTTCAACATCGGCTATAAAGTTATGCATATTCCTATAAGTTGTAGAACTGTAATTAAAGATTTTCCCACTTTTATCTTTTGCCATACTTTGAAATTTTTGGTACCATTCTGGATATTTTTGCTGTTCCAAATAAAATTCTAGAATATTCATTTATTTCACCTCACAAACAAATAAGAATTCTTTATGATTTTTCAAATCTGTCTTACCAGCATTAAAAAATTTATAATCTATTTCATATTTTGTTAATTTGCCTTTTTTCTTTAAAATATCTTCTATTTGTTTTTCAGATATTTTATTATTTGAGGCTCCACTTTTCGCATCATATGTATTGTTATAAGAAACAACTATCAGTTTTCCTTTAATATTATTTATTAAATCTTCAAAAACCATAGGAGCTTTTGCTTTAGAATAATCACTTTTTAAATGATTTCTTTTAAATTTCATGGAATTGCCTTCCAACTCCTCCGGTTTTTGCCATAATGCAAGATTTTCTAAAACATGATAGAAATTAACATATTGTCTTGCATTATAAGGCGGATCAATATAAAATACATCAGCTTCTATTTCTCTCACCAATTGATTTGCATCTTTACAATATATTTCATTTTTTTGTTTTAATTCTTTTATCTCTGGTACTCTAAGAATAACTCCCTTTTCTATTGGAACTTTATTTAAGAATGATTCAAAGTGACCACATGTGTTTGCTATTTTATCAGTTTCATACATCAAGCTTGTTAATAATATAAAATATTCTCTTTCAGTTAGTTTTTTCTTTTGCTTTTCTAAATCTTCACGAATAAATCCTATTTTTTTTGCATCGTTTACATGAAAATATTTGCTTCCAAACTTTTCTGAAAAATAATTATCATCAATCTTATCTGAAGATAATTTATTATATTTGTTAATATATTTGTTTATTTTTTCTATATCATATTCTCCATCCGATAGCCATGTATTATATGCAACATAATTTGAATACAATATATCATTTACTATTACCTTAGAGCCTTTATTTGCAAAATAATTTCCTACAACTCCTGTTCCAGCAAATATATCAGCTAAAACAAAATTACTATTTTTATAATATTTTTTTATTACTGTATCGATATTATCAAGTAAACTATTTTTGCTACCAATATATCTTCTATTATTAATTTGCAGTTTCATTTATTTCACCCCCAGTAACTAGTATTTCCTGTTCTTCTCTATCCCTATTCTTTTTATTATAACTAGAACTTCTATAATGATATTTTATTTTATGAATAATATAGTCATTATTTTGAATCCAAGATTCTAATTGAGTATTTGTTTTTATTTTTGTCTTTAAGACATTACTTAATGCAAAAGGAATTTTATTGTTTTCAATTTTACTTAAGAGATTTAACAAATCTTCTTCATCTTTTGAATTCCACCCATCATTCTCATTATAAACTGCATCAGTAATAAGATATGGGGGATCGCAATACACGAAAGTCGCATTGCTTAATATCTTCTCGACTTTATCTGTTCTAAAATCAGAACAAACAAATTCATATTTTGTATCTTTTGCTCTTTGATTATATGCAATTAATTTATCATAATTATTTTTGTTAAAATCCGTTTTACCAGCCGGTAAATTAAAATCTCCATGATTATTAAACCTAATGTCATTGTTAAAACCATATACCATCAAAGTATATAACATCACATTTGCTTTGTCGGTATTCTTGTTTGAAAGATTGTTATAATCATCTCTTAATTTATAAAAACCAGCTTCGTTATACTTTTTTAAACCATTATTTCCAATAACATATCCATTATCTCTGTATGTTTTGTAACCATATTTATATGAGTATGATAAATTATAGTTTTCTATTATCCTTTCTATTTTTGAAATAATAATAGAAATATCTTTCTTGGCTAAGAATTCTAATAAATGTATTACTTTTGGATTATTATCAATTAGTATTACTTTATCTGCATTAATATTAAAACCGACTGTTGCACCACCGCAAAACAAATCAACAAATACTTCTGTGTGTTTTGGAAAAAATTTTGTGATTTGAGGTAAAATTCTATATTTATTTCCTGTATAATTTAATGGACTTTTAATAAACATATTATTTCACCTCCTTATTGCATTATATAACTTAATAATGCATACATAATTATTATATCATACTATTATTAACATTTTAAAATGAAAATGTTTTTAAATTGTTCCCAAAGTGTACCCTGAATGTACCTCTAAGTGTACCCCTGGATGTACCTCTAAGTGTACCCCTGGATGTACTCCAAAATGTACCTTGAAATGTACCCCGCTTGATGTTATATTAGTTATAATATGTGATTAGTAGACTGTTAAAAAAATGTGCAAAAAAGTGTGTAGTAAAACGTACAGAAAGTGTGCAGAAGATGTGCGAAAATTGAGGGTTGAAATGTACCAGTAGTTCTGGTAGAATAAGTATAATATTTAGATAATTTATCGAATGATACAAAAAGTCAAATAAAATCAACAAAAAATAATAAGAAAAAACGGAGAAAATAATAATTTTTAGCGGAGGAAAAACTATTGTTTTCAAAAATCGAGTATGTTAGAATGTGTATACTAGTTGGAAAATATATGAAAATTAGATAAATTAATGCTCCTAAAAATATCCCGGTTAGTAGGAGTTTTTTAATTTTTTAGGAAGGAATTATATTAGATAATTACTGGGATAAAATTATATTTATACAAATCATAGGAGTTTTTGCAAGTGCAAAAACAGTTAGTGGTGTCACACAAAAGTCAGTTAAATACTGGCTTTTTTTATTGCTGTGCCACCACTCTCCTTATCCTGATATAAATAATAGTCAAATATAGGCTCTATATTCGGAGCAAAAAAAGAAAGGAGGTATATATGAAAAAAGATGTTCATATCTATGTAGATTATTCTATAGCAAATAAGATTGAAAAATCTGCTAAGCAAAGAAGAAAGAAAATTTCTGATGAATATGAATGGTTGTTAAAACAAGCTCTTGCTATGGAAGAACTACAACTAAACTTTAGACAGTTTCAAACAGATCTTACTTGGTTATGTAAAAAGTTACATTACAATACTAAAATGTTAGAGCAACTTTTTGCTAATTTAAATTTTACTAATGTAGATCCAAATAAGAGTGATAAATTAAGAGATTTTATTACTAAATATGAAACTGGCAGAGGCTACAAAAGAAGTTCAATGAATGACTAGAAAGGACACACAATGAAAAAAGAAAATTTTTATATGATTCCAGAAAGAATAATTAATGAATATAAATTATCATTTGGAGCAATCTTATTATATGGAATCATTTATTCACTCAGTAAACCCAGAGGATATGCTTATGCTAATAATGAGCATTACTCCACTCTTTTAAAATGTTCTAATAGGACAATTACAAAACTATTAAATGAACTCAAGAAAGATAGAATAATATTTATCGAGAATCCAAGAAGTTTTAAAAGAAAAATTTATGTAACCGATATTTTTCTAGGTAGATAGAATTATATTGTTATATATCTTAGATAATTATTTCTTACATAATATATAATTATTATATAAGAAGAATATATAAGTAAGGCCTTAATAAGGTTCAGGAGGTTTTTATGAATTTTATAGATTATATTACTTATCATGGTAATGTAACAAATATTAGAAATAATGTTGATGATAGTTATATATGGTTTGATATTTGTCAGAATGAAATATATATGAAGGATGGAAGGTCAAAAAATAATCCATCCTTTTTTAGTGCAAGAATATATAAATCATATTTAAATAAAATCAATTTAAAAGTTAATATGTTTGTATATGTTAAAGGTATACCTAAAGGCTATGTTGATAAAAACGGACATAGACAAAACTATATTCATGTTCTAGAAATAAACGGATCAAGTGTTAGTGATATGTTAAGTAGTAAATATAGAAAAGATGATTTCGGAAATGAATATTGGGGGGATACTTTAATAACAAGCACTGAAGATGATTCAGAAGAATCAAAAGAATTATTAAATGAAATACAAGATTTATTAGGGAGGTTTTAATTATGGATGCAAAAGAGACTTTAAAAATATTATCTAAACAATGGTGCAGTGTTAATGATCTTATGAAATTAATGTGTGTGGGTAGAAATAAGGCCTTAATTTTAAGAAATCAAATTAAGCATAAATTAATTGAAAACGGATATATCGTTCCGAGTTATAATTTACCAATGCAAGCTGTTGTTGATATTTTAAAAATAGATATTGATTATTTAAGAAAAATGACTGAATAAAAAAGAATTGGAGCACAACTTTTGTGCTCCTTTTCTATGATTTTGTTTTTTTAAGAAAATGTGTTATATTGTCCGTATCTAATGTGGATAGAACGGACATAATTAAAGGAGGATAGATAATTTATGGCCGTTAGACAAGCCAGTGGAAACAAAATAAGTAAAGATGGTAGAAAATGGTATTTTTACACTTGGATTAAATTACCAGATGGAACAAGAAGTATGTATACATCTAAATGTTATATGACTAGAAAGGAAGCAATTAAAGCTGAGAAAGAATTTGTTGTAAAAAAAGAAAAGAAAGAAATTAATATTACTAATATGACTTTCAAACAATTATATGAAGAATTCTATGACTATAAGAAAGATAAAGTTAAAATGTCTACTCTTAGAACATATAGAGTTAATATTAAAGAAATGAAAGAATTCTATAATTTAAAAATTAGAGATGTAGAACTTAGTCATTATATTGCTTGGAGAAAAAGAATATCCGATTTAGATCTTGCTGACAAGACTAAAAACGGATATTACAAATTTTTAAAGACATTACTTAATTATGGGACTAAGTGGCATGACTTTAACTTTACTTCAATATACAACAAAATGGAAAAATTTCAAAATCCAAATAGAATGCCAAAAGAAATGGAATTCTATACTTGGGAAGAGTTTAAACAATTCTTATCAGTTATTGATGATTTAAGATACAAAGCATTATTTGAAACTTTATATTATTGCGGTCTTCGTAGAGGTGAATTAAGAGGCCTTACGTGGGATAATATAGACTTTGAAAGGAAAACTATATCAATTACTAAGAATGTTGTAAATCTTCAAGGAGAAAGCCATTATTGGCTTATGACAACGCCTAAGACTAGAACAAGTGTAAGAACTATACCAATACCAGACAGATTATTAGAAGATCTTAAAGAATATTTAGAATATCAAAGTAAACAATATGTCTTCAATAACAAATGGTTTGTATTTGGAGATGTTAATCCAATTCATACAGATGTTTTGAGAAGACATAAAAATGACTATGCTAAAAAAGCAGGTCTTAAAGAAATAAGAATCCACGACTTTAGACATAGTTGTGCATCAGTATTAATTAATAGTGGTGCTAGTATTATGGTAGTAGCTAAATTCTTAGGACATGCTAAGATTGACGAAACATTAAATACTTACTCTCACCTATTTGAAACTAAGATGGATGAAGTAGTAAATACTATGAATAAATTACAATAAAAATCGTTTAGAAAACACATTTGTATTTGAAAATGTATTTGAAAGCACATTTTCTTGAAAAAGCAAAATCGCCAGAGTTCCCTATTTTACTGGCAAAATAAATGAGAGCACTTTGATTCATGCTCTCTTCAGGGGGTTTTGGTTGAATACTCCACAATGTTTCGTAAAGTATTCGTGACATATCTCTATGTCAATTTAATTATATAATGTTTTTTAGTTTGTTGTCAATGAAGATTTTTTAATTTTTTAATGACTTAAACATTTTTTTCCATAAATCACTTGATTGATAATTTAGTATTCCATCTTTATATATTTTAAGACCATATTTATAGAATAAATAACTTGTTATAGCAAGTATTATTATTGAAATAATTAGTCCATAAATAGTCATTTGTCCTAATGAATACATAACTGGTGCTAGTATACCTGATATGAATGGAATATATGCTGCTACTTTAATAAATGATGCTCCTTGATATACTGATGCATATATTGCTAAATAGTATCCTAACATTAAGAATATCATTACTGGAGTTTGTATTTGTTGATAATCTTCCATACTTGTTGTAATACTTGCAAGCACTCCTATAAATACTGAATAAGCAAAGAAACTAAGTAGAATTAATATTATAAAGAATGGTATTCCAATTAATAATCTACTCGCAACATCACTTTGTAAGAACATTGAAATATAATTTCCTATAGTACTTGTATCTACTGTAGTACCTGCTACTTCAGCAACATTTGGAAGTGATGTTGTCATTGCTCTTATAATTACTCCAACTATTACATAAATAATTAATAATGCTCCTTGTATTATTGCAAATAAATTAGCTGCACTTAATTTAGCTAAGAAGTGTGTTTTAGCTGGAACACTTGATATAATAATTTCCATTGATTTAGTTCTTTTTTCTTCATTAATTTCTGCGCCTATCATTTGAACAATAAGTACTATTAATACAAAGAATGGAACTATAAATATAATTATTATTATTCCACCTATTTGTTCCATTAATTCTTTATTTTCATCTAAATCTTCATTTAATAGAACTCTATTAATATTAATATTCTCATATATTTTAGCAAGTGTTTCTTCACTAATATTAGATAGTTTCATAGCTTCATTTACTTTAACTGTATTTAGTGCATTAGTTATATTTTGATATAATAATGCATCTACATATTCATATGATACTATATCTGCATTAAATACTGTTTCACTATCTTTATTTATTCTTATAATTATATTACTATTTTCTTCTTCTTTTATTTCTTTTTCTAATTCTTCTAATGTTTTATCAGTTTTTTCTATTTTAGCATTATAACTATCTAAAACATCAAAATAACTATTTTTAAGTAATGCTTCTAAATCATCATAAACATTAACTTCATCTATTATTAGGATTTTAACTTCATTTTCAAAGTCTCCTCCAAAAGATTTAACTATACTATCTAAGTTTAAAAGTCCTGCGATTATGATAAATAAAATTATATTAACTATTTTAAATGATTTAGTATTTATTTTTTTCTTTAAACTATCTTTTGTTAAGAAAGCAAATTTATTTCTCATATTCTTCACCTACTTTATTTACAAATATTTCATTTAAAGTTGGTTCTTCAACTACAAATTCACTTACATTTTTACATTTAGATACTTTTTTAAATACATCATCTACTAAACTATCATTTTCTATTTTAATAGTGTATTCATCTTTATTCTTTTCTACACTAACTACTCCTTTAATAGATTTAATATCATCTACATCTAAATCAGCTTTAACTTTAATATTTTTTCTTCTATAATCTCTTTTAATATCAGTTAATTTACCTTTTAATACAGTATTTCCTTTTACTAATATTACAAGTGAATCACAAAAATATTCTATATGTTCCATCATATGAGATGAGAATATTATCATAGTATTATTCTTTTTAAGTCTTAATATTTCTTTTTTAAACATTTCTACATTTATTGGATCAAGTCCACTAAATGGTTCATCTAATATTAATAATTTTGGTTCATTTAATATACTAATAATAAATTGTATTTTTTGTTGATTACCTTTAGATAATTCTTTTATCTTTTTATTTTTATATTCTGTTATTTTAAATTCTTCTAAATATTTATCAAGTCTTTCTTCTATAGTTTTATCATCCATTCCTTTTAAAGCACAGTAAAATATTGCTTGTTCTAAAACAGTTTTATTTGGAAGTAAACTTCTTTCTTCAGTTAAGAATCCTATTTTATCAGTTTCTGTATAATCAATAGGTTTATCATCTAAAGTTATTTTTCCATCTGTTTTATCTAAAAGACCCATTATCATTCTAAATGTTGTTGTTTTACCTGCACCATTTACACCTAAAAGTCCAAATATTTCTCCTTCATGTATTTCAAATGATAAATCATTAACTGCTCTAAAGTCTCCATAATATTTAGTGACATGTTCTACTTTTAACATATTTCAATATCATCTCCAGTTTCAATACCTAAAGACTCTGCTATATCCTTATTAATATGCATCTCTAGTACACAAGTATCATCTGATTTAATATGAACATCATTTACTATAATTCCTTTACAATTAATACTTACTATTTCATCATTTTGTCTATTAAATGTTATTAAATCTTCTGCACTCATATGTATATGAGTATCTGCTACTATAGTAGATTCTACAGCATGATAAGTACCATTAGGTCCTATAATATCTACAGTTTCACTACCTTTTAAATCCCCACTCTTACGAACGGGAGCTTTAATACCAAAATATTCATTATCTTTATCAAGTAATTCTACTTGAGTATAACTTCTAAGTGGTCCAACTACACGAATATGTTCTAAAGTTTTATTATTTTTAACTATAGTTACTGTTTCCTCTGCTGCAAATTGATATTTTTGTGTAAGTGGTCTTTTTACAGTTAATTTATAATTTTCTCCAAATAATACTTTAAATGATTCTTCATTTAAATGTACATGATGATTAGAAAGTGCTACTTTTATCATAAAATACCTCCACTATAATTATAAATGATTTATAAATAAATTTAAATAATTAATCACTTTTTATAATAATATTCATCAAATATAAAAGGAGATGATATTAATGAATGGTAGTTATTATAAGACACCTGTTTTTATAAATGATTTTGAACGTCAATCAAGCAGTCCAAATTTTAATGTAACTGAATATAATAAAGATTATCCTATGGAACAAAGTTATATTGAAAATATACTTAGAAATAATATTGGTAAAAAAGTAAGAGTACATGCATCTTTTTCAGATTCTAATGAATGGAGAGATAGAATATTTGAAGGAATAATTGAACATGCAGGACGTGATAATTTAATAATAAATGATGTTGATAATAATAAGTATTATTTAATATTAATGATTTATTTAGATTTTGTAGAATTTGATGAAGAAATAACATATGCAAAATAATATTATTATGATAATATATTATTAGGAGATAATAATTATGGAATTATATGATAAAACTAAGGCATTAAATAAAAGAAGTCTAGGAAAATTAAATAAAAAAAGTAATATTTCTACTCATGATAAACTACTTGGTAAAAAAGAATCTCTTAGTATTAAAAAAACAATATTTGATAATGAAGAAAAAACATATAACAAGTATAAAATACCTGTTAATCATAGGTAGTTTTATGATATAATGTTATAGGATGTGATAATATGAAACCTATTAATTTAATATTATTAATTGTATGTATTATAGTTATTTTTTCTGGTTTATTTATTATATTATTTAAATATTATAATGAAAGAATAAATCTATTATTAAAAAGATTAGATCAATCTGAAAATGAATATAATAATAAGATAAAAAATAAATATAATATTATAGTAAGAATGATTAATATAGTTGAAAACAGATATAAAACTCATAGTAAAGTATTTGATGATATTAAAAAGATTAAAGTAGATGAAATGTCTAATACTAAGAGTGAAGAATTATTTAATAAATGTTATAAAGAAATAATTGATATTAAAGAAGATAATAAGAAAGTAAGAGAAGTTAAAAGTTTTAAAGAAGTAATAGATGAATATAATGAAAATGAACTTCATATTATATCTCTTAGAACTTTCTTTAATAAATATGCATTAGAATATAACAATATAATTAAAAAGATACCATATAATATAGTATCTATATTTAAAAAATATAAAGCTAAATCTTTACTAGATGGTAAAGAAATAGAAAGTGATTTTAATAATGATCTGGAAGTGTGAAATTCACTTCTTTTATTTTGTTCTTTTTTAAGAAATTATTAGTTTTAGAAAAAGGCTTACTTCCAAAGAATCCATTATATGCAGAAAGTGGACTTGGATGAGTACTTTCTAATACTAAATGAATAGGATTTGTTATAAATACTTTTTTACTTCTAGCAAAACTACCCCATAATATAAATACTACTGGTTCTTTTTTTAAATTAATTAGTTTTATTATATGATCTGTTAATAATTGCCATCCTAAATCTTTATGAGATAGTGGACTA
>JAEEGL015205490.1_pt1 | contig 12041 bp, 11 predicted proteins | sample 9134231 | NCBI WGS metagenome assembly JAEEGL01 (sample SAMN16246548, study PRJNA631951) | gut metagenome | biome: gut microbiome; feature: rumen; material: fiber-attached | host: Bos | place: Iran: Karaj | collected 2018-10
ACTGTTCCCGGACAAGACTGTGTTCGAGAAGGTCGCGTTCGCCATGCGGGTCATCGGCGAGTCGTCAAAGACGATCAAGCGCCGCGTACCCACCATACTGAGCATAGTCGGGCTGCAGGAAAAGTACAACGATTTCCCGCACGAGCTCTCGGGAGGCGAACAGCAGCGCGTCGCGCTGGCGCGCGCTCTCGCAAACAACCCGAGCATAATCATAGCCGACGAGCCGACCGGCAACGTCGACCCCAAGATGAGCCTCGATATAATGAATCTGCTTCTTAAAATTCAGAAGCACGGCAAGACGGTGCTGGTCGTCACTCACGAAAAGAATTTCGTCGACTACTTCCAGCAGCGCGTCATCACCATCAAGAACGGCAAGATAGTGGACGATAAGGTTGGAGGGATGTTCGATGCGTAAATACAGCTTATCCTACTTTATTTCGCAGAGCTTCAAGGGCCTCTGGCGCAACGGCGTGATGAGCGCTGCTTCCATCCTTGTCCTGATGGCGCTGCTCATAGTCATGGGCAGCTTCTCGCTGCTCGTCTACAATATCAACGTGAACCTCGAGAACGTCGGCATCCTCAACAAGATCTCGGTCTTCTGCGACGAGAACTGCACAGAGGAGCAGATCGCGGAGATAGGCAGACAGATACGTCTTCTTGACAACGTCAACGAGGACATGGTTACCCATAATTCCAAGGAAGATATACTCGCCGAGGAGAGGGCGAAGCGCGCGGGGACCTCGCAGGAGGAGATCTTCAACGAGATGATTGAGCGCAACGCCAACCCCTACCGCGACGAATTCATAATCACGTATAACGACAACAGCGAGGTAGCCACGCTGGAATATCAACTCGGTCAGATCGAGGGGATAGCCAAGATCAGGAGCCGCGCGGATCTCGCGCAGACGGTCGACAGCCTGAAGAATACGATCATATTCATATTCCTGTTCTTCCTCGTCGTGCTGTTCGTCGTGTCGCTCTTCGTCATAATCAACACCATCAAGCTCGCGGTCTACGCGCGCAAGCAGGAGATCGCGATAATGAGGTACGTCGGCGCGACCAAGTGGTTCATCACGCTGCCCTTCGTCTTTGAGGGTATGCTCATAGGCCTTATCGCGTCGGGCGTCGCCTATCTTGTCGAGCTGTATACCTATACCTATCTCGGCAGGATAATAACTCAGGACAACAGATACCTTACCGTCGTTCCGTTCGAGCAGGTGGACGGGGCAGTCATACTCGGCTTCCTCGCCGTAGGCCTTTTCGCCGGTATCGTCGGAAGCGCGATCTCGCTCCGCAAGTATCTGAAGGCCTGATCCTCCCCTCGTGAAAGGAGAGCAAACAGAGTGAAAAAAAGGATAATATCGACCCTTTCGGCGCTGGTCATAATGATCGTGTCGGTCTTCGGGGCGATACTTTATACCGAGACCGGGCTGCACGCCGACTCGTCCGACTCGAAGGACAAGGAGACCGAGCTGAAGCAGAAGATCAAGACGGCTCAGGAGCAGCAGGCGGAGCTCAAAAAGAAGATCGAAAACGCCAAAAAGGGAATAGAGAACACCGAAAACGAGAAAGAATATCTCGACAACCTTGTGACCACCACACAGGCCGAGATCGACGCGACCAACGAGCTGATCGAGGAATTCCGCGGCAAGATAGCCCGGAAGGAGACCGAGATCGCCGATATGGAGCAGTCGATCGACGAGAAGTTCGATCAGACTATGGACAGGCTCCGCTTCTCGTACGAGGAGGGAACGGCGAGTTATCTCGAGCTGATACTCGAATCCGACTCCATGTCCGATTTCCTCTCGGGAGCCGAGCGCGTCGACAGCATGATGGATTTCGACCGTTCGCTCATGGATGAGCTCGCGGCGAAGCTCAAGGTGCTTGAAAACGAAAAGACGGTCCTCGTAAACACGCAGAACGAGCAGATCGAGCTTGAAAAGAGCCTTAACGAGAAGGTCGTTTCCCTTGAGGAGCAGATCAAGGAGGCGGAGCGGTACATAATCCAGCTCCGCGCCAATCAGGAAACGTACGCCGCCGAGTACGAAAAGGCGAAGGCAGCCGAAAAGGAGGCGAACGCCGCCATCGAAAAGCTGCTCGCCGAACGGCAGAGATCGTCCAACACTCCCTACTGGGGCGGCGAGTTCATATGGCCGGTCCCGGCGAGATACAGGACGATAAGCTCGGGCTACGGCTGGCGTTACCTCTGGGGACGCCGCGACTTCCACCTCGGCATAGATATCCCCGGCGCGTACGGGACGCCGATCTACGCTTCCAACGGCGGGACCGTGGTGGTCGCCACCTGGCATTACAGTTACGGCAATTACGTGGTCATCGACCACGGCGGCGGATATTCCACCCTTTACGGACACAACAGCAGCCTTTGCGTCAGGGTGGGCGACAGAGTCGAGCAGGGCGACGTCATTGCCAAGATGGGGTCGACAGGCAGCTCAACAGGCAACCACTGCCACTTCGAGGTACGCATAAACGGCAAGACTCAGCAGCCCCTCAACTACGTAAGGCAACCGTAAACGATCCATAAAAATCATCAGCGGACAATATAATGAAAAAAAGAATACCTATCTATACGACCATCATCATAGCGCTGGTCTGCGTTATCGTGACATTTCAGATCACGGCGGTGGTCTTCTGGAACAAGTCCTACAACGAGCGCGCCTCCAAAGCCGACGCCGCGGCGACCTCCTCGTATGAGACGCTTAAAGAAAAGCTTGACGCGATAAACAATATCTACCGCCAATACTATATCGGCGAGATAGACGACAAACTGCTTGAAGACTGCGTCCTTACCGGCTACGTATACGGGACCGAGGACAGGTTCGGCGAGTATATGAACAAAGAGACCTATCAGGCGTATATCGAGGAATCCTCCGGAGAGACCGTCGGTATAGGCATAATGGTCATCGAGGACGCAGGGACCGGGCTTATGCGGGTGGTGGACGTCATCCCCGATTCGCCCGCATATACCGCGGGGCTGAAGACCGGCGACCTGATCGCGACTATCGGAGATACCGACGCCGCGTCGGTCGGCTATTACCGCGCTCTCGACCTTATGAGAGGGAAAGAGGGCAGCGTCGCCGAATTCACCGTTTACCGGGACGGCAAGTACGTCGATTTCAGTATCAAACGCAAGCGCATAGAATCGCTCTCGGTCTCTTACCGTATGTATTCCGACGGGATCACCGGGATAGTCCGCATAACCTCGTTTGAGGAACCGACGCCGGATCAGTTCATCGCCGCGATGGAGGATCTGCAAAAGCAGGGGGCGACGAGGTTCGTCTTCGACCTTCGCAACAACGGCGGGGGGCTGCTCGACTCGATAACCAAAACGCTCGACTATCTGCTTCCCGAGGGTCCGATCATCCGCATCACCGATAAGGACGGCAACGTCCTTGAGACCATGGATTCCGACGCGAAGGAGCTGACCGCCCCGATGGCGGTGCTGGTCAACGGTAATACCGCCTCCGCCGCCGAACTGTTTACCGCCGCGCTGCGCGACTACGAAAAATCGGTCACCGTCGGCGTTACCACCTACGGCAAGGGGAGCATGCAGACGATCATACCGCTGAACGACGGCTCCGCGGTCCGTATCTCATACAGGATGTACAGCCCGCCAAAGTCCGATAACTATCACGGAGTGGGAATAACTCCCGATATCGAAGTCGAACTTGATCCCGAGGTCAGCGATATCAGTCTGTACGTCATCACCGACGAGCAGGACAACCAGCTGCGGGCGGCGATCGCCGCGCTCGATACCCGGTCCGGTTCATAAAATCAAGGCGGGAGCCCGTCTCACGCCGTAAAAAGACAATAAACGAAAAATTATAACAATCTATATAAGGAGAAAAACCATGGCAGAACCCATCGTAGTAACAGAAGAAGGCTTAAAGAAATTACAGGACGAGCTTGAATATTTAAAGACTACCAAGCGCAAGGAAGTCGTCGAGGCCATCCGTGTGGCGCTCTCGTTCGGCGACCTTTCCGAGAACAGCGAGTACGACGAGGCCAAGACCGAGCAGGGCAAGACCGAGTCCCGTATACAGGAGCTCGAGGAGATGCTCAAGCACGTCAAGGTCATCTCCGACGTCGAGGTCCAGAACGACGTCGTCAACGTCGGCAACGTGGTCAAGGTCTACGATGTGGACTTCAAGGAGGAGCTTGAATACTCCGTGGTCGGCTCCACCGAGGCGAATCCCGCTCTAGGCCGTATTTCCGACCAGTCCCCCATCGGCCGCGCGATAATCGGCGCCAGGGTCGGCGACACCGTCGCCTTCACCACCCCCGGGGGCGAAGCTCACCTCAAGATACTCGAGATCTCCAAGGCGAAATAAGTATAATACAGATTCATCAGGGCGGGAGCTTGTCTCCCGCCGTATAGTCATAACAGCAAGAGGAAACTAACATGGAAGAGAATAACGTACAGAACGCACCGCAGGAGGATCTCTCCGAAGTATTGCGCATCCGCCGCGAAAAGCTGGCGGAACTGCGCGCCGCGGGCAGCGACCCGTTCGAGGTGACCTCCTATCCGGTCGATCACCGTTCCGGGGAGATCAAAAACAACTTTGACGCGCTCGAAAACCAGACCGTCCGCATAGCCGGGCGCATGATGAGCCGCCGCATAATGGGCAAGGCCTCCTTCTGCCATATAATGGACGGCGAGGGGACCGTGCAGGTCTACGTCAAGCGCGACGACGTCGGCGTCGACGGATACGCCGCCTTCAAGAAGGCGGACATCGGCGACATATTCGGCGTGGAGGGCTTTGTTTTCCGCACTCAGACGGGAGAGATCTCGGTCCACGCTGCGAAGCTGACGCTGCTGGCAAAATCGCTTCTTCCTCTTCCCGAAAAGTTTCACGGGCTGACCAATACCGATCTGCGGTACAGACAGCGCTATCTCGACCTCATCGTCAATTCCGAGGTCAAGGAAACCTTCGTCAAGCGCTCTCAGATAATGCGCGAGCTTCGCGCCTATCTCGACGGCCGCGGCTTTCTCGAAGTCGAGACTCCCATCCTCACCCCGTTCGAGATCGGGGCGGCGGCTCGACCTTTCCTCACCCATCACAATACCCTCGATATGGATATGGTCCTCCGTATAGAGACCGAGCTTTATCTCAAGCGCCTTATCGTCGGCGGATTTGAACGGGTCTACGAGGTAGGGCGCATATTCCGCAACGAGGGAATGGATACAAAGCACAATCCCGAGTTCACCACCGTTGAGCTCTACCAGGCGTATACCGATTACAAAGGCATGATGGACCTTGTCGAGGATATGTACAAGACGCTGACCCTTTCGGTCTGCGGAACGCTTACCATCCCCTACCAGGGCAATATCATCAATATGGCACATTGGGAGCGCCTGACCATGGTCGAGGCGGTAAAAAAGTATTCCGGAGTAGACTTTTCCGACTGGAAGACCGACGAGGACGCCGTCGATGCGGCGAAAAAGCACAACGTCCCGCTCCCGGAGATACCCTCCCGCGGAGCCATCCTCGCCGAGTTCTTCGACGCCTTCGTCGAGGACAAGCTGGTCCAGCCCACATTCATTTACGACTATCCCGTCGAGGTCAGCCCGCTCGCCAAGCGCAAGCCCGGCGACCCCGGGTTTACCGAGAGGTTCGAGTATTTCATCAACTGCACCGAATTCGGCAACGCGTTCAGCGAGCTGAACGATCCGATAGATCAGAAGGCCCGCTTTGAGAAGCAGGTCGCGGACCGCAAAAAGCTGGAGCCCGGCTGCAGGGCGCAGGTCGACTACGATTATATCAACGCCCTCGAATACGGCCTCGCCCCCACCGGCGGACTCGGCTTCGGCGTCGACCGCCTCGTTATGCTGCTGACCGACTCGGCGTCCATCCGCGACGTCCTCCTTTTCCCGACTATGAAGCCCATAGGCGAGAACAAGAGCGAAAACGCTGCCGAAAACGGCACGTCTGACGAAGCGGACGAAACCGCCGCTCCCGCGCTTCCCGCAATAGAAGGCGCGCCGATCATCTCACCCGAAAAGCCCGACTTCTCTAAGGTCGAGATCGAGCCGCTGTTTGCCGATTACGTCGACTTCGACACCTTCTCGAAGAGTGACTTCCGCGCCGTAAAGGTCAAGGACTGCGTAGCCGTCCCGAAGTCGAAGAAGCTCCTTCAGTTCACCCTCGACGACGGCACCGGAACGGATCGCACCATCCTCTCCGGCATCCACGCCTTCTACGAGCCCGAACAGCTCATCGGCAAGACGCTTATCGCCATAGTCAACCTCCCGCCGCGCGCCATGATGGGCATAGAGAGCTGCGGTATGCTGCTCTCCGCCATCCATGAAGAGGAAGGCGCCGAAAAGCTCACGCTTTTGCAGGTCGATCCGCATATCCCGGCGGGAGCCAAGTTATATTGAAAAACGTGAATTTTGTTGTAAGAATGTGCTTCATTTTTAATGGCTAAAAACCAGGCGAAAAACACGTCGATACAACAAATTTACAACAACCTTACAACAAACGATGCAGCCAAACGTGCAACGGGTTGAAAAACGCATAATTGACATGTAAGAAACCACCTCGAAAGTTTTTTGAGGTGGCTTCTTTTTTGTTGTAATCGCATTGTTTGTAGTGATACGAAAAACGTATATAATTGTTTCAGCCTATATAATTATGGAGAGCGAAACAATGAATAATAGCTTATCTTCAATCCATCCTGAACTTGTCAGAGAGTGGTCAGAAAGAAACTTTCCGATATCACCCGACCAAATATCCTTTGGTTCAAACAAACGATATTGGTGGAAAGGCGTATGCGGTCACGAATGGCAAGCGAGCCCCAAAAGTAGATCTGCGGGAGAAAGATGCCCATATTGCGCAGGGATGAGAGTACTCGTCGGATTTAATGACCTCGCATCTAAATTTCCAAATCTTCTTAAAGAGTGGTCAAGTAAGAATGATAAGCGTGCTGACGAAGTTGTTTGGAGTTCACATAAGAAGGCCCTTTGGGTTGATTGTTATGGGCACGAATGGACCGCGGTTATAAAGAATCGCGCCTACGGTTCAGGTTGTCCGTATTGTTCACACAATAAACTACTAAAAGGTTTCAACGACCTAACAACGGTGTGTCCGGAAGTTGCATCTGAATGGTCTGACCGTAATAGCCCACTAACTCCATCAACGGTTACTGCATTTTCAAACAAAAAAGTATGGTGGAAATGTAAACTCGGTCATGAGTGGAATACACTCATTTCTACACGTTCGTACGGGAGCAAATGTCCGTATTGTAGCGGAATAAAGCTTTTAATAGGTTTTAACGACTTTGCTACGAAACAACCGGAACTTGCTAAGGAATGGTCTAAGCGGAACTATCCATTAATGCCGGATCAGATCAACGAAAAATCCCGATTGAACGTTTGGTGGCAATGCAGTACTTGTGACTATGAGTGGAAAGCAGTTGTTTCTTCAAGAGTTAATGGCTCGATTTGCCCTGTATGTGCCAAAAGAAGTGTATTGAAAGGATATAATGATCTTCAAACCACAGATCCGGAATTGATTGCAGAATGGGACTTTGAAAAAAACACCGAATCCCCAAGAAACATTTCCAGATATTCTATGTATAGCTATTGGTGGAAGTGTGAATCCGGGCACTCTTACAAAGCGAAGGTGTTCGACAAAGCGGTCGAAGGTAGAATCTGTTTGGTTTGTGAAAAAGAGTATCTCGCTGTCTTTCCGCAACTTGTAGTATCATACTATGCACGAAAAAGTGGACGAGAGATTATTCTGAATGACGAAAAATTAATAGGCATTCCACTTGAAACACTCGTCCCGGAAGAAGGGATTGCTATAGAGGCTCAGGCTGACAACGAAAAAGTCGACAGGATCAAGCGACATCTTTGTTTGTCCGCTGGAGTTAAGCTGTTAAAAATACCATTCATGAAAAACGATACCGAATCGGAGTACGCTGAAAGAATTAAAAACGAATTAATAAAGTTAAATATATTTATTAAGTCTGATGTCGAAACAGATGTGAACTATATTCGAAAGCGATATTTTGAGTGGAAAAAAGCCCGGTAAATATGTGAAAAAATCCGTCCAAACAGGGCGAATTTTTTGCGTTCACAAAAAGTTTACATTATTTTTGGCCAAAAGGGGCCTGTTAAAATGGCACCCTTTGTCCATAAGTAGTGAAGGGGTTAATCATCCTAGCGATGAAAACTTTCTTCGATGAACCTTGACAACCAAATATACAAATCATCAGGTACGTTATTCGGACTGATAGCCAAACAGCATGTACGCTCTTGCGAGAATCCAGTGCTGAAAAAGAAGGGCGCTCCCTTCCTGGCGAAGACAAGTCCGATGATAATGATACTTCCGTAATTCGCGGCCGGGCCATAAAGAAGGCGCGGGGGTGAGAGTCCCATGAGACTGTAAAGCAAACAGCCGCCTGATGATTTCCCTTCCTTTATTTCAAAGGAGAACCGCAGGGGATGTCGTGGACAAATACTGCGGATTTACATGCCACAAAAATTATTATGGATTTATTTATTCTATTCATAATTGAGTGGAACGGTTTCACGACCTTTTCGTGTTTCGTCCGCTGCCTTAGTTGGCAATGGCGGACATTTACATATCTTTTCTAGGTTTTGTATTTGCTTTTTTTCAGTAATTTGGTATAAAAAGATGTCAAAACTGATAAGAAAAGCAGTAACTAGTTTGTAGTAGTTACTGCTTAAAAAATGATATAATAATATAGACTAATAGTCTTCTTTGATTTCTAAAGAAACGGGATTAAGTATAGTTATATTTTTGCCGATTTCTTTTGCGTACTTAACGGTTTTCATCGTTCCGCTCGGTTTTCCACTCCAGACTGCTATAACGAAATCCGAAGAGTCAACCATATAAATATTCCGTTTATTAAAGCAACCGTAATCATAGTGTTTCTTAATGAGCGTTTTCTTATCGCATTTTGAAAGAATATCAAAGTATCTGCGTTGTGATTCTTCTGACCATTTATTTGGTTGCTCTAAACACGGAATCGCTGATTCGATAATAATATTATAATTACTTTCCTTAAGTTCAATAAGGATCTCAGCTGCAAAAATATCGATCCCTAGCGCCATGCCGGTAATAAAATAATTGACTCCTTTATTACAGATCATATCGAGTATTATTTCCTTGAGTTTGATCTTCAATAATCTGCATCTCTCGTCTTGTTCGTTAAAACCAAAAGGAAGGCTTTGCGGCCTGTGACCGGTAAAACAGCACTTTTTCGTGTTTTTCATAAAGTTACCTGCCTGAAAAGTCATTTGTGATCTATTAAAATTGTAGATTATTACGCAAAGAATAACAATGGTATGATAATTCAGAAATATACGAACTGATAGTTCATTGGTGCTGTTCAATTCATATTTGATAATACAATTATTGACCGTAATTCTTTTATCAGAACTACGGTCCTTTTTTGTACCCATTTTTACATAACCGGTATCCCGGTGAAATCAACAGAAAGGAGCAATACAAACATATGGCTAAATGCAAAGTCATAGCCGTTGCCAACCAAAAGGGCGGCGTCGGGAAGACGACGACTACCTTCAACCTCGGCGTGGGACTTGCCCGTGAGGGGAAGCGTGTGCTTCTCATCGACTGCGACCCGCAGGGCGATCTGACCATCTGCTGCGGATATCAGGATAACGACGATATTGAAACGACGGTATCCACCGTTATTCAGAAGGTCATCGACGACGAGCCGACAGCGCCGGACGAAGGCGTTATTCATCAGCCGGAAGGGGTGGATCTTCTTCCTGCAAATATCGAGCTTTCGAGTATGGACCTGCAGCTTGTTTCCACAATGAACCGAGAGCGTATTCTTTCGACGTATCTCAACGGAATGAGGAAGTACTACGACTACATCCTTCTCGACTGTATGCCGAGCTTGGGGATGATAACGGTAAACGCCTTTACCGCAGCCGACGCGGTCATAATCCCCGTTCAGGCGCATTACCTGCCGCTGAAAGGTATGACTCAGCTCACCAAAACGATAAGTAAGGTTCAGAGACAACTCAATCCGAAACTGCATATCGACGGGATCGTACTTACGCTTGTCGCAGAGAACACCAATCTTGCAAAAACGACCGAGCAGACCATCCGGGAGTATTACGGCGGAAGAGTAAAGGTGTTCGATACGCATATCCCGATGGCGATCAAATGCGCGGAGATCAGCGTCGTGGGAAAAAGTATCTACACCTACGACGGCAACAGTAAGGTTGCAAAGGCCTATGAAAACTTCACAAAGGAGGTGATGGAACTTGGCGAAAGGCAACGCATTAAAAATGAAGCTTCCCTCAGTCGATGATCTTTTCTCGACCGAAGAGCAAAGACAGGAAGCGAAGCTGACAAAGATATACGATATTCCGATAAGCGAGATCGACGATTTCCCGGATCATCCGTACAGGGTACTCGACGACGAGGATATGCAAGCCCTGATGGATAGTATATCCGAAAGAGGCGTCATAACTCCGGCGATGGTCCATAAGAAAGAGGACGGCAGATACGAGATGATATCAGGACACAGGAGAAAGCGCGCCTGCGAGCGGCTCGGACTTGAAACGCTCCGGTGCGAAGTCGTCGAGGTCAGCCGCGACGAGGCGATAATCTTGATGGTAGACAGCAACAGTCAGCGGTCGGAAATAGCCCCGTGCGATAAGGGAAAAGCGTACAAGATGAAAATGGAGGCGCTTAAAAGACAAGGAGAGCGAACCGATCTAACTTGTCGACCAGTGGTCGACAAGTTGGATGATAAACGAGCCGGAGAGATAATCGGTGAAACGGTCGGTGAGAGCGAAAGAACCATTCAGCGATATATCCGGCTTACTCACCTCGTCCCCGAACTTCAAGAGTTCGTCGATGAAGGTAAGATAAAAATGCGGCCCGCGGTCGAGTTGTCATATCTCGATGAGGAAACACAGCGGGACGTTGTTGACCGAATCGACGAAACAGAGGCCTTCCCGTCACACGATCAGGCGATCCGGATACGCAAGGCGTATGAATCCGGCGAAGTCGATTACGACAGAGTGACCAAAATAATGGCTGAAGAAAAACCTAATCAGAAGCCCAAATTCAAATGGTCTTTCGACCGGATAAAGCCGCTTATCCCTCGCGGATACGACGATCAGAGAGCGGAAGACTACGTAGTAAAGGCGCTCGAATACTACGGGCGATATTTACAGAGACAACGTGACCAGGCAAGGTAACAGAATATTGTGCGCACAGGCTGAGAATGCGAAAAGGGTCGCATTGCTCGGCTTTTTTGTTGCCCTGCCGCGACCAGTTGTAATATCTATTTTTAATGAAAGGAGGAAACCGACTTAATGAATTTCGACGTAAAAGTTCGCAGACTCATCGACAGAGAAAACACCCCGGTCAAGGCGGTGTGTTCCGTGACGCTCGGCGGTCAGTATGCCGTACACGGAGTCAGAGTCATCGAAACCAAAAACGGAAGATTCATGGCTATGCCGTATGAGACGTATACGGACGCGGAAGACAACGCAAAGCGCAGAGACGTCTTCCACCCCATCACGACCGAAGCAAGAGTCGCAATGGAAAATGCCGTATTCGCCGCATATGACGAGGCGAAAGCATCGACCGAAGCTGAAAAGACCGAAGACGAAAGCGCAGAAGGCTGATATTACGGCGTGACCGTAAAACAAAATTCAAAAAAACAAAAAAAGAAAAGGAGAAAACAAGTATGTTTAAGTTTTTCAAGAATCTGAAGAAGAAGGCGGAGACCGCGGTCATCGCCGCAAGAACCACCATCGCAACCAAGAAAGCGGAGGGATACGTCGACTCCGGCGTCAAGATCCTCATCGCGGTCGTCATCGGCGCGCTCCTGCTCGCCGGTCTGTACGCTCTGTTCAACGGCGTAATCATGCCTTCGACCAGCAACAAGGTAACCGAGCTGTTCAATTACAGCGGTACCTGATTCTGACGTAAAAACGTAAAACCGAAACAAAACAATAATAAAAAAGAAAGAAACGAGGTAAACAAAAATGAGAAAGTTTTTTA
>JAEEGL016041204.1_pt1 | contig 12041 bp, 9 predicted proteins | sample 9134231 | NCBI WGS metagenome assembly JAEEGL01 (sample SAMN16246548, study PRJNA631951) | gut metagenome | biome: gut microbiome; feature: rumen; material: fiber-attached | host: Bos | place: Iran: Karaj | collected 2018-10
AGGGACAGAAGGGCAGAAAGCTCCTCTGCGCTTCCGATCTTTATGTAGCAGTCGGCAGGACCGCCGGTCCGGAAGGAAGTATGCTTATTCATAGGTTCATCCCGGCAGACCCTGTCCTCCGGGATGATATTTAATATCTCACTTAAAATGTCCTTTTTCATGTTTACCTTAAAAGTACATCACATATCATGAAACGGCGCCTCAGATCAGAAGGGCGGCAGCTCCGTAGATACCGCCGTCATTTCCGAGGGTGGCCCTGACAAATTTGGTGTCTGCGCTGGCATGGAATACATGCTTCTTAAAATTCTCCGTGATAAAGGGCATTATCACGTCACCGGACATGGAAACCCCGCCGCCGATGATTATGATCTCGGGATTTAAGACACCGGCAACCACGGAAAGACCGGTGCCCAGATACTGTCCAAACTGCCCGGCAACCCTGGTGGCAAGGGGATCCTTGTTCTTGACTGCTTCCCACATCTCCTTTGCATTTATGGGTCTCTCATTCATTTCCGTCTTCTCGTCGGGATTCTTTTCCATCTCTTTCTTTAAGAGCCTGACTATACCGGTGGCAGACGCAAACTGCTCAAGGCAGCCTCTGTTCCCGCAATTGCACACCTCTTCCGTATCAGCCCCGGCGTAGGTATGACCTATCTCACCCGCTGCTCCGGTGGTTCCTGTCACCATCTTCCCGTTTATTATTACTCCGCCTCCGATACCGGTGCCGAGAGTCACCATGACGATATTCTTATAGCCCTTTCCGGCTCCCATCCAGGCTTCTCCCAATGCAGCTACATTGGCGTCGTTTCCGGCCTTTACCTTCATTTCTTCCTTAAAGCAGGACATGAGCCTTTCTTCCACATTGAAGGTATCGTGCCAGTGGAGATTTACTGCCTTTCTGATCACGCCCTTTTCATCCACGGGTCCCGGAAGTCCAAGGCCTACGCCCAGTATCTCAGAGTATGAAAAACCCTTTTCCCCGATCTTTCCTTCTATGGACGCAGCAATATCCGAAAGGATCGAAGCCCCGTTGTTATCGGTATTGGTGGGTATGGACCACTTTTCCAAAAGCTCACCTTCACCGGTAAACAGTCCTATCTTTACTGATGTACCGCCTACATCTACTCCGAATACGTAACTCATCTTCATTCCTCCCTCTTTTTGCTGAGATTATCCTGCACTCTCTTATATAATTCCTGGGCTGCATTATAGCCCATCTTTTTCTGTCTGTAATTGATGGCTGCGGTTTCGCATATTATAGCCAGGTTACGTCCCGGACGGATGGGAATGTTATGGCAGACCACCCTTTTCCCAAGGTACTCGGTATACTCTTCTTCCATTCCGAGCCTGTCGTAATCCTTGTCCCTGTCCCAGTCCTCAAGCTTGATGACCAGGTCTATGCTCTGGGTCTCCTTTACGCTGGTGGCACCGAAAAGAGCCTTTACGTCAATGATACCGATACCTCTTAATTCTATGAAGTGCTTTGTGATGTCAGGGGCGCTTCCTATAAGGGTATCATCGCTGACCTTTCTTATCTCCACCACATCATCGGATATGAGACGGTGGCCTCTCTTAACCAGCTCAAGGGCGGCTTCGCTCTTTCCTATGCCGCTCTCTCCCGTGATCAGCAGGCCTTCACCGTTAACATCTACCAGCACCCCGTGAATGGAAATACAGGGAGCCAGCTTGACATTCAGCCACTTAATGGTCTCCGCCATGAAATCGGAAGTGGACTTAGAGGTTTTAAAGACGGGAACCTTATTCTCACCGGCAAACCACATGAACTTCTCATCCGGCTCCAGGTCCCTGCAGAAGATAACGCAGGGGATACCGCTGGATAAAAGCTTTCCGTATATCTCGTCCTTTCTCTCCTCACTCATGGTGATCATATAGGAATATTCCACGAATCCCACTATCTCCACCCTGGCGGAATCAAAATGATCAAAAAAGCCCGTGAGCTGAAGTGCGGGACGATTGATCTCCGGCTGGGTGATCCTTACACTCTCCGTCGGAATATGGGGAGTGAGATTTACGAGATCCATCTTCTCTATGAAACTGTCCAGTGAGACTGTAGCCATATATACCTCCAAAACACCAAAGATAAGAACTATTGAAATTTTATTATATCAAAAATATATCTGCTGTAAAAGACATTCATTCATCGCTTTCACTGCCGTGGAAAAATTCAAATACCGCGGCGGCAGATCTCTGATCCATTTCCGGCACCTTATTAAGCTCCTCTTCCGAAGCCTCCCTTATCTTTTCAAGGGAACCGAATTCCCGGAGCAGGGCCTTTCTTCTCTTCTCTCCTACGCCCTTTATATCATCAAGTATGGAATGGAGTGTGGTCTTATTGTGTAGAGACCTGAAATAATCAATGGCAAAGCGGTGGGTCTCATCCTGCACCCTGGTTATAAGATGAAAGCTTTCGGAATGATCGTCAATTGGCAGCGCCGTATTATTAAAATATAAGCCCCTGGTCCTGTGATGGTCATCCTTCACCATTCCCGCAACGGGTATATCAAGCTTCAACCGTGAAAGAACCTTCAGGGCAATGTTCACCTGCCCCTTTCCGCCGTCCATAAGGATAAGATCCGGGATCCTTATAAAGGAATCTCCCTCCTTTTCCTCACCCTTCAAAAGCCTTTCAAATCTCCGGCTCAGCACTTCTTCCATGCTGGCGTAGTCATTGGGCCCCTGCACTGTCTTTATCCTGAATTTCCTGTAATCGGAATTCTTAGCCCGTCCTTTTTCAAAGACTACCATACTGCCCACGGACTCAAAACCGCTGATGTTGGAAATATCGTAGGACTCTATCCTGTCGGCGCTTTCTATTCCCAGGATCTCTGAAAGCTCCCTGGCAGCCCCCCTGGTCTTTTCCTCGTTCTTCCGTAGTTTCTCCCGGTCGGTATTAAGGATAAGCTCCGCATTCTTCTTAGCAAGGCGCAGTAACCTCTCCTTCATCCCCCTCTTCGGGATCAGGATGGAAACCTTCGAACCCCGCTTGGAAGAAAGCCATTCCTCGATAACTTCCTTATCCTCTATATCCTCTTCCAGCATGATCTCCCTTGGGATAAAGGGAGTCCCGGAATAAAACTGCTTTACAAAGCTCTCCAGCACTTCGCCGGCGCTAAGCCCTCCCACAGAGGACATATAATAGTGGTCCCTGCCGTTAAGCCGTCCTTCCCGGACAAAAAAGATCTGGACCACAGCCTCCTCGCCTTCCGACATAAGAGCCACCACATCCCGGTCCTCTTCGCTTCCCGTAAGGGTGATCTTCTGTTTGACGGAAATGCTCTTTACCGAAGAAATGAGATTCCTGTAATTAAGCGCATCCTCATAGCGGAGCTCCGAAGAAGCCTCCTCCATTTTGGCCTTCAGCATATTTATGACGGAAGTGATATTCCCTTCCAGCAGGTCAATTGCCCCGTCCACGGCTTCCCGGTATTCTTCCTTTGTGACACAGCCGCTCTTGCAGGGAGCGGAGCACTTGTGAATGTGGTAGTTTAAGCAGGGCCGCATCTTGTCCGCGTCTTCCGGCAGCTTCCTGTTACAGGTTCTTAGCTTAAAAAGCCGGTTAATAAGCTCTATGGTGTCCCTTACCGCCAGGGATGAGGTATAGGGCCCGAACATCCTGTGCCCCGTCTTTTTCTCGATACGGGTATCCCCCTTGGGCCTTCTGGTAAAAAGGATCCGGGGATAGTCCTCGTTGACCGTCACCCTGATATAAGGGTAGCTCTTATCGTCCTTCAGCATGGTATTATACCTGGGACGGTGCTTCTTTATAAGATTGCTCTCCAGCACCAGAGCTTCCATCTCGGAATCGGTGACTATATATTCAAAATAGGCAATACGGCTCACCATTTTCAGGATCTTCGTGCTCTTCTTATTGCTCCTGAAATATGAATGGACCCTGTTAAATAAGTTTTTCGCCTTTCCCACGTAGATTATCTCATCATCATCCGCATGCATGAGATAGACCCCGGGCTTTTTGGGAAGCCGGGAAAGGTTTTCCTCAATATCAAACTCCATCGGCGCTGTCCGTATCGTTTTCCTGAACCCCGGCGTTATCCGTCGGCTCTGCGGGCTCTGAAGGATCCCTGCTGGGTATGAGGCTGTCATCAATGGTGAAATCTATCTGCTGTCCCGGCATCTGGTTCTGGGGCGCATTGTTCCTTGAATTCCAGTCCGAACCGTTCCCGCTGCGGATCATCACCTGCCCGGCAGGCTTATCGTAGGCCTGCTCAGGCCCCGGTCCTTCCCCTGTCTCCGGAGTATCCTTCGCCTCTTTATCAGTTTCCTCCCGGTCGGCCTTTGCCTCCCTGAAACGTTCCTCATAATTCTTCTTTTCCGGAACGGGGATACCCTTTTCCTTGCAGTAGATCTTCATGAATTCGGCGCCGGTAATGGTCTCCCTCTTGATAAGGAAGGCTGCCAGCTTGTCAAGAAGCTTCCTGTTATCCTTTAAGAGCCTCTTCGCTTCCTTATAGGAATCCTTTAAGAGCTTCATGACTTCATTGTCTATGTCTGCCGCGGTCTCATCGGAGCAGTTCAGCACTGCCCTGCCGTCCAAATACCTGTCCTCTATGGTCTCAAGACTCATAAGGCCGAATTTCTTGCTCATGCCGTACTGGGTCACCATGGAGCGGGCGATCCTTGTGGCCTTTTCGATATCATTGGCAGCCCCGGTGGTGACGGTATCAAATACCAGCTCTTCCGCAGCTCTTCCGCCCAAAGTGGTGATGAGCAGTGCCCGGAGCTCCGCTTCGCTGTTTAAGTACTTTTCTTCCTCAGGCACCTGCATTACATAGCCCAAGGCTCCCATGGTCCTGGGAACTATGGTTATCTTCTGCACCGGCTCGCTGTTCTTCTGAAGGGCTGAAACCAGAGCGTGGCCTATCTCGTGGTAGGAAACTATCCGCCTTTCTTCCTTGCTTAAGACCCTGTCCTTCTTTTCCTTACCCACCAGGACTATTTCCACCGCATCCATCAGGTCCTTCTGGGAAACAAATTCCCGTCCGGCCTTAACTGCGTTGATGGCGGCTTCATTTACCATATTGGCGAGGTCGGAACCCACTGCTCCGCTGGTTGCAAGGGCAACATCATCAAAATTCACGGTCTCATCCAGTTTAACTTCCCTGGCGTGGACCTTCAGGGTATCGATCCTGCCCTTTAAGTCAGGCTTATCAACGATTATCCTTCTGTCAAAACGTCCGGGCCTGAGCAGTGCTTTATCCAAAGTCTCAGGTCTGTTGGTAGCGCCCAGGATCAGTATTCCCTTGGAAGTATCAAAACCGTCCATCTCGGAAAGCAGCTGGTTCAGGGTCTGCTCCCTTTCGTCGTTGCCGCCGTATCTGGAATCCCTGCTCTTACCGATGGCGTCTATCTCGTCTATGAAGATAATACAGGGGGCATTTTTCTCGGCTTCCCTGAAGAGATCACGGACCCTGGAAGCACCCACACCCACGAACATCTCAACAAAATCAGAACCTGCAAGGGAGAAGAAAGGCACATGGGCTTCTCCTGCCACGGCCTTGGCAAGCAGGGTCTTTCCCGTTCCGGGAGGTCCTACGAGCAGAGCTCCCTTCGGCAGTCTCGCTCCGATCTTTGAATACTTTGCCGGATTATGGAGGAAATCCACCACCTCCTGCAGCGATTCCTTTGCCTCGTCCTGTCCTGCCACATCCTTAAAGGTGACGCCGGTCTCTTTCTGCACATATACCTTGGCGTTATTACGGCCAACGCCCATGATGCCTCCGCCGCCGCCCATTCTCTTCATGAGAAAATAGGTAAGGCCACAGACTAAGAGAATTGGAAAGACATAGCTTAAGAAACCGGATACCATGGCGCCGGACCTGTCGGGCACATGTCCCTTAAAATCAACACCTGCCTCATCCAAGCGGTCCGTAAGCCAGGGATCGTTCACCAGTCCCGTATAATATGTAATCTGCATGGAAAGAGGGTTTGTGTCGCTCTGTTCCTTCGGATACACCGTTATCCTGTCAGGATCTATCTCCACGCTGGCCACCTGGTTTGCGGAGATCATGGATAAAAACTTTGAATAGCTTATTTCCTGGCTGGAATTTCTGGTGATGAGACTGCTCATCATGCTCATGCAGAAAAAAGTCAGGACAGTTGCTATTATCATTGCGATCAGGGTCTGCCTGTTTCTGGGGTTCTGTCCGCCCCCCTTATTATCCCTGTTATTATTCTCGTTCATACAAAAACCTTTCTGTTATTCCCTGTATCCGTTTGGATTATTCTTCTGCCAGTTCCAGGAAGAGCGGCACATATCCTCAATATCCAGCTCCGCCTTCCAGCCCAGCTCCTTTTCAGCCTTTTCCGGACTGCAGTAGCAGGTAGCGATATCGCCGGCCCTTCTGGGCTTTATGCTGTAGGGTATCTTAATATCATTTACCTTTTCAAAGGCCTTCACTATATCCAGCACGGAATAGCCCTTGCCGGTACCCAGATTGCAGACAAAGCAGCCGGGATTCTCACGGAGCTTGTCAATGGCTTTTACATGGGCCTTTGCCAGATCCACCACATGGAGATAGTCCCTTACTCCCGTGCCGTCCGGGGTGTCGTAATCGTCTCCGAAAACTCCCAGCTCCGGAAGCTTACCCACAGCCACCTGGGTGATAAAAGGCATCAGGTTATTGGGCCTGCCGTTGGGGTCCTCACCGATACGTCCCGATTCATGGGCGCCTATGGGGTTAAAGTAGCGGAGTATTACCATATTCCACTCCTCATCGGCTTTCTGCATATCCATTAAGATCTGCTCCAGCATCCACTTTGTCCAGCCGTAGGGATTGGTACAGATCCCCTTGGGGCAGGATTCGGTAATGGGTATCTCCGAAGGATCCCCGTAAACCGTGGCAGAGGAAGAAAAGACGAAATTCTTCGCCCCGTGTTTCCTCATCACATCAAGAAGGGTAAGGGTACCGCCGATGTTATTATTATAGTATTCCCAGGGCTTTTCAACAGATTCTCCCACAGCTTTTAAGGAAGCGAAATTGATAACTTCATTTATGCTGTTCTCGCTGAAGATCTTTTCCAGCGCTGCCCTGTCGGAGATATCGGCTTCGTAAAACTTAACCTTTTTCCCCGTAATCTCCTCCACTCTTTCCAAAGCCTTCGGCGAAGAATTCGAGAAATTGTCCATGACCAGAGCGTCATATCCGCCGTTTAACAGTTCAACTAAAGTATGAGACCCTATATAACCTGCTCCCCCCGTAAGTAAGATTGCCATATCACCACAGCCTTTCCGGGTAAATACCCTTATTCTTTAAATCCTGTATGGATTTTTTAACGTTTTCCTTATCCTCTTTATATGTAACCCCGAACCATCTGTCGGATGAAGAAAGCACCCGGACCTTCGCCCTTCCTTCCTTCAGCATGTTATCCACCACTCCGGGAAGATAGCACTCAGCCTTAAGGGGATCCTCTGCCTTAGGGAGATCGCCTAAAAAGCTTCTGAAAGCAGCCTTAAGCTCATCCATGAAAGACAGGGAAAAGCCCCAGATATTCATGGATACGGCCTCGTCGCCGCTTAAGGGAACATAGCTTTCTCCCCCGTCTAAGGTATATTTTGCCTTTTCACCGTCAGCCTCAATGTGGGTTCTCTCTGTAACGCTCTTTAAGAAGCCTCCCTCGTCTATGTCGCAGATCCCTCTTGAAACATAGCCGTTTTCCGTAAGGGTATTCCTTAAGATAAAGGACACCATGGCGTATTCGTTTTCCGAAGACCTGTCCTCCGTTAAGAAGTCATGTATCTTCGTAAAGGCTTCCCTGCCGTAAAAATCGTCCGCATTGATGACCGCAAAGGGAGTATGGACTTTTTCCGCAGCGGACAGCACCGCCTGGGCCGTTCCCCAGGGCTTGATCCTGCCCTCGGGCACAGTAAAGCCCTCCGGGATATCCTTCAGAGCCTGGAAAGCATACTCCACCTCTATATGCTCCGATATCCTGTCACCCAGCGCTTCCCTGAAATCCGCTTCATTTTCCTTTTTTATGACAAAGACCACCTTGCCGAAACCGGCTTTCATAGCGTCATATATGGAAAAATCCACTATCTTGTCTCCCGCGTCATCCACGGTATCTATCTGCTTGAGTCCTCCGTAACGGGAACCCATTCCGGCAGCCATTATAACCAGTGTCGGTTTCATATATCTTACTCCTCCGTTATATAAATATCTCCGCTGCTTTCCCTGTTCAGGTCATATTCATACAGCACCCGGTCCACCTGATCCACAGGGGCAAATCCAAGGGAAGCGAAAAGCCCTTCCACCATTCCGTTCTTTCTGGTCCTGATAAACTCTCCCAGGATCCGACGGCAGCCCATGTCCTTTGCTACCCTTATGATGTGCCGGAAGGCGAAGTTTTCCACCCCTCTCTTCAGTACCCTGCAGGACATGCACCAGTTCTCGATAAAACAGTCATCTTCCAAAAGGCCGTTTTCATCGCTGCCCCTCTTTAAGACTATGCAGGAAATGATGCCGTAATTTGTGAATTTATCGGAGAGGGAAACATAGATAAGCCTTGTATCCTTATCCTCCATCATTTCCTTTATCTCTCCGTCGGAATACCTCATTGTCCGGAGATTGAACTGGTTTGATTTGTTGGTGAGCTGTAAAAATCTGCCGATCTCATCCTTACCGGCAATGCCGGCCTTTCCCTTCATATCAAGGGCCTTAAGGTATTCCCTGTAATCCGCAAAGGAAGAGGCCATCTCCTCCCTCATCTTATTATCCCTGTAGGAATCGGACCTCACCAGATCCTCCCTGGTAATGGCCGTCCATTCAAAGGGGTTGGCGTTATTCAGGGCAGTAACATAGTTTTCCGGCTCATCCGGCACGTCTATCACCATGACCTCCGGACAGAAGCGCTTTATCATCTCCCTTTCAAAGGGTGAGTCGTCAAAAAATACCAGGCTGTCAATACCGATATTAAGCTGCTTTGCTATATAGGCCATATTCCCCGCCTTGTCAGACCAGTTGGCGGTAAAGCAGGCTATATCCGAAAGCTTTATCAGCATGTTATCATTTTTTTCAAAGGGCTCTTTGGCAATATCCTCGTCATTCTTGGAATTGACCGCAAGGAGCACGCCCCTCTTCTTTAAAGAAAGAACATAGGCCTGAAAAGCCCTGTAGGCTTCTCCCAGGGGATCGTTGGGGTCGATGGCGATATTAAAGGGACCTTCGTCTGCCACCACTCCGCCCCAGAGGGTATTGTCCAGATCCAATACCAGGCACTTCCTTACCACCCCAAGATCCGGCTTCATCATGGTGACCACTTCCCCGGCCACATTCTTTAAATAGTCCATGTTAAAGCCCTGCTTTGTAAGGAAATACTGTGTATTGTCAAACCAGTTCTCCTTGCCCTTTAAGGAAGACAGGTATTCCATATCCAGGACACGCACATTTCCCGGATGCTCCGATGAAAGATGAAGATTATATCTCATCATCAGAGAGCGGGCCGAATTCCCATAGTCCGCTTCAAGAGATCCCCAGGCCCTTTCGGTGGGAAGGGCGATATTTGAAATATAGATAGTTACGCCCCCGGTCTTTGAAATATGGGATAATACATTATCCGTATATTCTATGGCCTCTTTTAATGAATCCTCACTGTCCCAGCGGAAATCGTCATGCCTCATGAGGACTATCACAAAGCGGGGAGCAAAGGAATAGAGCTCCGAAGAATCGTCCAGGGCGTCCATATTTATCCCGTCGTATTCTCCTTCGTAGATATCCGCGTCATAACCCTCATTATGGAGAAACAGCCGTAAGAGCTTCACAAAATGCTGTATGGAATAGGAACCGAGAACCGCGATCTTAAGCTTCTCCCGGCCATTCCCGACACTGCCCCCGGAACGCTCCAGGTCCTTTATCAGCTTATTTGCCATCTTTAAGAGTTTATGGGTTGATTCCTTCAACAGATCTTCTTTCATCCTCTTTCAACCTTTCCCTCAGACACTTAAAGAAGTCCTGCAGGATTTCCGTACATTCATCCTGAAGAACCCCCGTCTCTATCTCCACCTGATGATTGAACCTCTTCTCATCCAGGAGATTCAATATACTCCCTGCACAGCCGGATTTCGGAGAAGCCGCACCGTAAACGCATCTCTTCATCCTGGACTGGACTATAGCCCCTGCGCACATGGGGCAGGGCTCCAATGTGACATATATCGTACAGTCCTCAAGCCTCCAGTCCCCGGAAACCCGGCTCGCCTTTTTTATGGCAGTGATCTCCGCATGGGACAGGGTGCTCTTGTCCGTATTCCGTCTGTTATAACCCCTTCCTATGATCTTTCCGTCCCTTTCTCTTACTACCACGCAGCCTATGGGGACTTCCTTTAAGTCATAGGCCTTCTTAGCCTGCTTCAGGGCCTCTCTCATATACTTCTCATCGGGAGACATGATTTACCCTTTCCGCTCATTCAAATAGGCTAAATAGTTGATGACCATCAGGGAGATCTTTAATGTCAGGGCGTCATCGAATTTCCTTATGTCAAGCCCGGTGGTCTTTAAGAGCCTCTCTATCCTGTAAACAAGCGTATTCCTGTGGACATAGAGCTGTCTCGAAGTCTCTGACACGTTCAGGTTATTCTCAAAGAAACGGTCAATGGTCTGCAGCGTCTCCTCATCCAGATGATTGGGGATATTGTCCCCGAAGATCTCATGGAGGAAGAAAAGGCAGAGGTTCTCAGGCAGCTGGTAAATAAGCCTTCCCACTCCCAGTTCTGAATAGGCGGAAACATTCTCATTGCCGTAGAAGATCCTGCCCACATCCATGGCCATCCTGGCTTCCTTATAAGACCTGGAAACTTCTCTTATCTCATTAACTACCGTTCCGTAGCTTACCCTTACATCCGCAAGGGCCTCGGTATTTATCATATCCACCAGCATTGCCGCGATGGACTTCATGTTTTCCGGACTGTCATCAGACTCCAGGTTCTTGATCAAGATGATCTCCCTTTCGTTCACGGCTGTGACATGATCGCCTTTGGAGCCGTTAAAAAGACCCTTTATGACTTCCACGATATTGTCGCCGTTTTTCTCGTCCTTCTGCTCTATTATATAGACAGCCCTCTTCTTCTCCGCATCAATATGGAGCTTCTTCGCCTTATTATAAATATCCACCAAAAGGAGATTGTCCAAAAGCAGATTCTGGAAGAAGGAATTCTTATCGAACTTTTCCTTTGATGCCCTCTCTAAATTAGCTATCTCGCTGGCAGCCACTCTTCCCATAAGGGTGGCGTTTTCCCCCTCATTCTTTGCCACCGTCACAAATATGGCGGTGTCCCCCTCCTTCACCCGGAACAGGCGGAACCGGGACAGCACCTGGGAATCCGCATTACTGTCTAAGAAGGACCTTATGCTGACAGGGCTGATATCGATATCCTCATCCGTAGCATAGACAAGGGTTCCGTCAATATCGTAAAGCGCCAGTCCAGTCTTCCCGATAAGCTTTAATTCATCCAGACAGGTTTTATACATCTGATTAGTGATCATTTAATGTACCCCAACTTATTTCATCTTTATATGGTGAATCCGACATTCCATAGTATACCATTAAATTATCAACAAAAAAAGCGCTGTTCCGAAGAACAGCGCCTGAATTACCAAGTTTAGTTGGTGATGGTCTTCTCGGTGTCCTTGTCGAAGATGTGGATCTTCTCGGTGTCGAGAACGAACTTAACCTTATCGCCGGGACGGGCCGTGGTCCTGGGATCAACACGGGCTGTCATTGAAAACTCGGCGAAATCGAAGTACAGGAATACTTCTGCGCCAAGAAGCTCATAAACCCTGATCTCGGCCTCGAAAACAGCCTCGGGATTAAGTGAACTTACAGCCATCTCGGAATCATACACATCCTCGTGACGGATACCGAAGGTAACGGTCTTTCCGTCATAACCGCCCTCAATAACCTTCTTGGCCTTTGCGGGAGGAAGGGGAATGGTATGTCCGGCGATATCAAGACTTGCCTTCTCACCCTCAACCTTAACCTTGGCATCCAAGAAGTTCATTTGGGGAGATCCC
>JAEEGL016870848.1_pt1 | contig 12041 bp, 12 predicted proteins | sample 9134231 | NCBI WGS metagenome assembly JAEEGL01 (sample SAMN16246548, study PRJNA631951) | gut metagenome | biome: gut microbiome; feature: rumen; material: fiber-attached | host: Bos | place: Iran: Karaj | collected 2018-10
CGACAGGCGCAGGGGCGCGCTCCGGCGCGGCCGGCGGCTTCTCCGCCTCCAGCGGCCGGCGGGCCGCCTCGTCCTCAGTCTTCATAAGGCGTAAGCTCCGCGTCGCTCCAGAGCTGCTCCAGAGCGTAATACTCCCGGCTGTCCCGGGTGAAGACGTGGGCCACGCAGCTGCCGTAGTCCAGCAGGATCCACTCGCCCTCCCGGTAGCCTTCCTTGGGGCTCACGGCGACGCACGCCTCCCCCAGCTTCTCCTGGATGGCGTCCGCGATGGCCCGCGTCTGCGTCGTCGTGTTGGCGGAGCAGACGATGAAATAGTCCGTCGCGATCGTGACCGGCGCCATCGCCATGAGCACGATGTCATGCGCTTTTTTGCTGCTGGCCGCGGCGGCGATGGCCCGCGCCAGCTCCTCCGAGGTTTTGAACATCGACATTCCCCTTTCTGTCATACCCGCTTCCCGATTCATGCGTCAGCCCTCACCGGCGCGCCTTTCACTTCGCGCTTTCCTCCGGCTTCTCTTTCGGCGGCGGGAAGAAAAGCTCCATCTTTTCCCTGATTTTCTCCGTGTCGGGGACGAAATACGTATCGTTCCCCGGAATCGGCTGGCCGGGCAGGATGACGGTCTCCGGCCCGTTCTCGGAGAAGCTCCGGATGAGTCCCGCCAGTTGCGCGCTGTCCCAGACCTCGACGCTGGTATCCACCCGCTCCTGCAGGAGCGGCATGATCTGCGGCAGCTTCGTCAGGACCGCGGGCTGCCGAATCTGGCTGTACAGCGCCTTCACGAATCGCTGGTGGCGCTGGACCCGGCCCACGTCGCCGAACTCGCCGCTGCGGTAGCGCAGGAACTTCAGCGCCGTCTCCCCGTCCAGGCGCTGATAGCCCTGAGGGATATGGATGGCCAGACGCGCCTCCGGGTCCTCGTAATCCATCTGCCGCTCCACGTAAACCTCGACGCCGCCCAGGGCGTCGATGATCTGCGTCATGGCCGCCGTGCCGATGGCGGCGTAGTGATGGACGGAAACGCCCAACAGGCCGCGCACCGCCTCGATCATCGCCGGCGCCCCACCCTCCCGATAGACCTCGCCGAGGCGCCGCGGGCCGCTGGCCGTATTCACCAGCGTCCCCCGGGGAATCGAGAGCAGGCGTATCCGCCCGTTGGCCCGGTCCAGGCTCAGGAACAGCACCGTATCCGCCGCCGGCTTCTGCCCGTCCGAGCCGTCGTCGATGCCCAGGAACAGGAAATTCAGATAGTCGTCAAAACGCTCGTCCAGTTCGGTCCGACGGCTCTCCCGCCGCTCGGCGTAAGACTGGTACATCGCGTAGTACTGGCCGTAAATCTCCGCCCCGACGCGGAACATCTGGAACAGCGCCCAGCCGATACCGGTCAGCACGACCAGGAAGAAGCACAGGCGGACCAGCTGCAGCAGGCGGTAGCGACGGCGGATGCGCCGTTTGTTCCGGATGTTATCTTTGGTCTCGCTGCTCATAGGCGCGTCCTTCCCCCGGCCAGCAGGATCTCGTTGCGCGCGGTCACGGTGTCGGGATGGATCAGCCCGCCCTTTTCCATCACGAAGAGCAAAGAGCGGTTCAGCCCGGCCAGCGTCATCTCGTCAAGGGAAGCGCGCTCCGCCACCCGCCGCAGCCCGGCGACGCCGGGATAATCCCGGTTGGGTTCGATCATGTCGGCGAAGTAGATGATCTTGTCCAGCGGCGTCATGCCCGCCCCGCCCACCGTATGGCGGCTGACCGCCCGGCGGATGGCCTCGTCCTCCACGCCGTAAACCTCCGCCAGCCGAAACGCGCCCAGCGGCCCGTGCAGGAGCAACGGCAGGGCACGCTCGACGGGTCCGACGGGGATGCCGCGCTTTTCCGCCTCGCCGATCATGGCCTCCGTCGGGAATTCCCGGGCCGCGTCGTGCAAAAGCCCCGCCAGACGCGCCGCCGCCTCATCGACGCCGAAGCGTCGGGCCAGCGCCGCCGCCGTATCGGCCACGCCCAGGGAATGCCGGTAGCGCGACGGCTTCAGCCGCTCCTCCAGCGTCCTTCGGCAGGCTTCGTAATCCATCATCGGTACAGACCTTCTTTAATGATATACTGTTCCACCGCCGCCGGCACGATGTACTTGATCGACGCGCCGCGGCGCACGCGCTGGCGGATATCCGTCGAGGAAATCGAAAGCTCCGGCGTCGCCAGCGGATGGATGCGCTCCGCCCCGGGATCGCCAAGCTCGCGCCGCAAGCGCGCCAGATCCGGCTCGGCGCCGGGCCGCGAGGCGGCGATGAAGCGGCAGAGCCCCAGCAACTCCTCCACCCGGTCCCAGGTGGCGATCTCGGCGATGACGTCGGTGCCGATCAGGAAGAAGAACTCCGTATCCGCCCCCCGCTCGCGCCGCAGCGCATAGACGGTATCAATGGAATACGACGGACCGGGGCGCTTCATCTCGATATCCGACACCTTGAAATGCGGGTTCGAGCAGGTGGCCAGCACCGTCATCAGATAGCGGTGATGGGCCGCCGTCACCTGGGAAGCCGGCTTGTGGGGCGGCGAGGCCGCGGGAATGAACAGGATCTCCTCCAGCCCGTACTCGTCCCGCACCGCCTCCGCCATCATCAGATGGCCGACGTGAATGGGATCGAAGGTACCGCCGAGAATCCCCACCCGGTGCTTCGGGCCCGTTGCTTCCTGTCGTCCTGCCACCGCCATCACCTTTTCCCGAAAATCATATACGCGCCGCCGCAGACCGCCAGCACCGTCAGCGCGATGATCGCCGCCGCCCGGGCGTAGTCGGCGCGGTCGCGGCGGTTCTTGGGGTCGCGCCAGTACTGCCGGAACGTCCGCCAATACGCGCTGAAATCATTCATTTGCGAATCTGCCCCTGCCCCATGATCAGGTACTTGGAGCTGGTCAGCTCGTTCAGTCCCATCGGCCCGCGGGCGTGAAGCTTCTGCGTGCTGATGCCGATTTCCGCCCCGAAACCGAATTCGAAGCCGTCGGTAAAGCGCGTCGAAGCGTTCACATAAACCGCCGCCGCGTCCACCTCCCGCTGGAATCGGCGGGCGCTTTCCAGCCGGTTCGTCACGATTGTCTCCGAATGGCCGGTGTTGTAGCGGTTGATATGCTCGATGGCGGCGTCGAGGCTGTCCACCACCCGCACCGCGAGGATGAGGTCGTCGTACTCCGCCGCCCAGTCCTCCTCCGTCGCCCGGCGCATCGAGGAAACGATGGCGCGGGCCGCGTCGCAGCCCCGGAGCTCCACGCCCTTCTCCGCCATCTCTGCCGCCAGCCGGGGCAGGAAAACGGGCGCCGCGTCCTTGTGCACCAGCAGCGTCTCCATGGCGTTGCAGACCGCCGGCCGGGAAGTCTTGGCGTTCACCGCGATCCGCGCCGCCATCACGAAATCGGCGTCGTCGTCCACGTAGGTATGGCAGACCCCGGCCCCCGTCTCAATGACCGGCACCTGGCTCTCCCGCAGGACGCGCTGAATGAGCCCGGCGCCGCCCCGGGGAATGATGACGTCCAGCAGCCCGGTGAGCTGCATCATCGCCTCCACTGCCTGCCGGTCCGTCGAATCGATGAACTGGACGGCTCCCTCGGGAACGCCCGCCCGATAGGCCGCCGTCGCCAAAAGGCCGCTGACCGCCCGGTTCGAGCGGATGGCCTCGGAGCCGCCCCGCAGCAGCACGGCGTTGCCCGACTTCAGGCAAAGCGCCGCCGCGTCCGCCGTCACGTTGGGCCGCGCCTCGTAGATGATGCCGATGACGCCGATGGGCACCCGCACCCGGCGAATATTGAGCCCGTTCGGGCGCACCGTCTCCGACAGCCCCTCGCCGATCGGATCCGGCAGCGCCGCCGTCTGACGCAGGCCGTCGGCCATCGACGCCAGCCGCTCCTCGTTGAGCATCAGCCGGTCGAGAAACGACCGCTTCGTGCCCCTGGCCTCCGCCTCCCGCAAATCCTCGGCATTCGCCGCCAGCACTGCCGCCGACTCGTCCTCCAGCGCCTGCGCCATCGCCTGAAGCGCCGCGTCCTTCACCGGCCGCGGCAGTACCGCCAGTTTCCGCGACGCCGCCTTCGCCGCCTCCGCCTGCTCTCTCACCATCGCCGCCAAATCCATGCCTGCCCCTCCCAACAAAAAGAAAAGGAAAACGGCTCCCGTCCGTTTTCCTTCATTATCTCACGCGAAGCGCGCCGCGTCAAGGAAACCGCGCGAAATTCCCCGCCGCCGACGTACGGAACGAGCAGGCAAGAACGCGCCATCCCGATCGGCATAACCCTCCACGCGAGATGTACCGGCGATATGACAACGTGAACAAAAGAACGGCGGCCGGAGCGAAGGACGGGACGATTACCGCATTTTTCATCACGACGCCTGCCAGAATGAGGGATTGCCTGCCTAAAGAGCCGCTTGCATCGCCAGGGGAAAAGAGCAAAATAACGGAGGCATCATCAGAATGTATGGGTAAAACTGTTGGCTATGCCGCTTCATAATCCCACGGCAATCGAACATCATTATTTTGAGAAAAGTAAGTTCCGGTTGGTATATTGCAGAATCCAGAAGTTAACTTTTTAATTGAGGCCCTGAACAAAGGCCGGTCCGAATTTCATTTTCCCATTGTCTTTTTTTCCTCCTTCCTGTATAATAGTAAAATATTCTTTTATGCCATGATTTCTTTTGGGGCCGGAAACGCCCCGTGTGTGAACAACAGGGAGAAGGATTTATCCATGGGAACTACGAATCGCAAGCATATCGTTGTCGTCGGCGCCGGGTTTGGCGGCGTCAAGGTCGCCCAGCTTCTGTCGAAGGAGCCGGTGGACGTCACGGTGGTGGACCGGAACAATTTCCACCTCTTTCAGCCGCTTCTCTACCAGCTCTCCACTTCGGAGCTGGACGAAAATGAGATCACCTACCCCATCCGGGCTTTTTTCCGGAACAAGCCCAACGTGAATTTCTTCATGGCCCACGCCGAGGGTTTCCGCCCCGAGGAGAAGATCCTGGTGACCGACCACGGCAACCTCGCCTACGATTACCTGGTGCTGGCCGCCGGGGCCACCACCAATTTCTTCGGCATGGAAAGCGTCGAGAAGAACTCCTTCGGCATGAAGACGCTGCAGGAGTCCATCGCCATCCGCAACCACGTCCTGCGCTCCTTTGAGCAGGCCAGCCGTTCCGGCGACCCGGAGGAGCGTCGTCGCCTGATGACTTTCGTCTGCGTCGGCGGCGGCCCTACCGGCGTCGAGTGCGCCGGCGCCCTTTCCGAGCTGCTTTACAACGTCATCGCCCATGAATACCACGGCATAAACCTCCAGGAGGCCAGGGTCGTCCTGGTGGAAGCCACCGACAAGGTCCTGGCCATGATGCCGGAATCGCTCCAGCAGGAGACGGTCCGCGTCCTGCGCGACGTCCGCCACGTGGACGTGCGCCTCGGCGCCCAGGTCATGGACTACGACGGCCGGGAGCTGAAGTTTAAGGACGGCCAGGTGCTGCCCACCGCCACCGTCATCTGGGCGGCGGGCGTCAAGGCCGTGTCGCTGATGAAGGAATTGGGCACCGAGACGGACCGCGCCGGCCGCGTTGTCGTAACGCCTACCCTCCAGATCAGGGAGCACCCGGAAATCTTCGCCATCGGCGACTGCGCGAACTTCATGCAGGACGGCCGTCCCCTGGCGACGGTGGCCCCTGTCGCCACCCAGCAGGCCGTGGTCTGCGTGGAAAACATCAAGACGTTGCTGCGCGGCGGCTCGAACCTCAAGAATTTCGTCTATAAGGACGTCGGCGCCATGGCCACCATCTGCCGCGGTCACGCCGTGGTCGCCATGGGCAGCATGAAGATGCGGGGCTTCTTCGCCTGGTGCGCCTGGATGGTCGTCCACCTCATGCGGCTGGCGGGCACCTATACGAACCTCACCGTCGTCTATAAATGGTTCTGGAACTTCCTGTTCGGCCTCCGTCTCGGCCGCGTCATCAGCGATACCGAGATGAGGGACTGATACGGCAACGTTGACCTCCGGCAAGTGTTTTCGCCGGAGGTCTTTTTTTTACGCGCGGCCCGGAGGAAGCGGGCCGTCGAAGGCGCGCGGCCCCAGGAACGGTGCGGGCTTGACGGCAATCGGCAACTACGGTATAATGGAACGGTATTATGATTTTGCCCGCCGGCTGCGCCTGCTTTTGGCTTTCCGCGCCGATGCCGCCCGAGGGATGACAGGAGAGCGGTTCGCCAGGCTACGGGGCGCCCCGGTGAGAAAACGGGAAGGAATCGATGATATGACGGTCTTTACCACCAGAACCAGCGCTTTCCGAAGTGCCGTCCCGCTGTACCAGATTTCCGTGCCGGAGAAAGGCCCGGCGCCGTATTCGCGCCTTGTCGTGAAGAGCCTGGCCCAGTCGATGGAGCTGCCGGCGGATCAGGTATCGACGCTTTTGGAGGACTACCTCACCGCGGATTCCGGCGAGGGCCTGCCGCCGTTGCCAGAGTTTCTGGCGGGGAATCTTCCCCTGCTGGCCGGCGGAGCGGAAGGCGAAGCGTCGTTCCTGTCCGTGCTTTTCGAGGATTCGCCGGATCTGGAGGAAGCGGACGAGCCGGAGGATGCCGCAGAAGGGGCTGACGAGCCGGCCGGCGCGATGGAGACGGATGACGCCGGGGACGCGGAACCCGCCGCGCCGACAGATGAGACGATGCCGGAGGCCGCCCGTGGCGAAGCCGGGGCGGAAGAAGCCGACGACGTGAAGGCGGAAGCGACGTCAACGCCCCCGGCGGAGGAAGACGCCGAAATCGTCCTCGAAGCGGAGGAAATCATTGAGGTGGATGCCGGGGAGGTCGAAGAAATGGAAACCTGTCTGGTCGAGACGGCAGAGGAATACGTGGTGGAGTTGGCGCCGGTAACCGATCCGTGGCCCTGGGAAACGTCGCCGGACATGACGCTGCAGGAAGCGTTGGAGGCCCTGAGCGACAAAGAATTGTCCAATCTCACGGAGGAAATCGTCAAGAACACCATCGAGGAGAAGCTGCCGGAGGGAGCTATCAAGTCCCTGTGTCAGCAATACGCGCTGGATTATCAGAAGGTTTACAGCGCCATCCAGCGCGAGAGCAAACGCCGCATTTCGCGCATGAACAGCAAACCGCGCACGCCGGGGCAGGCCCCGGACGCCACGATGGAGCTCGGCATGCGGATGGCCAAGAAGTTCCTCATGCAGGATATGCGCGGCAAGCGGACCTGGTTCAAATCGCCGTGGCCGAACGAGGACGGCAACTACTACATCTTCCAGAGCCACAAGGTGGACGACGAGGAACTGCCCATCGACTTCCCCACCGAGCGCGTCTATTACCGGGAAGTCGGGGACGGCTGGGCCATCTCTGTCGGCTATTGACATCCCGGACGGGAATGGGGTATAATACTTCTGTACTGATTCCTTGATAGCTCAGTCGGTAGAGCAATCGGCTGTTAACCGATCGGTCGTAGGTTCGAGTCCTACTCAAGGAGCCACGCAAAGCCAGGGCTTCCGCTGACAACGGCGGAGGCCCTTTCTTTCTGCCCCGGCGGGTTTTTCTCCCCCCTTCCTTTACTTCGCTGGAAGTTTAATGGTATAATATACGGGTAGTCAACGTTCAGGAAACGAATCCAATCCGGACCGGTGTCCGGGCGGCCGCCCGGACACCCGGGATACTCCAGAGGAGGAATCGACATGAAACGAAGTCTCAGGCTGGCCTGGCTGACGATGCTGCTGTGCCTCCTGGCCGCGGGAGCGGTACAGGCGGCGGAAACGTCGCAGGCAGCGGAAAACTGGACCTGGATAGCGTCCGACCAGAAGTACGGGAAGTTCTACGCGCCGGCGCACGTGAAGACGGAGGCCTCCATCAACGGCGTGGCGACCCGCATCTCGGCCTGGACGAAAACGGTGTACTCTTTCGGCGGCGCCCAGGAGACCATCGCCAACTACGGCATCGAAGCCAGCATCCCGGACCCGCGCCAGCTCGCTTACAGCCTGGCGCTGGTGGAGGTCCATCCCCAGACCCGGGAAATCGAGTACATCCAGGAAAATTTCTACAGTCCGGACCATAAGGTCATCTGGTCGAAGGTGTACGAGACGCCGCGAACGGTGAAGGAAATCAACAGCCAGGCCTTCGACGAGGACTTTTACGTGGTCATCGTCGATACCGTCTTCCATCACGGCGAGCACGACCGCCAGCAGGCCCAGGACCGCTGGATTTCCCTCTGGCAGTCCACGCTGCCCGACGGCTCGACGGTCAACTCCATGGCCGATACCACGACGATGCGGCTGACGGCGGACAATCTTGTCTTCTGGGAGTGGCTGGAGACGAAGGACAAAGCCGGCAACGTCGTCGAGGTCAAGTTCATGAAAAAGGCGCTGAACGCCGCCCAGGGCACGGAGAAGATCATCCGGGGCACCGTCTGGACGACCGCGGCGGGCTGGCAGGATATGGGACCGTCGCTGGACGGCCGCTATACCGCGATTCCGGCGGGCAGCGCGGCGGAAAAGGGGCTGGTCCGGCTCCGGGCCTTCATCAAGGGGTACCAGTTCTGGCTGAACCGCTACCGGACGGATTCCCCCAGCGGCCGGGGCGCGACGCAGGGTGCGTCCCCGACGGCGCGAAAATAACGATACGACAAGGCAAGAAGCGGCCCGGCGGGACATTGCCGGGCCGCTTCCTATAACGAGGGATAAAACGCCGACAGAGGAGGTTTTGCCTTCGGCAAAACCGGATTGAAGGCGTTATGAGGAGCGCTTCAGGATGCCAATCAAGATACCGAACAACCTTCCCGCGGCCCAGGTGCTGGAGCGGGAAAACATCTTCTACATGGACGCGAACCGGGCCTACGGGCAGGATATCCGCCCGCTGCGCCTCTGCGTGCTGAACCTCATGCCGATCAAATCGGTGACGGAGACGCAGCTTCTGCGCCTTCTGGGCAATACGCCGCTGCAGGTGGAAGTGGACTTCATCTACACCGAGTCCTACCTGCCCCAGCATACCTCGATGGACTATCTGACCGAGTTCTACGGCACCTTCGCCGAGGTCAGGAACCGCAAATACGACGGTTTCCTGATGACCGGGGCGCCGGTGGAGCAGATGGATTTCGAGGACGTCGCCTACTGGGATGAGGTCGTGGAGATCATGGAGTGGAGCCGCACCCACGCCTTTTCCTCCTTCCACATCTGCTGGGGGGCCCAGGCGGCACTCTACTACCACTACGGCATCCCGAAATACCCGGTGGACGCCAAAATCTTCGGCGTCTTCCGCCACCATCTCTGCGTCGAGCATGAGAAGCTCTTCCGCGGCTTCGACGACGAGTTCTACGTGCCCCACTCCCGCCACACCGAAATCCGCCGCGCCGACATCGAGCGGGCGCCGGAGCTCACCATCCTGGCCGAGGCCGAGTCACCGGCCGGCGTCTATTGCGTGGCCAATCTGAAGGAGAACGAGTTCTTCATCACCGGCCACGCCGAGTACGACCCGATGACGCTGAAGGGCGAATACGACCGGGACAAGGCGGCAGGCCTCGACATCGCCGTTCCCTGCCACTACTACCCCGACGACGATCCCAGCCGCCCGCCCATCGTGCGCTGGCGCTCCGTGGCGAACCTCCTGTTCGCCAACTGGCTGAACTATTACGTCTATCAGGAAACCCCCTACGAGCTGGACCGCATCGACAAGCGGCGGGACCTCTGACGCTCCCTTTCAGCGGGCTTTCACCCGCAGCCGGTATGATTAGGCTGTTGAGTACGGAAAACAGGAGGGATTCCTTCATGAAACTCTGGCAAAAATGCCTTTTGACAGCGGCCGCCGCCTTCAGTTTCGCGGCTGCCCCGGTTTACGCCTATACGCCGCCGACGGTTCCGGAAGACGTCTTTGAATGGGTGCAGTCATCGCCGCGCATGAACTATTTCTTCAATAAGCAGATGATCCATTACGGCGTGACGCCGGAGGGCATCATCGACCTCAACACGCTGGTGGTGCCTGTCCTCAAGACCTACGACGCGATCCAGATTGAGGACTTCGTGGAAAAACGCCGCTGGCGCATGATGTCGGTGGAGGAGTACGAGGACCTCGCCGGCGAAGCGGACTACATCCGCATCGACCTGGCAAAGCGCCAGGTTACCATCGACCGGGTGGAAATGATCGACTCCCACTTCTCTACCATCGAGCAGACGACGCCCGGCCAGGTGGTGGATATGGCCACGCTTTCGCCCCAGAGCCGCGACGCCATCTTCTACCAGGGCATCATCGACTACTTCGAAAAGCACCGTCCCGACATCGTCAAGATGACGAAGGGAACGCTGACCGAGGAAGACCGGAAGTTCATCGAGAAGGAGCAGAAGGAGCTGGAAAAGGCCCGGCACGAGGAAGAGAAGCGTCTGGAGAAGGAGCGCAAGGAGAAGGAAAAGCAGGAGGAAAAGGCACGCAAGGAAAAGGAACGACAGCTCGAGAAGGAACGCAAGGAAAAAGAGCGCCGGGAAAAGGAACAGCGGGAGAAAGAGCAGGCAAAGGAGAACGCCGCTTCAAAAACCGGGGAATGACGCGCCCGGAAGGAACGTCGCCCGGTTGCTCTCTCGGATGAAAAGGAGTCTCTATGCTTCAGGATATCGCCCCCCGGGAATTCCATAACGCCTTTGCGCTGGCGGAGCCGGCCGCGGCGGACGCGCTCGTCTATTGCTTCCGGGGCCGGTCGCTCCTGATTGGCGACGACGGTGCGAGGCTGACGCTGCCCCGCCGGAACGCCATCGGCGCGCCGCCGCTGGTCTATCTCTTCCGGGTGGACCGGGTGCCCTTTTACCTGGCGCTTTCCGACGTCGAACCGCCGCCGGGCTTCGCTTATGAGGACCTGCGCCGGATACGGCAGCGGGGCCTCGGCCCCCGGGACCGGGCCTTCGCCGCTTTCACCGCCCGCCATCTGGCCGGCTGGTATCAGTCGAACCGCTTCTGCGGCGCCTGCGGCCAGCTCATGAAGCCGGCGCCGAAGGAGCGGTCCCTCGTCTGCGCCGCCTGCGGCCACGTCGTCTATCCACGGCTCAATCCCGCCATCATCGCCGCCGTCACCAACGGCGACCAGCTTCTCCTGACGCGCTACGCCGACGGGCGCGGCACCGCCTCCTACGCCCTCATCGCCGGCTTCGCCGAGATCGGCGAGACGCTGGAGGAAACCGTCTGCCGCGAGGTGATGGAAGAGACAGGGCTGCGCGTCAAGAACCTGCGCTACTACAAGTCCCAGCCCTGGGGCATCACCGGCGACATCCTGGCCGGCTTCTTCTGCGAAGTGGACGGCAGCCCCGCCGTCACCATGGACGCCAGCGAGCTCAAGGAAGCCGTCTGGACGGACCGCTCCGCCGTCACCCTGCAGCCCGACGATTTCAGCCTGACCAACGAGATGATGAAGCGCTTCAAGGACGGGCGCGCGTGATTCTGCGCCGAAAACCCGCATGGTCTGAAAAACGATAGAAAACCGGCATGGTATTCCGTCAGGAACGTCGTGCCGGTTTTTTTCACCCATCGCCGCGGTTTTCCGCAAAACGCCCGCCGCCGCGCGATCTGTTGCCTCGTCTGATAAACGGCCGATTGACCGCGTGCCTCCGGGCAGGCCATACAAAATCTAAAACAACCTGCCAAAACCTAACAAAACCTAACAAAACCTAACAAAACCTAACAAAACCTCCTAATTTCTACTTAAATAGTTCCATCGATTTAACCGGCTTCTAGCTACACTTTGAATATAGTCACAACGATTTCGTTTTTTAGGTATGCATGAATATATTTCAAAAGTTCCTGAAAACGTGTAGCATTCCTCCAATCCTTATTAGACAAGGAACCTTTCCTTGAAAATATGCTTGCAATTCCATATGGATGTGCGCTATAATTTAGGTATGCATTAGGTACGCAAAAGGAGGCGCGCATCTTGGGTAAATATTCGGTGCCAGAATCCATTCGTCGGCAAAAGCCGAAAGGGACGATGGTGAAGAACATCTCCGGGCATTACTATGTGTACGAGTACAGCAACTACACGGACAGCAGCGGACGACGCCGCACCAAGA
>JAEEGL017316799.1_pt1 | contig 12041 bp, 9 predicted proteins | sample 9134231 | NCBI WGS metagenome assembly JAEEGL01 (sample SAMN16246548, study PRJNA631951) | gut metagenome | biome: gut microbiome; feature: rumen; material: fiber-attached | host: Bos | place: Iran: Karaj | collected 2018-10
ATCAAGCGCATCAAGGCCGCGCGGGACAAGCTCGCCGTGCCGCTCGCCATCCTGCTGGACACGAAGGGCCCCGAGATCCGTCTCGGAAAGTTTCAAGGCGGCTCCGCGGAGCTTCAAACCGGGGGCTCCTTCCTGCTGCGGACCGACGACCCCTTCTTCGAGGGCGACGCTTCGTCCGCTTACATCACATACGCCGACCTCCCGAAGCAGATCGGCAAGGGCACGCGCATCCTTCTGAACGACGGCGCGATCGAGCTTGACGTAGAAGAGTGCGATCCGAACGCGGGCACGATCCTCACAAAAATCGCCGCGGGCGGGGTCATCACAAGCGGCAAGGGCGTGAACGTCCCGAACGTACATCTCGATATGCCCCACCTGTCCGAGCGGGACAAATCCGATTTGGTCTTCGGCATCGAGAACGACGTCGATTTCGTCGCCGCCTCCTTTGTGCGCTGCAAGGAGGATGTGATCGGCATCCGCAAGTTCCTGAACTATCACGGCGGACACAACATCAGAATCATCTCGAAGATCGAAAACCTCGAGGGCGTGGACAATTTCGACGAGATCCTGCGCCACTCCGACGGGATCATGGTCGCCCGCGGAGACATGGGCGTGGAAGTGGACTTCGAGCGCCTGCCCGGCCTGCAGAAGCGTTTCATCAAGGAGTGCTACCAGTCCGGCAAGATGGTCATCACCGCCACGCAGATGCTCGAATCCATGATTTCGCACCCCACCCCGACGCGCGCGGAAATCTCCGACGTTGCGAACGCGGTATTTGACGGGACGAGCGCCATCATGCTGTCGGGCGAGACCGCCGTCGGTCAGTACCCCCTCCGCGCGGTCCGCGCGATGGCGAAGATCGCGGAGCAGGCGGAAAAGGACGCGCTTGCGTTCGGCGCCTATGCCGGGATGCAGTATGAAATCGATTCCTCGGACGTGACCGGCGCTCTCTGCGACGCCGCCCGCATCACGGCGAACGACATCAAGGCGCAGGCCATCGTCACGCTGTCCACCACGGGCATGAGCGCGCGCCGCATGTCAAAATTCCGCCCCGTTCAGCCCATCGTCGCCGCCACGCCCCTTGTCAAGACCTTCCATCAGCTTGCGCTTTCCTGGGGCGTATATCCGGTTCTCTCCCTGAGACAGGACACCCTCGAAAGCCTGCTTCTGCACGCGGTCGACTGCGCGAAGGAGCTCGATCTCGTCGTGCCGGGCGATCTCGTCGTCATCGCGGCGGGCGTGCCCGTTCTGACGCCCGGCAACACCAATCTTCTCAAAGTCGAAATCGTCAAGGGAAACGAATGAACGGTGAAATCATGAATCAGACAACAAGAAAAACTGTCGTCTTCGGCGAAGTTCTGCTCCGCCTTTCTCCGCCCGGCGCCGAACGCTTCGTTCAGACCTCTTCCTTCGACGCCGTCTTCGGCGGCGCGGAAGCGAACGCGGCGGCGGCTCTCGCGGGCTTCGGCATACCCGCTTCGGTTGTGACGAAGCTCCCCGCGAACGAAATCGGCTCCGCCTGTCTCGCGTCCCTCAGACGGCACAATACGGACACCTCGCTCATCGCGCGCGGCGGAGACCGGATCGGTATCTACTATCTCGAAAAAGGCGCGTCGCTCCGTCCCTCCAAGGTGATCTACGACCGGCGCGGCTCCTCGTTTGCCCAGTCCCTGCGGGAAGACTATGACTGGGAGAAAATCTTCTCCGATGCCTCCGCTTTCTTCTTCACAGGCATCACCCCCGCGCTTGGCTCCGGGGTTCGCGAAATCCTCTCGGACGCCCTCGCGGTTTGCCGCGCGAAGAGCATTCCGGTCTTCTGCGACGTGAACTACCGTCCGACGCTGTGGTCAAGGGAGGATGCCGCGGCTGCTATGGAGCTCCTTCTTCCGGGCGTCTCGACCCTCGTCATCAACGAGGAACACGCCGCGCTCCTGTTCGGCGTCAACTCGGACAGGCAGGAGGAGGACACGCGGCTTGAAGAGATCGCGAAGCGCCTCGCCTCCCGTTACGATCTCGGGCGCGTCGCACTCACCCTGCGCCTCAGCGAATCCTCGGACGTCAACGTCGTCTCGGGCGCGCTGTACGACGCAAAAACGGATCGCTTCGTCCGTTCCAGGTCATACCGGGTCGGCATCGTCGACCGGATCGGCGGCGGGGACGCCTTCTCCGCGGGGCTGATCTACGGCTCGCTCATGGGCTGGGACGCGGAAAAAACCGTCGGCTTCGCCGCGGCGGCAAACGCCCTGAAGCATTCGATCCCCGGGGACGCGCTGATCGCCTCCGCCGAGGAAGTCGAAGCGCTCAGGCTCTCGGACGGAACGGTTCGCCTGAGACGATAAAGACATCAAGGAGTACTTATGTATATTTTGGGTTCTGATTACGACGGGACGCTGCGCAAGGGCGGCATTTCCGAGAGGAACCGGGAGGCGATCGCCGCCTTCCGCGCGGCCGGGAATCTCTTCGGCGTCGTCACGGGGCGCGATGCACATATGTGCGACAGCCTCGAGGAAGAAAAGCTGCCGGTCGATTTCGTGCTCGCGTTCAACGGCGCGATGCTCATCAACACGGCGGGCAGTCACGCCGGAGAAGTCGTCTTCTGCGTCAACGAAAAGAACGACGGTCAGATCCGCTGGGTCGCCGAGCATGTGGGAAAGGTCTACGGTTCGGATATGGGATGCGTTCTCTATAAGAAACGCACGGTCTTCCACGGACTGTATCCCGACGGAACGGACCGCTTCACGCCGATTTCGCTCGCGGACGGCATGACGGAGTACACGCAGCTGAACACCTGGTGCAAGAGCGAAGAGGAAACGAGGCGGTGCATCGCCGAGATCAAGGAGAGATGGGGGGACACGATCAATCCCCTCCAAAACGGCGTCTGCATCGATATGCCGCCCGTCGGCGTCGACAAGGGGACCGGCATGGCGCGTTACGCCGATCTCATCGGCGTGCCTCACGATCACGTCTTCTGCGCGGGCGACAACATGAACGACTACGCCATGATCTCGCGCTTTCACGGCTGCGCGGTCGAAAACGCGGTCCCCGAGCTGAAAGCCGCGGCTGAGGCTGTCTTCCCGGACGTTGCCGACATCATCGAACATATTCTTTCGCTTTGAAAAAAGCCTTGACACCGGGGGGCATCGGTGCTATAATAAACAAGATAAAGAATTCTATATTCCGGAGGATTATCCATGGCAAAAGTTCTGATTGAAACCAGCGCGCGCCACGTCCATCTCACCGAAGAGCACATCGCGATCCTGTTCGGCGAAGGCGCGACCCTTACGAAGAAGAAGGATCTTTCCCAGCCCGGTCAGTTTGCCTGCGAAGAGCGCGTGACCGTCGTCGGTCCGAAGAATTCCATCGCGAAGGTGTCGATCCTCGGTCCCGCCCGTTCCGCGACGCAGGTTGAGGTTTCCCTCACAGACGCGAGAACGCTCGGCATCGACGCGCCCGTCCGTGAATCCGGCGACATCGCGGGTTCCGGCGCGTGCAAGATCATCGGTCCCTGCGGTGAGATCGAGATCAGCGAAGGCGTGATCGCCGCGAAGCGTCACATCCACTTCACTCCCGAAGACGCCGCCGAATTCGGCGTGGAAGACAAGCAGATCGTTTCCGTCAAGGTCGAGTCGAACGGCCGCTCCCTGATCTTCGGCGACGTGGTTGTCCGCGTCAGCCCGAAGTTCAAGGCCGCGATGCACATCGACACCGACGAATCGAATGCCGCCTGCGCGTCCGGCGCGATGTACGGGGAAGTCATTCTCTGAGCACCTTTCGCAACAGAACAAGAAAAAGAACCGCCTTTCCGATCGGAGGGCGGTTTTCATTTGCTCGGATGAATCGGGAGAAAGGGCGCGGAAGAATCACCGTTCGGATTCCGCCTCGTCGTTTTTCAAAGCGCTCCCGTAAAAGCCGACGCAGCCGATCACCGTCCCGCACCCGGCAAACGCCGCTTCCCTGATTTTTCGCGCCTTTTCTTCCCTGCTGTCGTCAAAGCGCAGATCAAAACCGCCCGCGCCCCGAACCAGCCGGATAAACAGTGCCCCCTCCGTCGGGTCCGCTCCCGCCTCCGCCGAGCGCGCCGCGTCGGACGAGACGCGCAGGAGTTTTTCGTCGGATATATCCGAGGTTCGCAGACCCAGCTCCCCGCACAGCTGCCGGACCGCTTCGGGGATGCTGTCCTCAAAGCCCTCCGCGTCAAGGCGGTTGAGCACGACCGCGGCGAATGCGACACGCGCCGCGAACTGATCCTCCGGACAGCAGGCGGCAAACGCCGTCAAAGCTTCTCGGTCTTCCTCCGTAAGTCCTGCCGCTGAACAGATCGGAGCGATAACGGCAAGCTGAGCCGCGAGCAGAAGGATCGCAAGGATCCGCTTCACGTTTTTTCACCACCTTTCCGAGATAGTCTGTCCTTTTCTGCGGCTGTTATACCATGAGAAAAACTCCCGCCGGAGCGGGAGCTTTTCATCATCTTGGATTGTGTTTCGGGAAGTCTTTCGGTCAGTTTCCGAGCACGTTGACGGAGAACTTGTACAGCAGCATGGCGAGCTCGTATCTGGTCGCGTCCTTGGAGGGCTCGATCAGACCGCCGGAGAGAAGCAGGAAGTTCTGCTGCTTTGCGTACTTGATCGCGCTCTGCGCTTTCTCGCGCGCTTCGAAGCCCCACTGATTGCCCTGCTTGTCGGTCCCGATCTTGTTCGCGTCGGGCTCGTTCAGTATCACATTCGCCAGATTGCCGATCTGGATGTTCTCAACATACATCGCGTAGCGCTGCATGATCAGGTACATTTCCTGATGCGTGATCGGCGCGTTGGGATCGAACTTGCCGTCGCCGACGCCGTTCACGATGCCCCAGCTGGACGCCCAGTTGATATAGGGGACCGCGTAGTTGATGCCGTAATTCTCGATCGCGTCGTTATACTTGACATCCGTGAACTGGGAAGCGGTACCGTAGATCCGCTTCACGGTCTCAAACTTTTCCTCGACCGTGTTTTGATCGCTGAAGTGCATTCTGCCGAGCGTGGTGACGAACTGCGCGCGGGTCATGCTGCCGTTCGGCTCGAAGCTGGTAGCCGATACGCCGTTCATCAGGCCGTTCTGCGAGACGTATTTGATCGCGTCAATGTAGGTCGCGTTGTTCGGGACGTCGCGGAAGGGGTTGTTCCAGGGCGTTTCGGCGGGCTGCTGCTGTTCCACGGGTTTCTCTTCCGCCTTCTTCTGCTTGAAGGTCACGGCGAGCGTGCCGTCCTCGAGGACGTCCTTGACGGTGTAGGTCACGACGCCGTCCTTATCCTTGCTGTAGTTCGAGCCGCTCGTGGAAACCGCTTTCTTGTTGTAATTGATGGTATCGATTTCGTAGTTCGCCGCCGGGGTGATCGTGAACACGACGTCGTTGCCGTGCGCCACAAGGATGCTGCCGTAGCGGTCCGCGGCAGGCTTCGCCGTCACGGTTCCGTTTTTCACCTCGGAAATGCTGACGGTATATACGCCGGGCAGATTATCGTTCTGAGCGTTGTACTTGAAGACGATCTTCTCGCCCTTATCGAGCAGCGGGACATAACTCGTCGCGTCGGTGAACGAGATCTGGGACTGCGTCGCGGAAGTGTTGGTCACGGTCACCGAATAGGTATTGGATCTGCTGAAGGAGAAGCTGGTAGAGTAGAGCGAGAGCTTGTGGCCGTTGAGATCGATCGTCAGGTTCCGGCTGGGCTCGATCGAGGTCCTGGAAATGGACTGGTTCTCGCCGAGCTTGATGCTGAACGTGCCGGAATACGGGCTGACGGTCGCAAGCTGCGCAAACGCCGTGAGATCGGGGTCGTTGACGTCGTCGATGCAGTCGCGGAGGTTATCGTAAACTCCGATCATGATCGTGGAGGTGCGGGTGTAATACAGGGTAACCGCGGAATCGCCGACTTCATAATCCTCGTAGAAAACGATATAATCGTCGATGACGAGGGCGAGGGTCACATATTTCTTGCCGGAATTGTTGTTGGTCGTGACGTCGTCCTCTTCGATGAGGTGACGGCGGTTCAGGGAGGTTTTCCGCTTGCTCGCGGCGGTCAGGACTTCAAAGTCGATGTCCCAGTCGTATTCGCCGAAATTCGCTTTCTGGATGGTAAAGCTCGATGCCTGTCTCGCGTCGTCGATATACGCTCTGCCGGAGACGGACTTGATGTCGTCCGTGCTGACCGTATAGCCGACGGGGAACTTGCTGCGGTTCAGCGTGACGGAGGTTATGCCGATGACTTCAATGTCGGTCAGCTTGTTGTTGATCTTGAGACCGGTGACGGAGACGGGATCGAAGGTTCTCTCTTTCCCGTCGACCGTGTATTTGAAGGGGAAGCTGAAGCTGGTCTTGTTCAGATCTTCTTTTGCGAACGTGTAGTTGATCGCATCCTTTGCCTTCTCATCCGTAAGCGTCTCATAAACCATGCCGTCCTTCGTGATCTTGAACGTCATGCCCTTGGGGTCGAATTTGTCGCCGACCTTATAGGTCTTGGTCGTGGGCGTGCCGGACACGACAAGCTTGTACACCGATTCGACGGGGGCCGGATCCTGCACGGAAATATTCCTCGATTTGGTGCCGGAAACGCCTTCGACCTTGACGGTGTATGTTTTATCGGTCTTTTTCAGCGCCGTGGAAGGGGTGATCGTGATGCTGTCGTCGGCAACGACGGTCTGTCTCTTGCCGTTGTTGTAGATCAGCTCAATTTCGATACCCATCTCGGGAAGCTTGTCGCCGACGGTAAACTTATCGCGGGGATCGACGATGATGAAGTCAACGAGCTTGACTTCCTGTACGGTAACGTTAAAGGAAGCGGTGAGCTCCGGCTTGGGCGTGTAAGTAACGGTGATTTCCTGCGTACCCGCGCTGAGAGCGGTCGTGGGAGAGACCGTATAGTTCGTCGTGACTTCGGTTTCGGTGCTGTCGAAATCAACGGTGACGACCATGCCGGCTTTGTCGAATTTGTCGCCGGAGACATAGGTGTCCAGCTTCGTGGGCATGGTTGCTACTTTAATCTCTACGGCCGTACGGTTCTTAACTACAATATCCCATGAGTCAATAACGCTGTAACCGGTGAAATTGCCTCCCTCGTCCTTATCCTCGGCAAGAGCGCGGACGACGGTGGTGCCGGCTGCCTTCGCGGTCACGGTTCCGTTGTTAACTTCGGCAATACCGGCAGGGTCGGTGGTCCACAGCGCGACCTCCTGTCCCTCGGGAACCGTAAGAACGGCTGTTTTGAATTCCGCTTTATTCGCGTCTGCAAACAGTTCGATCGGATCGTTCGCGAGAGCAGCCGCGGGCAGAATGATAACCGCCAGCAGCAGAGCTGTAAGCAGCCATATCCATTTCTTCTTCATGATCGTGTTCCTTTCTTGTTGCATCTTTTTCATATTCACCGCACGCGCGGTAAAGATAACGATACAGGGTTATTATACCGCATTCACGCGCGGATGGTTGCGGGAATCGGGAAAGTTTACAATGATTTTACATGTAACCGTCCCTTCCCTGTTTAGACGACGGAAGGCGGCGGAAAGTTCCCTATTTGTTCTGAAACGGCAAAGTTATTTTTTTCTAAAGGGTGATTTTGACGATGCGCGTCCGGGTAAGGCAGTTTTCGTCCCCCGTCGCGCCGCTGCCCGCGCAGTAGGCGAGGAGCATTTCGCTTTCGGACAGGAAAAGGATCGCCGGATAGCAGAAGCCGCCCTCGGGGTCTGTTTCGATCAGCTCCGGTTTTCCGAAGCGCACCCCGTCGTCCGAGCAGGCGATCACAAGGGGCGTGCGGCCGCCCGTGCCGATCTTCGGCTTCTCCGAATGGAGCCAGCGGAAAGGGACTTCGGGGATCGGGTTCCACACGGCGACATACTTTCCGCTGAATTCGTTCTTCTTGATGAGAAGGGGCGAGCAGGGTCCCGTAAAGCCGGACGGCTGGGGAGCGGTCCACGAGACGCCGCCGTCCACGGAGAAGGATTCGTAATGCCTGCCGAGATCGGTGCGGAAATAGGCATACAGCGTCCCGCCAGAGAGCTCGGTCACGCCCGGCTCCTGCAGGCCGCTGTGCGAGTGCGCACCGCCGGGCAGACCGACGGAGTCCGACACCTGCCGCCACGTGCGCCCGTCGTCCGATGAGGCGTAGAAGGCGCATTTCGAGCGGTAATCGACGACGTCTTCGATGCCGTGATAGCCCATGGAGGAGGGGTGGATCGCGGCGGGGATCATCCATCTGCCGTCGCTGAGGCTTGCCATGCGGTCATTGTTTACCACATAATACCCGGGATAGTTCGGAGAAACGCACCGCACCGGCTCGCCGAGGGTCTCGAATTCATCCGACGAGCGGCGAAGCAGGACCTCGGAGGAAATGCCCCTGTGCTTGACGAGGTAGATGACGGCGGCGTCCCCGTTGTGCATCCGCGCGGTCGAGACGCTCATATAATTGGTTTCATCCGTGCCGGGCTCCGGGCGCAGCAGAACGCGCGGCTCGGTCCACGCCGTCCCGTCATAGAAGATCACGGCGACCTCGGCGTAGGCATGGTCGTCGGAGCTCGTGCCGGAATAGCGGCTGTACAGGAAGGCGATCCTGTCATCCTTCAGTTTCAAAAATGAGCCCTCGCTGTTGCGGGGATTGCCGGGAGCGGCGGGTAAGTCGATCAGTCGCGTTACGGTCATGATAATCCTTTCTCTGAAAAAGCTCAGCTGTGCAGATAGGCTTCGAAACGCCGGATATCCTCCGTCTTTCCGATGACGGCGATGGTATCCTTTTCCCGCACCGTCGTCGTCGGCTGGATCGAGGTGTTCATTTCCCCATCGTGGCGGATGGCGATGATATTCAGACCGTAAGTCTTGCGCACATTCAGCTCGAGCACGGTCTTTCCGTCGACCTTCGGCGTCAGGGAAAGCTCCATGATGTCGACTGTGTCGGAGAGGCTGATATAATCAAGGATGAACGGCGACGCGAGTCTTCCCGCGAGGCGGATCGCCATGTCGTGCTCGGGGTAGATGACCTCGGCTCCCAGCCGTTCGAGCACTTCCCCCTGTTCCCTGCTCGTCGCCTTCGCGATCACGCGCTTGATGCCGAGTTTCATGACGTTGAGCGTCGTGAGGATGGAAACGTCGATCTTCGAGCCGATGCCGATGACGGCGACGTCCGCGTCCGCCAAACCCGCCTGATCGAGGTTCTCCACGGAAAGAGCGTCGAGCACGAAGGCGTTGTCCGTAAACTCTGCGGCGCGGTTGATGATGTCGCGCTCCCTGTCGATCGCGAGCACGTCCTTGCCCTTGCGCGCCAGCTCCTCCGCGACGGCAAAGCCGAAACGCCCGAGCCCGATCACGGCATATAGCTGCCGGTCCTTTTTCTCTTTCTTCTGCATGGGGATCTCCCTTCTTGATATTCCTTCCGCATTTCGATGGGTGTGTATCCGCCCGCCCGGATATTTCTCAGCCGCCCGGCGCGCGGATCAGCCGATGGGGATCTCTTCCTCCGCACGGGAGACGCCGCCGGGCTTTCTGCCGACAAGTAGCGTCGCGACGGAAAGAGGACCGAGACGCCCGACGTACATGGTCAGCATCAATAGGATCCTCGACGCGGTGCCGAGCTGGGGTGTGACGCCCGTGGAAAGCCCGGTCGTTCCGAGTCCGGAAATGACCTCGAACAAAACGTCCCTCAGCGGCAGATCGGGTTCGAGCGCGCAAACCGCCGCCGTCATGATCAGCCCCCATGCAAGCCCGAGGCCGATGATCACGAACGCGCGGTACAGGGTGTCGTCCTTGATTTTTCTTCCGAATGCGTGCGCTTCCTTGCCGGTCGCCGCGGAGCGAAGATTCAGAAACAGGACGAAAATCGTCGTGGTTTTCATGCCGCCGCCCGTGGAGCCGGGGCTCGCGCCGATGAACATGAGCATGCACATGATGAGCAGACCCGCGTTCGTGAAGCCCGCCATCGGATAGGTCGCAAATCCCGCGGTCCGCGCGGTCACGCTCGAGAAAAACGCTCCGAGCCATGAAATCTGTCCCTGTTCCGTGAGCTTGACAAGGAGCATGCCGCCGACGGTCAGGATGGCCGACATCAAGAGAACGACCTTGGTATGAAGGCTGAACCGCTCGCCCTTTTTGTGACGGAGCAGCTCACGAATCACGAAGAAGCCGAGGCCGCCGAGGATGATCAGGGCCGCGGTGACCAGATTGAACCACACGTCGTGGGTGTAGGCGCCGATGCTGTTCCCGGTGCCGAGCACGTCGAAGCCGCCGTTGTTGAAGGACGCGATCGAATGGAACACCGAAAGCCATATAGCCTTCCCCGGCGCGTAATCCTTCAAAAAGGTCGGCAGGGCGAGGACCGCGCCGATGAACTCGATCGTGAAGTCCATCGTGATGACGGCCATGATGAGGGGCTTGATGCCCGCCCAGGTCGGGACGTTCAGCGCCTCGCGGACGAGGTTGTTTTCCCTCTGGTTCAGCCGACCGCCGAGCAGGGCGACAAGACCAGCGCCGAGCGTCGTGATGCCGAGCCCGCCGATTTGGATGAGAACGGCGATGACCGCCTGTCCGAAGCCGGAATACGCGGCGCCGGTATCCACCGTCACAAGACCGGTCACGCAGACCGCGCTGACGGAGGAAAACAGGGCGTCAATGGGGCGCACCGCGGTTTTCCCGCTGTGCGAGACGGGCAGGCAGAGCAGAATGGCGCCGATCACGATGACCGAGAGAAAGCCGAGCGCAATGAGACGCCCGGGGGATAATCGTTTTTTTCTCATATCGCACCGTAAAGAGTGAAATCGAAACAATGGCCGCGAACTCTATATAGAATAAGGAGGGGTTCCGCCGTAACGCGGAAAACGCACATTTCAGGTCTGACAGAGGGAGAGCACGGCGGCAACCGCTTCATCGAGCAGTTCGGAAAGGGACGCGTCGCGCACACCGACCACGATGTTTTCGCAGGTCGTCTGGCGGTTCATGGGAATGAGCACGCGGACTGCGTCGGCGGAGGAAATCGCTTCCGCCGTCTTAGGCGTGATCTCGCCGAGCATCGCGTCCGCCACGATGATGCCGATCGCCCCCACGATGACATCGGCGCGCCGGGCTGCGACCCGGACGGCGTTTTCTCCCGTTGCGCCCTTCGCGTCGGGGGAGGCCTTCATCATGTTCGCGGTCGCCACGGCATTGGTGCCGACGACGGTCAGGGAAAAGAGCTTCCCTTCTTTTCGGGCAGCTTCGAAACGTTCGGCAAGGGCTTTTCCGATCCTGCCGCCCTGTCCGTCCACGATGAGCACGTTCTTCATAGGTTCTTCCTTCTGACCCGTTTTCAAGCATTATACCTGAAAATCTTCATATTTTCAAGGGAGAAGTTGGATCGGCGCGACTGTGAAGCAAAAATTTTTCAGAAAATTCAAAAAAAGGGAACTTTTTCGTGAGAATTATCGTCTAAGATATAAACGGTGGTATTATGCGATCCTGACGCCGCCGACATCAAACGAACACCCGACCAAACGAAAGGACATGACTATGAAAAGAATTCTTTCACTCGTTCTGGCGCTTCTCATGCTTTCCGCTCTCGCTCTGACTGCGGGCGCGGCGGATCCTGCGCCGAAAGTCTCGATGACCGACATTATTGCAAGCTACCTCGGAACGCCCAATCCGCACGGACTGATCACGGAATGGTACGGCGTCTGCCCGCAGGACGACTGCGGCGGAGTCGCGTACTACTGCGTAAAGAACGGCGGGGTCGCTTGGAGCTGCCTCAAGTGCGGTGAAAGCGGAACCTATTACACCGAGCAGTACGGCGAGCACATCCACATGGCAGAGGATCACATCTGCCCCATCTGCAAGCTCGGCACCTTCCTCACCCCCTACGACACCATCGCGTACGGTGACAGTCTCCTTGACGTCTACTTCTGCACCAAGTGCCAGCGCTACATGTACACGCCCGCAGAAACCAAGATCACGCCTTACGGGCTGGCGGAACGCATCGTCTGCCCGAAGTGCAAGAAGTACGCCGCGCTCGAGGACGACATCGACGTGAAGAACGGCGTCTTCTACGCGAAATACA
>JAEEGL010055845.1_pt1 | contig 12040 bp, 2 predicted proteins | sample 9134231 | NCBI WGS metagenome assembly JAEEGL01 (sample SAMN16246548, study PRJNA631951) | gut metagenome | biome: gut microbiome; feature: rumen; material: fiber-attached | host: Bos | place: Iran: Karaj | collected 2018-10
TGAATGTTCTTCACAATATTTTAATAAATTAATAAATAATTTATATTTATTTGTTATTCCATTATGAAATTCAAAATGATTTGTAAATTTAATTTCTTTTATATTATCTGCTGAATAATCTTTAAAATTTATTCTCCATGATAATGGAGTCCAAAATAAATTACAAATTAATTGATTTTTCTTTTGATTTTTTTCTGTTATTTCTTTCCAATTTTTTCTTAAATTTAAGCATTTTTTTATTAAATTTTCATTATTTCCTGGAATAATTATATAATTATTTATTGTTGGCTTTGTATTTTTTTCAACAATTAATGGTAAAGAAGATTTTTCTTTATTAAGTGATTGTTTTTGTTTTGGTGTTATTAATGTATTTTTTTTTATATTTAAATTGTTTTGTTTAGAATTTCTTAATAAATTTATTAATTCTTGATTTTTATTATTTTCTTCTTCATTTTCTGAATGAACATTTGTTATTTTATGATGTTGAATTTCATAATTTGAATTTGATAAATAAATATTTTTATTATATCTTGATGAAGATTCTGATAAATATCTTTTATATATATCAGTTTTAGAAAATTTCATTTATTAAAATATATAATTCTATTTATTTATTTTGATAACCATATTAATTTCTTTAAATTGGTTGAATTTTTTTTAATTTTTTTTTTCATTTTTTAAATAAAACTTTAATTATTTTTTATTATATTTTTTATATAATAAATTTTTATAAATTAACATATTTAATTTACATATGAGGAAGATAAAAATCTATATTTAATATATTATTAATTTAAATCTTAAAAAAAAAAGAAATTTTACAATAATAAATTATTAATTAAATAAAAAATGATTAATAATATTTTAAAATAGTTTTGAATTTTGATGCTGTTTTAATAGCTTTTTTTTTTGTATGCCAATGACCACATAAAGCTCTAAGTAATCCTCTTAAGTTTCTTCTTCTACAAAAACACTTATTATGATGATATTTTTCTATATGATAATAAGTAACAGCTTTATTATTAATATAAGCTTTAACATCAGTTTTTCCATTTGTGAAATCTTCAATTGCATTAATTCCAATTGTTCCATCACCAATTCTTCCTTTTATAGAATATCTATGATTAGTCATTGAATAATATGAATCAATTTCAGAATAACCTGAAACTTCAATATTAATATACATTTTGTATTCTTTATAAAATAAATTTATTATATATGAAAATCCATAATTTGATGGTGAATTTTTAAATGTTACTCTTCTTCCATATACATTTTCTGTATAACTTTTTATTTCAGTTTTTAAATTATCTACTTTTTTATTTACTTTTATTTGTTTTAATTTTTTGAATATTTTATCAAAGTATGTTAATAATAATGTATCTATAATTGCTTTTATTGCTACTATTAATTCAACATAAGTTGTTGAATTATCATTATTTATGTAATTCGTTATTTTTGTTAATATTTTATTTTCTTCTTTTACAAATTTTTCCAATTCTTCAATTATTTTATCTGCTTGATTATTTAAATTTTCTTCAAATGAATTATATTGTTCTTCTGATAAATAATCTTTAAGAAGATTTAATGATGATTTAATTGGATCTTTTAAGTGATCAATTCCTTGTTGTATTTTTGATATTAACATATTTTTTTCTGAATTAAATTCACTATATTCAGTTGAAATTTGAAGTTCATTATTTATTTTATAAAGATTTTCTTCAATTTTAAGAAATGCATCTTTTATTGAAACTAAATCTGTTTTTGGACTTCCTTTTTCTTCTAATTTTCTTTTTTTATTTTTTGAATTAAATAAGGAAGATAATCTTCTATTATTAGAACATTTTTTAAAAAAATAACAATTTAAATCATAATCTAATTTAGTTTCAATATTTTTTGAAATATTATTAACTTTATCATTAATTAGATTAATAATCTCATTTCTTGTATTTTCAATTACTGAATAAGAATTTTCTGTAGCTTCAATAAAAGAATTTATATTGAAATTTTCTGAAAAATCACCAAATGATAAAATATCATTATTAAATTTATCTTTTACTTTATTTTCTGAATTATTATAAAGAGATATAATTTCATTTATTGGAGTCTTTATTTTCTCTGAAAATAATGATTCAAACGCTTGTTTTTTATTATTACTTATTTTAATATAAAGATTTTTTTCTGTATTATTTAATAATACATTTTTCCCTTCTATAAAATCTTCTATTGCAATTTCAATTTCTAAAATATCACTATCAGTATTTATTTCTGGCTCAGGTAATTTTGAAACAATTGCTTTTTGACAATTTGTAATTAAAGTTACAATTTCTTTCCCTTTATCTGTTATTTCTGTTAAAAATTTATTTTTTAAATTATTAATATTATTTTTTTGATTTTGTTTATAAAATTCTAACATTTCATTATAAAAACCTTCTGAAAATGATTTGGGTATATTTTCAATAATTACTTTATTGAAATTTTGTGCAAAATTATCACTATTTAATAATTTAGTTACTTCTTCAATGAATTTTTTTGTTATTTCTTCACCTGATTTTATATTAAATTCATCAACATCAACATAAAAATTATCTTCAGTACTTTTAATTAAATTATTAGTATATTCTTCTTTCATTTTTGTAAAAATTCCAATTAATGAATTATAAATTGGTTGTTGAATCGAACTTAATTTATTAATTATATTTAATAAGAAATTTTTATTGTCTGTAATTTGAAGTTGTGAATATTCTAATTGATATAAAATTCTATCAGTGAAAATTTCTTCGAATTTTTTATCTAAGTAAATTGAACTATAAGAATTAATAAAATTATTAATATTATCTTTATAATTTTCACCAGTTATTTTATAAATTTGTTCATTTAATAAAACTTTTTCTTTTTCAAATCTTTCTCCACATAATCTTTTTAATGACATTCCATTACTGATTAATGTATTATCCAAATCATATAAATTAATTTTTCCATTTTCTAAAGAATTTAAATTATTATTAATTTGAGATATAATATATTCATAAAAGTAATCTGGATTTAATGTAGATTTAATGTCTCTGATATAAATATTTAAATTATCTAAAAGAGTATCATTTAATTTTTTTGAAAAATATTTTATAGTTTTTGGAGCATCTTTTTCTTCTATTACAGAATTTTTCATTACATTATTTTCAAATATATTATATGAATCATTAAATTGACTAAGAATTGAATTTTTAAAGACTTGAAGTGTATCATTTAATGTTATATATATAAAATCATTAAATGAATTGAATATTAATTCATTTAAATTGAAAATATTTACTAACAACTTTGATTTAATTTTTTCAAAATGTTCAAGAGAAATTTTATTGAAATTTAATGTCAAATTTAATAATTTTAAATTAGAGAATATTATTGTATTTTCTGAAATAATATTTTGGAAATAAGTCATTAATTCTTGTTGTGAATTTACAAAATAATTATAAATTAATGTTTGATATTCTTCATTATATTGGATAAGTTTTATAATTTCTTTTATATTTTGCTCAAGAACATTTTTCAAGTAAATATATTGTTTTTTATAATTGTTTAACATTGATTCAAGATTAAAGAAATATGAAGTACCATTATAATCATCTTCTTCTTGTAAAAATCCTGATTTTATTTTATCCTTTAAATTTCCTATGATAGTATTCATTTTTGTTTTTAGTTTTGCTTCAATTACAAAAACTTTACTAATTATTAGTTTTATTTTACCATTTATAATATCTTCATTTATATTTTTATCAATAACACTTTTTATATCATTGAAATTATTTTCTAAATAAGGATTTATTAAAGCCATTTCCTCATTTGTTAAATCTCTTAAATATGAAATAATACTATTAATTATTTGATCTTTATTATAATTTCCAATTGAATTATATTCATTAATATAATCTTCAGCATTTAATCCTTGAATTGAATCTTTTGAAACAATCGTTGAACTTTCTGAAAAAATAGATTTGAAAATATTTACTCCATACCTAAAAACTGCATTATAATAATTTTCTTTTTGATTTGCATCTAATTCTTTTATATCACTATCATCATTCATATATATATATTCATTATAATAACTAGTATTAACATTATCACATATTTGTTTTACAAAAATTGATAATGTTTTTTCATTTTGTTTTGTATATATTGAGATTTTTAAAGGATCTAAATTTTTTGGATCTGAATTAAATGATTTTTCAGTTAATATAATTAAATTTTTTAATTGACTATTTTCATAATTTATTAAATTTTGATATTCATTTTTGAAATAATTTATATTTTGTAAAGCTTCATTTTCAAAATTATCATTTGGAATATTTTTAGTAATATAATTAATATTTTTATTTATTAAACTAATAAAATCTTGATATGAATACGTAATCATTAATTTAATATATGTATATATTAGAGAAGTCATTTTTTTATTTATAATATCTTTTTGTTGTAATTGAGCTTCTAACATCTGTGATAAAAGATATTTTAATTCCACTGGATCTGTTAAATAATACTTTAAATTTTTTTCAAAAATTTGTTTGAAAAATGTATTGTTTAATTTTTGAAATTCTGGATTTAATTCAGTATAATAATTAGAATACATTGAATTAACTAAATGTGTATCATTAAAAATGTTAAATATATTTGAATATAACTTTTGATTCATATCATTTATATCAATTTCCTTTACTTTAGACTTAAATTGATCAACTAAACCTCTTAAATTTGAAAAATTATTTTCTTTATTTGTATTCACTTCATTTATAATTTTTTCAGAATATTTTCTAATTTCATTATCAATTGAATTTAATTTACTTTTAGTTAAATATGAATTAGTAACACTTTGTAATTCTTTAATCATATATTTTGAAAATAATTCATTTCTCTTTTTAAAAATATTTGTATTTATTTCACTAATTGATTCAAGATCATTAACATGGAATAAGAAATTATTTGCACCATTTGCAACATTTTCTAATTCTTTGAATAAATTTTTTTTTAATTCTTCAAATTCATTTTTATTATTATTAATTGTGTCTGTTGAAAAACTATTAATTGCATTATCATATGTATTATTAATATGAGATTGAATTTTTTTAATTATATTTGTAATTTGAGTTCTAAAAGAATTTAATTTATTTATCATATCATTTCTATCATTTTCTTCAATACTTTGTTTTAAAGTTTCATTTGTTTGTAATCTCTTTGCAATATTTTCATTTAATATTAATATTTCTTCTATTTCTAATTCAGTAAGTTTATCATTAATATATGAAGAATAATTTCCTTTTTCAAATTCAATTGATTTTCTTAAATTTACTTCATCTAATAATGTATAAATATTTGAACACAAATCTAATTCTTCAATAATTGAATAATAAATAGAAATATCAATTGGTTTTCCATAAAGATTAATTAAAGATTCAGTTAATGATTCAATAAAACTTTTAATTAATTTATGTAAATCATCAATACTTATAACTAATTCAGAAATAAAAGAATGAAAAGAATTTGATGTTTCTTCTTTAATTAAAATGATGTTAATTTCTTTAATTGGATTTGATGATACATTTTGATTTAATTGTTTAATTTGATTCTCAGTTTCATTTATTTTTTGATGTATTTCTTCAAATTGTTCATTATCATATTTTTTAATTTTTCCAATTAATGTATTTAATGGTTCAATAAAAATTTTTGAAATATCATCAAATTTTTTAATATTAGTTGATATTATTTTTAATTCTTTATTAATTTTGTTTACCCAATTTTTAGTTTCTTTTTTTATAGAATTACTTAATCTAATTAAATCATTTACAACCTGATCAATTACTTTATTCATTAAATCAAAGCTTCCCCCAATATTTGGAGTTTCAGTTTTTTCTAAAAGAACTTTTTGTTTACCATTAGTATTATAAATTAATGTAATATATGATGTTAAAGTTTTTGGGACAAATTTTACTAGAGCACTCATTCCAACTTTAACTCCTACAATATTAGATTTATAAAGAGAATAACTAAACATAATAGGAAGACTAAATCCATCTAAATTCTCTAAATTTTTCAATTGAGAAATGTCAGGATAATCACTTAAGTTTCCAGTAAATAAATCATTTTGTTTTATTTCATTTAATTTATTATTTTTTCTTCTTTCATTTTTTCCATTATAATTACTATCAATTAAATAAACAGATTCAAATTCAATATTTTCATCTTTAATTATTTTTTCAATTGTTTCTTTAACAGTTTCATTAATTGTAATAGATTCTAAATTCATTTGAGTTTTAATAATATTAGAAACACTTAAAACTGGACTTTGAATAATATTTTGATCTTCATCTTTAATATCATTATTAGAAAAAGGTCCTGTAATTGGAATATCTTCAATTTGATTATTTGAATCACTTATACTTTCTAAAGTTGCATAACTTTTTATTTCATTAAGATTTCCATCTTTATCTATTTGAAAATCTGTTTCTGAATTTGCTTTTGAATCAGAAAAAGAAATTGAAGTTTTTTCTATTTCTTTTAAATTAACTGTATTTGTTTTGTCATCACTTGAAAATTCTCTTATTATTCCTTTTTCTTCTAAATTTCTTTTTGAATTGTCTTTTTTATATAAACTATCTGATAAAGATGGTATATTTTTCCAAATGAAATTTTCAATGTTTGCATATAATAAACTATCAATTTTTTTTGGTTTTGAAATTTCATAAACAGTACCATTTTCAAAAAAGGAAAATTTAACTAAAGGTGATAAATTTAACAATAATAATTCTTGTATAGTTCTTCCATATTGAATTTCTAGCTCTTCTTCTTCATTAATTCCATCTTGATTTTCACTTAAATATTCTTCATATAATTGTTTTTTTAAATTTCTTGCATTTTCAGTTTCTATTGAATCAAAAATATTATTTCCAGCAATAATATCAGGTGAATCTCCTTCTAATTCTTTTAATAATAAAACATAAGCATAATATTTAATTCCTTTATCATTCATTATTTCTTCATCATAAATATTTAATAAATATTTATGATATATAGGATCTTCTATTGTCTCATTTGTATTATTCTCATTGTCAACATATTTTGATGTTATTAATATTGTTTCATTTACAATTAAACTTTGATCTTTTTCTCTGTTTATTTTTACTACTAATTTTTCTCCGTTTGATGCATAAATTCCATCATCAATAATTTCACAATCACCATTTTTACATTTACAATTATCATCTTTACATTTACCTTTTATTATAGCGTATTTATAAATAAAATACGCTGCAGTTAATATTATGAGTAAACAAACTAAACTAATTATAATAAAAAATAATTTTGTATTATTCTTTTTAAATCTTATTAAACAATTTTCTTGTGTTTGAGAATTTTGTTCGTTTGCATCTTTGTTTTTGTTTATTCTCTTATTTGCCTCTGATATATAATTACTACTAATATTATCTTCTTCTATTAATCCTTTATTATTTGGAATATTTTTGGCATTTGCTAGTATATCATATGTTATTACTTGATTTGTATCTTGATTTGATATTTGTTCAGTCATTTTGTAAGTTATCTATTGGTTTTATTATTGTGTTATATAGGGAAAAGATTTTTGCTTTGAAAAAAAGGTGTTCAATTTAAAAAAAGTAACTACTTTTGACATAGATTATTTTTTTTATAATTATTATTTATTTTGATTTTTAAGATATTATGAATTGTTCTACAATGTTTTTTATATGAATTAATTAAATATTATTAAAGTTCATGTTTGAAATTGGGGGTTTTCACTTTTTTTTAATGTCTTTAAAAGTTTTATATAAATTTGCTTGAAGAATCAAAGAATAAATTCCTAAATAAATATGAAAAATTAAAAAATGTATTATTTTTAAATATATAGAATTTAAAAAATAAAAAAGTTATATTTATCAATATATATGATATAATTGATAATGTATTTTAATTTAATCTTTTTTTTAATAATTTTAAATTTATAATAACTTTATTTAATTTAAATAAATAATATTATATTAAATGGATTTATTTTTTCAATAATAAAAAATAATTTATGAAATTTATAATTTCATTTTATAATTTTCAAGAAAAAAAATTTATTTAAAAATAAAAAAAATGAATTCTTTCTTTAATAATCGTTTAATTAAATTAATATCTCCAATAAGTGATGATGTATTTACATTAGAATTAGGTGGAAATGAAAATGAATTAAGAGATTTAATTGCAACAATACTTAATATAAGTCCATCAAATGTGAAAGGAATAAGAGATTCATATGGTAATTATTATACTTTATCAAGTGCAATAAATAATACTCATTTAACTTCAGAATATAGTTTATTTTATTTTATTGTTTTAAAAGATAGTTCTCCAAATTCTAAAATTTCAAATTCAAGTTCTCAAATTACAAATATTTATAATAATTATAGTGATTTAAGTCCAAAAGCAAAAAAAGAAGGATTTAATATGAATAATAAAAAAGATCCAAATGAACAAATTGCTTTTAAGTTATTTAATGCTAAATTATTAGATGAAAATAAATTTAATATATTAAGACAATTAATAGTAGAACAAAATGATGAAATTTTAGAATTGTTTAAATTATATATGAATCATGGGAATGATTTGAAAAAATTATCTATTCAAATTAATCCTATTTTAGATGATATTTATGAATATTCTCAAAGTAATAAATCAGATGAAAGTATTCAAAAAAAATCAAATACTATTAATTATAATAATTATATTGATTCTATTAAAGGATTAATTAATAAAAATGATATGATTATCATCAATAAATTATTACAAGAAAATAATGAACAAATATTTGAAGCTTTAGATGATTATTCTATAAATAATAATAAAGAAAAATTATTAACAAATTTAAATACTATTATCAATGTTTATAGAGAAAGATTTGAAAAAAATAATCAAAATACTTCAACTAAAAAAGAAGAAAAATTAATTAAAAAATCTGAAAAAATTCAAAAGAAATTATTAAAGAAAAGTTTTATTTCTGATTTTACAAAAGATGTCCTTTCATTATTAAAATATGATTTATCATCTTTAATTCCAAAACAAAAAATGGAATTATTTAATAATTCTTTTCATATAAAAGATTCATCATCAATTAATTCAGAAACAAAAGAATATATAAAAGAATATTATAACAATAAATTAAAAACTAAAATATTTTCAAACTTTAATGAAAATGAAATAGAAGTATATGAACAATTAATAGACGAAAATAATGAAATGATATTAAATGCATTTAAAGAATTTGATAATAATAAAAATTTAGATGAATTAACCAATGAAATAAGGAAAATAATTAATAAATATCTTGAAGAAAAAGAAGAAGAAAGTGAAGAAGAAGAAGAAAGTGAAGAATCTTCAGATAATGAGTCTGAAGAAAATGAAAATGATTCATCTGATTTTGATGATGAAAGTGAGAAAAGTAGACAAAAAAATTCAACAACTAAAAAAAATGAAAAAAATGATAATAATATGTTTAAATTAAATTTAATTGGTAATAATAATAATAATAATAACAGTAATAATAATAATAATAATAATACTAAAAAAAGTAAAAATACTAAAAATTATGAGGAGAGTCAAAATTATAAAAAGAATGATGATGAAAATAAAAAAAATGAAATTAAAATTAGTAATATTAATATTCCTGGTGTTTCACAAAAAAAAATAAATGAATTTATTAAAGTTATTAATGGAATGTCATTTAATGATGATGAAAAAAATAATATTTTGAATTTATTATCAACAAATAATGAAAAAATAATGCAAATATTTAATAAATTCCAAAAAAATAAATTATCTTTAACCAAAAAAGTTTTATTAAATTTATTATCTGAAACAAAAAAAAAGTCAGCTTTTAAAAAAAATCCATCTAAAGAAATAATTCCAGTTCAAACTAATCAAAATTCATTTGAATCATTTATAAAAAAAATGTTAGATAATAATAAAATTGATAATAAAATTTATCATTTCCTGTTAAAAGAATATGAAAATAAAAATGATATGCTATGTTCATTTTGGGAAGTATATTTAAATGATGTTGATGATGTTGAAGGATTAGAAGAAAATATAGAAATATTTATAGAAAAATATCAAAATAAAATTAAAGAATTTGAAGTAGGAAATGATGATAATAAAAATAGTGGAAGTAATAAATTAAGTAAAACTTTAAATGATTTATTACAAAAAGGAAGTTTTAATAATTCTGAAAAAAAAGTTGCTTTAGATTTATTTAATGAAAATAATAATGTTATTATGTCAATTTTAGAAGTGTACGATCCTGATGATGAAGAAGATACAATTGATTCTTTGAAGACTTTAATTTCTAAATTTATAAGAAATAAAGCTTAAAAAATATTAAAAGTTTAAATTATAATATTATTTTATTTTATTCAAATTTTTTTAATAAAAATGATTTTTTATGGAAAACTATTATATTAATTAGATTTATTGATTATATAATATTAATTTATATTAGAAAATAATTTAAAAAAAGACATTTTTTTTAAAATATTTTTTTTAATTTAAGTTAATGAAGTTATAATATTTTTCTAAAACTAACATTTTTTTAAAACTTAAAAGGAAAACATAAATAAATTACTATATTTTTTTCTAATTTAGATGGATACTTTTTGAAATGTTATAATAGAAAATCTTTATAAAAAAAATTATATTATTATTATTTATATAGTTCGATTACATTAATATTTAATTATAATAAAAAAATGATACATAAAACAAATTCTTTTAAATCTGAAAATTCTTTTGTAAATAAAAAAGAATTAAGTTTTAAAAATGAAAATCTTTCGAATTTAGGAAAAGATAATTTTTTAAAGAAATTTATGCCCCACAAAAGCGCTGATTTTTCAAAACAAAATAAAGAAGAAAAAGAAAAAAATCAAAATGATAATAAAAAAAAAATAATTATTAAAACAATTAATGATTTAATGATATTAGATAAAGAAAATAAAATTAATGAAAAAAATAATAATAAATCAACAATAATTAATAAAGAAAATATAATTGAAAAAAAGAAAGAATATAATAATTATATTCCAAAAAGTGAATTTAATTCAGAATATAAAAATAATGAAAGTATAAATAATAATGATTTATTAATAAATTATTATGGAAAAGAAGATTTAAGTTTAAGACTCCATACATTAAATAATCATGAAATAAATAATAATAATCAATCAAATCATATAGACAATATAATTGATAATAAAAATGAAAATAAAGTAATTCAAAATAATAATTTTATAATATTTAATCAAAATTTAACAAACACAAATTATTACTATTTAACATATCAAAATAAAATCCAATATCATTTATTACAACAACAAAAATATTTAACACTTCTAAATAATAAATTTAAAAATTTAAAAAATCCATCTTTATTAATAAAAGACCAAATGGGATGTCGTTATTTACAAAAAGTAATAGATGATAATCCAGAAATTTCTAATAATTTATTTCAAATGTTAATAAATAATATAGAAAGTATGTGTACAGATTTATTTGGTAATTATGTTATTCAAAAATTAATAATATATTTAAATAGTACTAATTTTGAAAAATTTACAAGAATAATATTAAAAAAATTTAGGCATATATCAACATCAAATTATGGAACAAGAGTAATTCAAAAATTAATTGAAATTATATCATATAAAAATAATTACTTTATGAATAATAAAGAACAAATTCCAACTTATTTAAAATGTTTTTCTTTAATAAATTCAATTATTATTAATAATATTCATTATATTTTTAAAGATAATAATAGTTGTCATATAATAATTAAATTTGTTAATGTAATTCCTTATCCTGCAAATGATTATTTATATAATGAAATTTATAAATATTTTATAATATTATGTAAAGATAAACATGGATGTTGTGTAATTCAAAAATGTTTTGAAAATGGAATTAATCAGCAAAAATTAAATTTATTTTCTTTATCAAA
>JAEEGL011757787.1_pt1 | contig 12040 bp, 8 predicted proteins | sample 9134231 | NCBI WGS metagenome assembly JAEEGL01 (sample SAMN16246548, study PRJNA631951) | gut metagenome | biome: gut microbiome; feature: rumen; material: fiber-attached | host: Bos | place: Iran: Karaj | collected 2018-10
AAAAAATATTAAAACGAGTATTAAAAGAAATGTACTTAATGCTCAATATCATATTAGTAATTATGTTAATATTATCAAAAATTTGCAAAGTAGAATTTTTGAATTAGAAGGACAAATTTATAAAAAAAGAGATTTAACTGCATCGCCTAAACAAAGAAAAAGACAAGGAACACCCGTAAGTTCGAATAAAAGAAATTATAATAATAGTAATAATAATCTTAATAATAATAATATTAATAATATTAATAATATTAATAATAATAATAATAGTATTTGTGGAGAGGGAAGTGGAAGAAATATTGAAAATAATAATAATAATAAAATTTTTGAAAATTTGGTTAATGAAATTAAAAATCTTTGTGATAATGAATTAAAATTAAAACAAAAAGTTATTACACAACAAATTGATATTTATAATAAAATCAATCAAATTAAAAAAGATGAAAATAATAATAATAATGATAGTAATAATAATAATGAAAATGAAGAAGAGAAAAAAAAAATTAAAGAACAAAAAAAAATTTGGGAAAAAAATTTAATTAATTTAAAAGAAATTTCTAATTCAATTAAAAATTTTTTAGATAAAAATTTATCAAATACTTTATTATCAAATATGCAAAAAGATTATTTATCTATGATTGTAAAAAATAATAAAAATAAAATATCAAATTTTGATATTAAATTTAAATTAATTTTATTAAAAAATCAAAGTGAAGATAAAAATAATTATATTAATTTATTAGAAAAACAAATTTTAATAAGAGATAATATTTTATTAGAAAATAAAATTACACACGAAGATTTTTCAAAAGAAATTAAAGAAAAATATAAAACTATTCAACAAATACATAATGAATTTAATAATAGTAATAATAATAATTTTAATAATAATAATAATAATGATAATAATATTTCACAGCCATTTTCTTCTAAAAACGTTCATTCTAATTTATTAAGTAATCCTAATTCAAATAATAATAATGTTTTAAATAGAAGTTCTTCTAATAAGGATTGTACTGATAAAAATAATATAAATAACAATAATAATAATGTTCATTTACCTCCTTTATCAGGAAATAATTCAGGAATAAATACATTAACAAATTTAAATAGTGTTTTATCAGATATTAAAGAATTAAATGTCAAAATTAATAATATTTCAAACATATCAAAAAATCAAAATAATTCATATATAAAAGATGTTAATAATAATCTTCAATTTCAAAATATTCAAATTAATAATAATAGACCAAATACTCAGCAAAATAATATTACAAATAATAATAATATTAAACGTGGCGGAAATGATAGATTACAAAAAATTCGTAGATATTCTAATAATATTAGAAATATAAATACAAATAACAATAATAATAATTATAATAATGTTAACACAAATAATTATATTAATACTCCTTTAAAATATAATAATAATGGTAATATCAAAAATAAAAATTTTTTTACAAGAAATAATATAATAAATAATAATATTCCTGGAAGTGCAAAACAAAATAATCGAATATTTAAAGGGAATAATAATAATAATTATAATAATAATTATAATAATGTTAATAATTTAACAGATAATAGTTTAAGAAAATTAAATGGCATTAGAAATAATTTATATAATGAATATAATTCATATACCATTGATTACTATGAACCTTTAAATAATAACAATAATAATAATAATATTAATATTAATAATTATTTACCAAATGATATGAAAATAAGTGAAGAAATTGAAAATTCAACAAGCATGAAAAATGATTTTTCCCAAAGTTTAAATAATAATAATAATCATTCACATAATAATATTTTAAATAATAATAATAATCAAACTTATAATTTAAAATTAAAAAATAATTTATCACATTCTTCAAGTAATAATTCAATGAAAGGTTTAAGTTATTTAAATCATTCTAGAAGTCAAAGTAAAGAATATTCAAAGCGTAAAAATGATAATAATAATAACAATATTAATAATAATAATATTAGAATAAAAGAAATGAGTCCTTATAGAATGCAAAATAAAAGAAAAATTCCTTTTAAAATTTAATAATAATATTCTTATTATATTAATATTTTATATATTTTATTATTAAGATTTGAAGATTAGTAAATGAAATATTTTTTTGAAATAATTAAAGTGTTTTATAAATAATTATTTTAATTATTATAATAAAATATTTAATATATTAATATTTATTATAAATAAATTTTATATTAAAATTAATTTTAATATAGAAAAAATTATTTATATTAATTAAAAAAAATAATTAAATAAAAATTAAAAAATAAATCAAATAATTTAAATTATTAAAAAATATATTTAAAATGGGTTGTAATTCAACAAGAGAAATAATAGAATCAAAAATATTAACTTTAAAATTAAAAAGAATAGATATTCAAGAAGAAAGACAAAATAAAATAAAAGATTTAGAAAAAATTACAGGTAAAAAGCAACATCGAAAAAAAATTGAAGATTATGTTTGTTCTTCTTCATCTTCTTCAGAAGAAGATGAAAAAAGTTCAACAAATTCTGGATATGAAAATAAAAGGAAAAAACATAAAAATAAAAAACATCATAAAAATACACATCATAGAACAATAAATTCGAAAACAACAAGAGATTTTTCTGATATTGATGATTATTATAATGAAAATAGTAATAAAAATATTTATAATATGACTGATGTTAATTATAAAAAAACGAAACATAAAAAATTCAAATCAGAAATTAAAAAAAATTTTATATATTAATAATTAAAAAATTCTACTTTTTTATAAATAGATTTTATTTATGTATATAATATGAAATATTAAAAAATTACTATTATATATTAAAATAATAATATTAATAAAGATTTTTTTATCAATTTTAATTACTTTATTTTTATAGAAAAAATTATTTAAATAGTAATGATAAGAATATATAAAAAAAATTTTAATTATTAAAAATATAAATTGTTAGTTATGATTTATATTTTATATATTTATAAATATTTATATATATTTTATAAAACGAATAAAATTATTTATAAATTAAAATTATATTTTATATTTATAAATTATATTATAATTATTTATATGAAATTAATATAATTTATCATATCAACATTATTATTATCATTTAATTATTTAATAATACTTATATATTTATCTTAAAATATCAATTTTTTACAAATAATAACAATAATAAACATTTTTCAATAATACCAAATAATAACAAAATAACATTATTATACTTAAAAATAATAATAATATTAATATTACTACTATAAAATATTTTTTATTATTAAATAATACTTATTTTTGCATCTAAACATTGCCAGGGTGTATAGCCTTTATTATTTTTTTCCATTTCATTAGCACCTTTCATAATAAGCATATCAGAAATTTCAAAATTATGATAAACTAAAGCATAATGTAAAGGAGTATTTCCTTTTTTCTATAAATAAAATATTAATTTTTATATTTTTAAATAAAAATTATTCTTACATTTGCTATATTAGGATCAGCACCTTGATTTAATAAAAAATTAGCAATAGAAAAACAATTACTTTGAACAGCTAAATTTAATAATGTATTTCCCATTTGATCTTCAATATTAGGATCATTTATATATTGTTCATATAATTGAGTAAATGATGTGTAATTTAAATCTTTTATTGCATAAATAATTCTATCAAATTTTTTTAAATTATTTAAATATTTTGATTTAATTTCGTTTGTTTTTAATAATGTTAAATATTTATTCATATTATATTCTGTTTTATATGGATTGTAATTATTGTTTATTTTATTATGAGTGTCAACGTTTGAAAAAATATCAAATACACTTCCATTTCGTGTATGTTTTTTTCTTTTTGGACTTGAAATATTTTTATTTTTTTTCTTACGAGTATAAAAATCTTCAGTTAAAATTGATTTTAAAGGATTTATATTATAATTGATTTTTGAATATCTATTAAAATTTTTTGTTGTGTTCATTAAAAATTTACTCATAAATTTTGAATCTAAAGAAGAAACACGATGAAAGTTATTATTAATATTATTATCATTATTATTATTTTGGAAATTCATATTATAATAATTTTTAATATTTTTATTATAATTGAATTTATTATTATTATTATTTTCATTGATAGTTGTTAATTTATTTGCTTCATTTGGTTTAAAATTTTTGGGAATAATATTAACAGGAATTGATAATCTTTGATTTTTTTTAAGATTAATTTTAGTTTTAGTCCAATACATTTTTTTATAAGGTTCATTTAATTTTTGAATAATACTATTTATTAATTTTTCTTTATATATTTTATTATCAATAAATAAAAAATTATTTATAAATATTAAATCTTGTTTACAAAAAATCTGATATTTATTATTTCTATTATTAAATAAACTAATATAATTAGTTTTATTATATTTAATTGTTGATCCTTTAAGAATTTTGTTACTAAAATTTTTTATAATTGTAGTTTTATTATCAAAATTTAAATTAGTAATTAAATTATTACTTTTAAAACATTTTATACTATGTCTTTTTGAAGTTAAACTATTTGAAATTTTAACATAAAAATAAGTTTCTCTTAAATGATTTAATATATCATCAGTTAAATGAATATTTAAACTTTTTGTTAAAATAGAATTTTTTAATTTATATAAATTTTTTGAAATAAAATAAGTTTTATATTTTTCTAATTTTTTTATATTTTTTTTATTTTTAATTCCTTTTATTTCTTTTTTTATATTTATTAAATCTTCATTTTTTCTTTCATCATCCATGTATTTATTTATAAAAACTATTAAATTTTGTTCAGTTTTTGTTTTAATAAACGAATAACAATTTAATAAATAATTATTAATAATATTTAATTTTTTTTCAATAATATTTTTATCAATATTTTCTTGAATTAAAAATTTTTTTATAAATTTGTTATTTCCATCATTTAAATATTTATTAAAATAATTTTTATTGAAAAAAGATTTATTTTCCAAAATATAAAGACTATTATTGGAAGTTTTTTTTGTTTTTACTTTTTTTATAACATTTGTAGTGGGTGTATCAGAAAGACTATTATTATTATTTGAATTCGCACAATATCCACTCATTCCTATTGTTTTTCCTGTGTCACTTCGAAGATAAATTAAATTTTTATCTATTTTTTTATTTTCAATTTCTTTTTTAAAAGATAATGTATTTTTTATTAAATTAATATTTAATGAAATTGGAGGAATTTTATGTATTATATTATTATTATTAGATGTATTCATAATCTCATTATCATTATTATCATTAATATTACTATTATTATTTTCATTATCTTGATTATCATTATTAATATCATCATCTTCAAAATTATTTAAATTTTTTAATAAATGAACATTATCGAATGTTTCAACTTTTTTTATTTTATTGCTATTTTTTTCTGAAATTTTTGATAATTGTGTAGAATATTTATTATATTTTTTATATTGATTTAATTTATTATAATTATTATAACTATCTATACTATCTAAACCATTTTTATTATTATCAGTTTCACTAGTACTTATAAGATTTGTGCCTTTTCTAAAAAAATTTCTAATTTGAAAATTAAAACTAACATCCTCATTTGAAGAAGATAAATTTATAATATTATTATATGAAAATTTTCTTGAATGCCGACTTGAAAAAGGACGATCAATTGATTTTCTTTCATTACTATTTGTTCTTTTATTAATAATATTATTATTATTAGATTTATTATTAATCGAATGACTTTGTTCTGAAGCAATTGATGTATTATTATTCATTCCTGATAAAATAATAATTGGTTTGCTGTTATTATTATTATTGTTATTATTTATATTATTTAAAATATTATTGCTATTATTATTGTTTTTATTTTTATTTGTTAAAAAATTTTTATTTTCTTTATTTGAATTTAATGTATTATAAGAAAATATTTTTTGTAAAGCATTACTACTTTTATATTTATATTTTTTTCTAAACTTTCTATTATTTTGAATAGTTTTTATATTATTTGCGGAATATAAAAAAATATTTTTTTTAGTATTTTGTTCAGTAAAAAATTTACTTGAATTATTTTTAATATAATTATCATTTCTTTTACTTAAATTTTCTAGATTTTTATTATAACTTAAAATATTAGGTGAAATATTATTTGAATCTAAAGTAATAAATTTTTGATTATTGCTATGCCCTTTTTTTTTAATTGATAATTTATAAATATTTTTTAAATTATTACAAGAATTAAATGAATTTATTTTTTTGATATGTGATTTATTTTCTGAATTATCTGAAAAATTTAAAGAATTGCTATTGCTATTTGTTATTAAAGGCCTATAAAATTTTTTTAATTAAAAATAATAAAATATTTTCTTACAAAGCATTATTTGTTTTCATTTATTTTAAAATAAATAATTTAGAGAATATAATTATAATAATATTTAATTATTATAATAATAATAAAATTATTAAATAATAATCAATTTAAAAAAAAATAATTTTTGAAATTATTATAAAAGTAATTTAATTTAAAAAAAATAACAATAATAAATAAATAATATATAAATTATTCATAATTAATTTTCATTTATAATTATATAATAATTATAATATCAATAATTTCATTTAAAAATGAAAAATATTTGTTTTAGCGCTATTCATCAAAGTTTTACTTCTTTTATAATTTCTTAATGGTTTATCAGTAAATTCATTTCTTAAATTAACCTTTTTTTTAGGAACTTTTTTAACATCTTCTAAAATTCCAATAATTTTTTTATTTTCTTCTTTCATTTTTCCAATATTATCTTTTCTATTTATTAACATTTTCTTATTGTTTTCTTCTTTTATTAATTCAGATGGATCTTCTGTTCTTTTTGCCCATCTTTTTCCATCATAATGAAACAAATCAATAGAAAGTAATTTATCTTTTTTATTATTTTCAGGTATTTGATGATGATGTTTTTTAATAATATTATTTTTTTTATTAATTTTTTGAATATCATCGAATAATGTTAATTCACTTAAAAAAAATAAATTTTCTTTTTGTTTTGGAGTCATAAAATTTACATTTAAATTTTTTGGTAAATATTTTTTTACATAATTATTTACTGTGTAAGGATTTTGATTAAAATTTTCACGAGTTTTTAATGTGTTATAAATAATTTTTTGTTCTTCTTCACTTAATGTTAAATTATTCAAAATATCTTTGTTTGGTTCAGTAAAATAACTATAATTATTATTATTTTTAATTTCACTTTCATTATTACTATTTATTATGCTAATATTACTAAAATTGTTATTTAATATATTAAATGATTTTAATGATTCTGAATTATTTATTGAATCAAAATTTGAAATATTATTATTATTTATTTTACTTATATTATTTATATTCTTATTTCTATTTGATCTTGCACTATAATTTTTATTTCTATTTTTAAATTCTTGTGATAATGTAATCATTAAATCATTATTTAAATCATAAGATAAATTCGTATATTTTAAATATTTTCTTTTATATGAATAATTAGGATCTTTACTCCCACTATATAATAAAATAGACATTTTATCTATATAACTTGAAGGAAATTTATCACTATATAAATTTTCTAATACTCTTATTTCTCTATCTTTTTCAGTTGGTCTATCATTTAATATTTGTTTTTTTTTTCTATTTTTTTTTATATCATCATTACTATAAAAAAGTTCATTTAAATTAACTGAAATTCCCTATTTATTAAAAATATATAAATATAATTTATTTAATTATTAAAGAATATTATTTGTTTAATTTTACTTTATTATAAATATTTGGATCTACTTTATAATAATCTTCATTTTGTGTTGTTTGAAATCCAATTAAATTATCTATTCCAGTTACATTATTTTTGTCCATATTATTTATTTTTAATTTAATTTTAATTATTATATAAAATAAAAATATATTTATAATATTATAATAATATTATATTTATTAGATGTTTTATTATTAATTTAATTTAAATCTTAAATTTAAATATATAAAATATTTTATTTGAACAATTTTTAAATATTTTAAATTATGGCAATTGAAGAAATTATTGATAAAACTAAAAATTTTCCTTATAAAAATTTAGCAATTTTTTTAATTTTACTTAAATATTTAATAGATAATTATATAACATATAGACAATATAAGCATTTATCAAAAAATTCAAAAATTCCAAATGAATTAAAAGATTTAGGAATAGATGAAAAAAAATATAAAGAAACTAAAATTTATTCAAAAGAAAAATTATTATTCCTAATTATTGAAGCATCATTTATCCAAATTTTAGAAATTTTTTTAATTTATTTTAATTATTATCCTTTTTTATGGGAAATTTCAAGAGATTTTAACCCAGTATTTAATATTAGTAAAAACAATGAATACATTGCTTCTTTATTTTTTTCTATAATTGAATTTTTACGAGCAACAATAATTGAAATTCCTTTTGATTATTATAAAAATTTTATCATTGAAGAAAAATATAATTTTAACGCAATGACAATGAAAACATTTATAACAGACACAATAAAAACTTTATTATTAAAAATTATATTTCTTCCAATTATTATTATTTTATTAATAAAAGTTATTAATTGGGGAGGAAAAAATTTTTATATTTATGCAGAAATTTTTACAATAATAATAATATTTATTTTCTTATGGATTTATCCCAATTTCATTGCACCTTTGTATAATAAATTTAAAGAGCTTGAAGAAGGTGAAATAAAAGAAAGAATATTTAAATTAGCTCAAAAAGTAAATTATCCTTTAAAAAAATTATATGAAGTTGATGAAAGCACACGTTCAGCACATTCAAATGCTTATTTATATGGAATAGGAAATAATAAAAGAATCGTTTTATATGACACACTTATTAAAAAATTATTACCTGAAGAAATTGAAGCTGTTCTTGGACATGAAATTGGACATTGGAAAAAATCACATAATATTAAAACTTTAATAATAACATTTATTCATGTTTTTATTTTATTTTATGTTTTTGGCTTTTTTATGAATGATGAAAGAATTTTTTTAAGTTTTGGATTTAAAAATAAATCAATTTTTATTGGATTATATTTGTATTTTGTGTTATATAGCCCAATTAGTTATGTTACAGATATTTTACAATTGAAATTTATAAGAACATTTGAATTTGAAGCAGATCAATTTAGTAAAGAATTAGGATATTCTGAGCAATTAATAAGTGGATTGAAAAAATTATTTGAAAAAAATTTATCTGATATGGACCCTGATCCTTTATATAGTTTAGTAAATAATTCTCATCCAACTTTAATTGAAAGAGTAAGAGCTTTAAATGAAAAGAAAAAATCAGATTAAAAAAAATTTATAAATAAATAATTTATAAATTAACATAATTAATTATTTAATTCATAAATAAAAATAATTAATTAATAATATTTTATGACAAGTGTTTTATTAAACAAAAAAATTACAGATAATATTCAAAATGAAATTAATAAAAATACTAAAAATAATTATTTAAACAATTGTTATGAAGCTTATAAAAATAAAATGCGTTCATTTAGTTCAGATCCTTTCAATCAAAAATCTCAAGATAATAATAAAAACATAACATCAATAAAAAAAACAAGACGTAATTTAGCAACAATAAATTATATTACAAATAATCAACCAAAAAAAGAACTTAATCACATTGTTCATATTCCTTTAAAAACTCATTTAATTCATGATAAAGAAATAGTTAATAATTCATGTTTTCCTTATTCTTATAGGAAAAATTTAGAGAATATTATTATTAATAAAAATAAAATAAATAGAAAAAGACATATAATAGATAAATATCATAATTTATCTCAAGTGGGAGATTTAATGAGAAATTATAGCAATTATAGTTCAAATGAAAATTCTTTTTATGAATATAGTCGTACTAGAAGAAATATTCATAATCCAATTGAACAAAAAGATCTTTTAGATGAAATTCCTTATAAATTCAGAAAAAATATGAGTACTAAAGAAATAATTAAAAGAATATTACCTTTAGAAAATGAAAAGAAAAGATTATTTCCTGATAGAGAAAATAATTTTGAACAATTAAAAAAAAAATTAGATTGTATAAAAAATGATGATAATAAAGAAAATATTAACGAACAAAATTTAATTCTTAATAATAATTATAATAATAATAAAGTTATTAAAGTCAATATTAATAAAAATTTAAATAATAATAATAATAAACATAAAAAAAGTAATAGTTCTAATTTAATTGTTAAAATATATCATCCTAAAGATGCTAATTTTAAAGCTAATAAAGATAATGTTAATTATATTTTTAATAGTAAAGAAAATAAAAAAATTCCAGAACAAAAATTAACAATAAAAGTTACAAAAGATGATTTTCATAAATTTGCAAAAATTTCAAATATAAATTATATAGAACATCAGAAAAAATTAAATCAAAAAATATAAATGAATAAAATTTTCTCTATTATTTTTTTAATTAAATTATAATAATTTTATATTTATTTTTATAAATCCTATATAAATTTTAATTTATATTTTCTTTAATATTTTAATTATAATTTCCTATAATTATTATAATATTATAATAAGATTCAATGGAATCTCAAGAAAATGAAGAAAATTACGATGATTTTTTAGAAGCTTCTGTTTTAAATGAAATGTTACAAATAATTGACCAAATTGAAATAAATTGTAAAGATAAAGAAGGACAAGATTTAATAAATGAACGAATTAAACAATATAGTTATGCAAAAATATTATGTACTATATTTGATAAAGATATAACAATATTAATAAAATCAATAATTAATTTGGCAATGGCATATCTCAAAATAGATTACTTTAATCAGGCTCAAGAACATTTATTAGATGCTTTAAAATTATATGAAAATAATAATGATGTGACTGAAAATAATAAAGAAATGCAAGAAAATAAAATTAAGCTTTTAATAAATTTATCAAAATGTTATTTATTTAATAATAAATTAGAAACTGCTTTGAATATATGTAAAAAAAGTTTAAATTTAAATTTATCATTATTTAATGAAGATCATATATCTAATGCAGATATTTATTATATTATATCAAAAATTAATACTCGATTACATAATTATGATGAATCAATAAATAATTTAAATTTAATTGAAAAATTATATAAAAATCATTTTGGAATTAATTCAGAAAAATATGCCAAATTAATGATGGAAAAAGGACAAGTTTTCGAAATTAATAATAAATTAAATGAAGCAATTGATTCATATCAAAATGCTTATTTAATATATAAAAATAAAATAGAAAATTTTAATAAATATGAAATAATTATTCAAACAGGCATTAAATTAAGTGAATTATATAATAAAATAAATAAAGCAAAAGAAGGTTATGATATATTAAATGAAATAGATGAAAAATATAATGATAAATTTAATAGTATAAAAGATAAAGTAGTTTTTTTAAGATGCAAAATAAAATGTTGTTATAATATGAATGATTATAGATTATTACTAAAAGAAAATTTGAATTTAGAAAAAATTTTAGAAGGAACGAATGAAAATCAAAAAACTTTGGCAAAAACTTGTATATCAATAGGATATATATATTTAGATGGAGGGAAAAAAGATAAATGTTTAGAATATTTAAATAAAGCTTTAAAAATTTTTAGAGTAAATGGGGATGAAAAATTAGAAAAAGATATAACTGAAAAAATAAATAATATTATGAATTCTGAAGAAAACAAAGATGAAGATTATTATGTAAATGAAGATATTATTAAATAATATAATATTTTTTTATTAATTTATTTATATATAAATAATTAATAATAAATTATAAAATCGAATATTTTTATAATATATATATATATATATATATATATATATTTAATTTGAATTAAAAATTGGGGATTGGGGATTGGGGATTGGGGATTGGGGATTGGGGATTGGGCCCAATCCCCAATCCCCTTATTATATTAAAATCTTAAATGATATTTATAT
>JAEEGL014270821.1_pt1 | contig 12040 bp, 10 predicted proteins | sample 9134231 | NCBI WGS metagenome assembly JAEEGL01 (sample SAMN16246548, study PRJNA631951) | gut metagenome | biome: gut microbiome; feature: rumen; material: fiber-attached | host: Bos | place: Iran: Karaj | collected 2018-10
ACCGCCGTCCGCAGCGACGACGTGTCGGCCTCGTATTATGCCGAGGTCAAACCCTATGCGCGCCTGGACGAGGTCAGCGACGTGTTCGTCGTGACCGATTTCCAGGGCAAGGGTCAATAAGAAAGGAGCGGGCGGCTTGCGCTTTTACGGCGAAAAACAGAATATCCGGCGCCGCCTGCTGTTCGCGGTGATCATTGTGATTGCCGTGTTGCTGCAGAACGCCTGCGGACGGCTCGGCGCGGCCGCGTCGTCGCGCGCGTTTTTGCTGGTGCCGCTGTGCGTGTGTATTGCCATGTTTGAAACCGACGTGGCGGCCGCCCTTTTCGGCGCCTTTGCGGGTGTGCTGTGGGATATTTCCTGCGCCGCCGACGGCTTTCACGCCGTGGTGCTCGCGGTGCTCTGCGCCGTGTGCAGCATCCTCATCAACCATATGATGCGCAACAACTTCCTCACGGCGCTGGTACTCTGCTCGGGCGCGCTCGCCGTGTACGAGCTGCTGTATATGCTCTTTGCCAACGCCTTTCGCGGCGCGGCTCTGTTCGGGGGACTGGGGCGGTTTTATCTGCCGTCGTTCTTCCTGACGCTCGTGTTCGTGCCCGTCTGTTACGCGATTACCGCGCTTGTCGCCGAAAAGCACAAGGCGCGTGTGTAAGGAATTCTTATGCCGATAGAACAACGCAAAATCAGAACCAAAATCGGACTGTGGCTTGTGGCCGCGGTTTTTGTGCTGTTGGTCGGTTTGCTCGTCAAAACGCAATTGATTGAGGGCGATAAGTATAAGGACGCCGCCGAAAGCTACGCCGTCGCGCAAAACAGTGTCAGCGCCTCGCGCGGCGAGATATTGGGCTGCAACGGCGAACCGCTGGTCACCAACCGGCAGGGGAACTCGCTGATTTTCAAATACGCGTTCTTCCCGCCCGCCAAGGAACAACCCCGGCGCAACGAGCTGATTGCTTCGCTGATTCAGTTGTTTGAGAGCAACAAACTGCAGTGGATTGACCGCCTGCCCATCCGCTACAACAAAAAGGGCCAACTCGTGGTCGACAAGACCAAGAGCGAGGAGTTCAGCTACCTCGTTTCCGACAATATGCTCGCGCTCGAGGCCGGCGAAAACGCCACCGCGGACGAGTGCCTGGACGCGCTGATTGAGCGCTACGGCCTGCAAAGCTACGACCGCAAGCAGGCGCGTAAAATCGCCTCGGTTTGCTTCGGGATGAAGTACCTCTATTTCTCCGATTCCTCCCCCTACAAATTCGCCGAGGACGTGCCGACCGAGATTGTGTCGCGCATTATGGAGCAAAGCTCGACCTACCCCGGCGTCGCCGCCGAAACCGAGAGTTACCGCGAGTACGCCGACGTGACCGCCTTCTCGCACATTTTGGGCGTGGTCGGTTCCATCAGCGCCGAGGAATATGAAAAAGAGAACGCCGTCTTGCAGGAAAAACTGCGCGACCCCTCGCTCAGCAGCCGCGATGCGGCCATCCTCAAAAACGACGCCTATTCCCTGAATGACCGCTACGGCAAAAGCGGCATCGAAAAGGTGATGGAATCGTATCTGCGCGGGCGCAACGGCATTCGCACGCTCACGACCGCTTCCGACGGCACGGTGCACGAAGATTATCTCGTCAAGCCCGTGCAGGGCAACACCGTGGTGACCACCATCGACCCCGGCCTGCAAAAGGTCTGTGCCGAGGCGCTGCAGGATATGCTCGACGACAACCGCGCCACCGAGCTCTTCCCCAAGGCGGGCGGTATGGTGGTGCTGGACGTCAACAGCGGCGCCGTTTTGGCGGACGTTTCGCTGCCCACCTACGACATCACGCGCTATTTCCAAGATTATGACAAACTGGCCGCCGATACCAGCAGCCCGCTGTGGAACCGCACCCTGCAAAGCGCCTACGCGCCCGGTTCCACGATGAAACCCTCGGTGGCTCTGGCGGGCCTTGAGGAGGGCGTTCTGAACGCCGATACCAGTTTTTATTGCAGCGGCACTTATGTTGTCGAAGATCAGATTTTCGGCTGCCTGTCGTCCCACGGCTATCTCAACGTTGTGGGCGGCCTGCGCGAAAGCTGCAACTGCTTCTTCTACGAGACCGGCAAGCGCCTGGGCATCGATAAAATGAACAAGTACGGCAACCTGCTCGGGCTTGGGCAGACGACGGGCATTGAACTCGACGAGGCCGAGGGCACGCTCGCGAGCATCGCCAACAAAGAAGCCAACGGCGAAGTGTGGAACCCCGGCGATACCGTTCAGGCCGCTATCGGCCAGTCCGATAACCTCTTTACGCCGCTGCAGCTTGCCAACTACTGCGCGACGCTCGCCAACGGCGGCACGCGCTACAAACCCTTCATCATCAAGTCCGTGCTCTCGTCCGATATGAGCGAGGTTCTGTACGAAACCCAGCCCACCGTCCTCAACACCCTCGGCGTCAAACAGAGCAATCTCGCGCTGGTGCGCGAGGGTATGCACGAGGTTGTGACAAGCTCGGGCGTCAGCCGCTATTACGGCAACTGCGTGACCGACCCGGCGGGCAAGACCGGCACCTCGCAGGTTGTGCGCCAAACCCCCGGCGGCGGCACGATGGTCAGCACCAACGCGTTCTTCATCACCTTCGCGCCCTATGACAAGCCCGAAATCGCCATCGCCATCGTCGCCGAAAACGCCATGAACGGCACCCGCGCCTCGCAGGCCGCCGTGCCCGTATACAACTACTATTTCAGCCGCAAGACGGCGGTCGACAAGGCCGCTGCCGCCGACACGCTGATTCCGTAAAGGGGGCCCCGCTATGCAGACTATCGCTGTCGTTTCCGCCAAGGGCGGGGTCGGCAAATCGACCTTCTGCACCGAGGTCGGCAAGGGGCTGGCTGCGCTTCGCAAGCAGGTGCTGCTGGTGGATATGGATATCGGCGTGCGCAGTTTGGATTTGCTTCTCGGCGTCGCCGAAAAGGTCGTTTACAATTGGGGCGACGTGCTGTTGGGCAACTGCGACGTGCGCAAGGCGCTGCTGCGCGCCCCCTGCGGGGTGTGGCTGCTGCCCGCGCCGCTGCGCTTTTCCGACGGGTTCACCGCCGAAGCGTTCGCTGCACTATTAGAGCCGCTGAAAAAAGATTTTGATTTCATTTTGTTGGATTCCCCCGCGGGGATGGAAACGGGCTTTCGCCTGTCGGCCGCCTGCGCGGATTCCTGCGTGTTTGTGACCACCCCCGACGCGGTCAGCGTGCGCGCCGCCGCGAACGCCGCGCGCACCGTGCGCGGCATGACGGACGCAACGCTGCTGCTGGCCGTCAACCGCTATGACAAAAAGGTGCACCGCGCCTTCTGCGCCGACGACACGGTCGACACCGTGGGCGCGCGCCTTGTCGGCGTGGTGCCCGAGTGCGACGCCGTTTACGCCGCTGCCGGCGGCGGTTACGTTTCGCCCGAATCCAAGGGCGGCGCGGCCTTTCGCCGTATCGCCAGACGCCTCTGCGGCGAGCAGGTGCCGTTCCGTATGAAATTGCTGTGAGCGGTTGACATTTTCGGACGGCGTGCTATAATTGAATCACATACAAAAGGGGAGCCGGCGGACACCGGCTGAGAGAAAGAACAGTCCTTCTTTGACCCATAACCTGATGCGGGTAATGCCGCCGTAGGGAAATCACGACCGATCTCTCCCCACGGGCTTTCCCGTGCGGGAGTTTTTATTCGGGAGGTATTTTTATGGCCAAAACAGAGCTTTCCGCAAAGCAAAAAACGCGGCGCCTGACCGAGAGCGCGGTGATGATCGCGCTCGGCACGGTGCTGTCGTTTATCACCGTCTACAAACTGCCTTACGGCGGTTCCATCACGCTGTTCAGTATGGTGCCGATTATCCTTATCGGATTCAAATACGGCCTGAAATGGGGCTTTTGCTCGGGCCTTGTGTTCGCGGTGCTCCAGGCCATTCTCGGCGCGACGGCGAGCCAGGCCTTTGCCGGTATGTACGACCCCAACGACGCCGCCGCTTCCGTCTTCAAAATGGCGCTGATGGCGCTGCTTGACTACATCGTCGCGTTCTCGGTGCTGGGCCTTTCGGGCCTTTACCGCCGCAAACTCAAAAACGACGTCGCGGGCGTCACCCTCGGCGGCGCGACGGTCGTTCTGTTCCGTTTTCTCGCCCACTTCTTCTCGGGCTGGATTTTGTGGGGCAGTTACGCCGAGTGGTACTTCGGCGAGAATATGAACAACGAGTTCGGCCGCAACGTGCTCGCGCACTTCTCGGGCCAGGGCCTTGCCGCGTTCTATTCGTTCATCTACAACGGCAGTTATATGCTGCCCGAACTGGTCATTACCGTCGTGGTGCTCGCGCTGCTGATGGCGGTCAAGCCCCTGCGCGCGTTCGCGACCAAGGCGGAATAATCCCCCAAAAATAAAATATTTGTAAACCTCCCCGAAATTTTTGTATTTTTGTTTGTAATTCGCCGTATTTAATGGTACAATAAACAAGTACAAAAAACTCAAGGGAGGTTTTTCCTTGAAAGACGACAAGAAGAAACAATCTTCGCTCGGCAATCTCGGGGGCAATTATGCCGTCGACGACCTCAACGAGGAGCTTGAACGGCTTGCCCGCACCTTTCAGCAGGAGCTTGACAAAGCCAAACAGGATGCCGAACTCGGCGAACAACTCGACGATATCGTGCAGGGCCTGCCCGAAGAGGAGAAACCCGACGAGGCCGACCTCTGCGCCTGCTGCGGCGAACGCCGCCGCGACAAAAGCGTCGCGCCCGATTATGAGTATTGCTCGGTTTGCCGCGAGGCCATGCGGCGCTATCCGCTGAGCATTCCCGCTCTGGTGCTGACGGTGGCACTGGCGGTGGTCGCCATTGTGTCCGCGATTGACTTCTGCGGCTACATTGACGGCTATGAGGACGTGCGCCTGGCGCGCAAGGCCGAAAAAGAGAGCCGCCCCCAGACCGCCGTTGACTATTACGATTTGGCCATCGCGATTTTCGAATCCGACGACGTGGTACCCAAGCGTCTGTATCTCGACAGCGCCGACGACCTGATGTTCGCGCTGCCGCGCGGCCGCTCGTCGATGGACGACATCAGCAACCGCCTGCAAAAGGCGGTCGACACGATTGAAGCGAAAATCCCGCTCTTCGGCCGCTACAACGATTTGAACGAAGAGGCCGGCGCGATGACCGCCACCCTCGATCTGGTCGAGGAAGCGATGAATGACGACGCCTTTGCCGATTTTGACGGCAAGGACGAAGAGATGTATCAGCAGATTCTCGCGCGGCTCGACGCGATTGCCGACCAGACCGTCACGGTCGACACGCTTGCCGGCGGTACCGTCACCAAGCCCGTCGATCTCTCCGTTCTCTATTTGATGGAGTACATTTTCGCCTACTCCACCAACCATACGGACGACACCCTCACCTATCTCCAAAAAACCGAAGAGGCCGCGCCGGAGCGCGTGTCGCTCTACGCCTATGAGATGGGGCTTGTGCTGCTGCAAAACGGCGATGCGAACCGCGCCAAAAAGTATGCCGAAAAGCTCTATGCCGCCAACAAAGATTCGGTCTTCGGCCCCTGCCTGTACGCGACCGTTTACCGCTTCACCAAAAAGCCCGACGAGGCGCACAAGTGGGCGGATATCGCCATTGACGAAATGCCCGACGACAGCGACCTCAAACGCCAAAAGGCCATGATTTATCTCTCCGAGGGCAAGGCGCAGGAGGCGTATGAGCTCCTCGGCGGCGAGATGAACAACGAGAATTTCGCCGGCTATGCCCAGTATTATATGACCTATATCGTCGCGGCGCACGAGCTCGGCAAGAGCGAGAACCAGGCCGCCGCCGAAGAGAAGCTCGAGGCGCTCGAGACGGAGTATACCGACCGTATGAACGATTATCTCAACGGCAAGATCACCGCCGTGCAGCTGTTTACAGAAGGGACCGGTGATGTCGAATGACCACGCTGTATATCGTAACCCGTTTTCTGACCTTCTTCGGCGCCGAGGCGCGCACCTTCTTTGAACACCTGACCTGCCGCATTCTGAAACTGCCCATTGAAGATACCCGCGCGTTCAAACAGTCCGAACTCTGCGCCCACGTCGAGCACGAGCTCGCGCCGGATTTGCGCAGCGCCTTTATCGTCTGCTGGCTGCCCTACACGCTCGCCTCGCTGATGAGCTGCCTGTTCCTGCTGACGGGCGCCTACCGCATTCTTTACATCGGCGACTATTCCTCGCTGATCAGCTGGCTGAATCTGTGGCTGGGCTTCTCCTTCGCCGCCAACTGCTTCCCGACCTTTGAGGACGCGCTCAACCTGCGCGACAAGCTTTACGGGCAGAAGGGGCACAAGGTCGCCAAAATTTTGCTCGCGCCGTATTTCGCCGTCTTTTACGCCGGCGCGTGGCTGGAACGCTACTCGGTTACCTTCGTGACCGCGGGCGTGTTCACCGCCTTTTTCCCGCAGATTTTCACCGCGATTTTCCCGCTCGTCAAGAACATCGTGCAGATGTCGAGTGATATCTGACAAGTCTTTTAAACCATTAAAAAGCGTCGGCTTCCAAAAGGAAGCCGACGCTTTTATACGGTGTGTTTACGGCATAATCCGCTGCGTCAGCAGAATGCGGCCGTCATCGGTGAAGGCGGCGATAATGCCGTCGCGGTTGGCGGTCGAGAAGGTCGCGGCGTGCGCGACAACGGTGAGGTTCCACGTGACGTTGGGATAGATCTTGCCGCGGTAGTTCGTGACGATGGCAATCTGCGGTTTCAGTTTTTTGAGGAACGAACGGCTCGACGAGCCGAAATAGCCGTGGTGGCCGACTTTCAAAAGCGTGACCTCGCCGATCTCGTCGCCGTAGGTCTCTTCCAAGCCCGATTCCGCCGTGTAATCCGCCGCCAAAAAGGCAATCTGCTCGCCCTTCGTGACGCGCACGCCCACGCTGTCGGAATTCTCGCCGCGGTTATAAATCTCGGGCGGTGTGACGGTGTTGAAAAAGCGCAGCGTGAAATCGCCGAACGCAAAATCCCCGTCGGGCAGGTCGCTGATGACGGGCACGTCCTTCTTCTGCAGCGCCGCGAAAATGGCGTTATACACGTCGAGGTTGCCCCAGGCGTTTGTTTCCACGTCCGTCGCGATGGCGGTGTTATAGGGCTTCATATAGGCCTTTTCGATGACCAGCTCGTCGTCGTTGACAACGGCCTCGCAGTTGCCGTCGTGGTCGTAGTGGTAGTGGGTGACGAGCATAAAGTCAAAATGCACCTTGCCGTCTTCGCGGCGGTCAAGCGTTTTGAGATAGCCCAGAACGTCGTCGCGATAGCCGCGGTAGGCCGTCTTGCGGCGCGGGTTCTCGTTGCCCTCGCCGGTGTCCACCAGCGCGTAGTGTCCGTTGCTTTCGAGCACGATGCAATCGCTGTTGGCGGTGTTGAGAAAGTGGATGCGGTCGTCGCTGGTTTCGTGGTCGGCACTCTCGTCGGGGACGGGGATGGCGTTCACCAGGTGGTTGCCGTAGAGGTTCACCGCGATGTCCGCCGTAAAGACAAAGACCATCACGACCGTGACCAGCCACGTCATCAGCACGCGAATCAGTTTGTTGCGGGAGGGGGCGTCAAGCTTTTTCACGGCGCACCTCCTTTACCACCATGGCGCAAATCACACATACGCCAAAGGCCTCGGACGAGTCAAGCAGCATAAAGGCCGCCGTCAGCACCAGCACGACGACAATCTCAAGCGCGCCCTTGTCGCGGAACGACGATACCAGTTTTTTATAGGGCACGTGCTGCCACGCCGACACAATCAGCATCGCGCCGACGGCGTGCATCGGCAGGCGCTGCAGCACGGGCGCGCCGAACCACAAGACCGCGCCGGTCACAACCGTGGCGACGGCGGCCGCAAGGGGCGACCAGTCGCGAATCGGGAACGGCCGCACGGGAAGACCCGACAGCAGGCCCGTCGCGCCGTTGGCGGCCACCAGGCGCACGTCCGCCCCGATGGTGCCGGAACGGTTGGCGTACAGCGTCAGCGAAACAATCACCGCGCCCTTGGCGACCATCAGCCACGGGGCGCCCGCAAAGCCGCCCGGAATGGGCAGCGATACCGCCGTGTTCCCGAGCGCCGTGGCCTCGTCAATGGGCGTCAGCGCAGGGTCGCGGTCCAAGAGGAAATTCAGCGCCAGCGGCAGGGCCAGCGTCACGAACTCCGCGGGTAACAGGCGGTTAAGCTTGCGGAATTTGAAGGGGTAGGTAATCATCAAAAACAGCGTGATCGTGCCGAACAACAGGCCGCGGAAATTGGGATGGAAGCCCAGCGAGCGGTAACTTTTCAGCATTTCGAGCGCGTACGAGCCGCTTGCGCCGATGCCGAAATAGGTGTTCGTCAGCAAAATCGTCGCGACCAGCGCCAGGCCCAGACCCGCGCCGGCGGTCACGCAGTCGGCAACGTTCTTGCCCTCCAGCATACGGCCGACAAGCAAATACAGAGCCGCGCCCAGAAGGGTAGAGAGGGCGACCATCGCGGGCGTGCCGTTGCCGAGAACGTACAGAACGGGGATCAGCATAAAGGCGTCGGGAGCAAAGACGCGGTCTTTGCGGCCGACCGACACCCAAAAGCACACCGCGCAGCAGAGCACGGCGCCGAACGCGCCGAATCCCGCGACCGACGTCGCGGCGACCGCGTACGAACCGACCAGCGCTGCCGCCGTCAGTCCGCAGCCGATTTGTTTGCCGATTGTACCGGCCGAACCCGCCATACCTCTGCTCCTTTCCCGAAAAATACGAACTCCATTTTACTATATTTTCACTTGGTTAGCAAGTGGAAGAACGAAAAAATTGTCAGGCGCGCGGAATTCGCGGAAAGAGGTTGACAATTCCTCGGATTTCTCTTATAATAGGAACGGTTTAGTATCATTTCTATGAAAAGGGGTACCACATATGAAGGGCATGTCCATCAAAAAAATCCTGATTATCGTGGGCGGTATCTGCGCCGCGCTGGCGTTTATCACCTCCACGAATCTCAGTACGGTTATGACGATTGTTGCGGCCCGTAACAACGCGCAGAATACCGGCACCACGCAGATTCAGTACGTGGATGAAAACGGCAATCCCGTTGCGGCACCGAACGGCGGTTCTTCCTCGAGCAGTACGCCGTCCGGCTCCTCTTACACGCCCTCTTCCTCGTCGTCGAGCAGCAGCAGTAGCAGCAGCAGCTCGTCCACGCCGTCCTCGTCGTCGAGCAGCAGTTCTTCCACCCCGGCGACGCCTGCCGACAGCGGCACGCCTGCCGACAGCGGCTCGTCCGGCGACAACGGCCAGCCCGCCGCTCCCGCCGACAATACCCCGTCCGCAGATCCGGGCGCCACGACCGATCCTGCCGCCGCGGTCAAGCTGTACGTCGACGCCGTCAACAAGGCCAAATCGTCCGCTTCGTCCGTGACCCTCGTCCGTGACGGCGCGCTGAACTATAACGAGATTTTCGAGGCCGGTGCGCTCTCCAGTTTGGCCGGTCCGCTGCGCAGCTTCTTCAAGGTCGAGGATAAGAACGATCCCAAACAGCCCTCCGACCTCCCGCCCGCGGGTTCCAACTGTAACCTTGACGCGGCCAACGTCCAGAGCGCGACCGTCACCGATAAAGACGGCGGCAAAGAGATTGTGATTGTGATGAAAGACGCCACCAACCCCACCGTCGGCGACGGCGGCGTCGGCTCGGTTGCCGGCATCATTCAGGAATCGCAGATCACCGGCGGTGTTTCCAGCATCCCCGGCATTTCGCTGAGCAACATCAAGCTCGACTACACCAACGTCAAAGTGACCGCCACCCTTGACGCGAACGGCAACCTGACCTATCTTGCCATCGACGCGCCCTGCATTCTGTCCCTGGGCGCCAAGGTCGCGATTATGTCCATCGACAATGCCCGCGTCGGTATCGAGGTCATCAACGAGTATCAGATCGCCTACTAATCCCCGTTTTTCAACAAATATCCCGAAAGGCACAGGTTTCTGTGCCTTTCCGTGTTCTTAGAGGTTGTTTTATGGCACACGCGATTCACGACAAACTGACCGTCGAGGGCATCAAACCGCTGCTCGACAAAAACGGCGCGCGCTTCCATCTGCGCGTCGTCGAGAGCGTCGGTTCCACCAACGACGAACTGAAAATTCTTGCCCTGAACGGCGCGCGCGAGGGCACGGTGCTGATTGCCTCGTGCCAGTCCGCGGGCCGCGGCCGGTTCGGCCGCAGCTTCCTCTCACCCGATTCGGGCATTTATCTGAGTATGCTTTTGCGCCCGTCACTGCTGCCCGGGCAGGCGGTACGCCTGACCACGGCCGCCGCCGTCGCGGTCTGCCGCGCGCTGGAATTCTGCGGCGCCGACAGCCCCCGGATCAAGTGGGTGAACGACGTGTATCTGCACGGCAAAAAGGTCTGCGGCATTCTGACCGAATCGGGCACCGACCCGCGCACGGGCGCCCTCGGCTACGCCGTCGTCGGGGTGGGCATCAACCTCTATGAGCCCGAGGGCGGGTTCGACCCCGAACTGCGCGGCAAGGCCGGCGCGGTGTTCCCCGAGCGGCACGACAATCTGCGCAACTTCGTCACCGCCGAATTTCTCAATATTTTCGCGCAGCTGTATGCCTCCGTCGGGACCAACGCCCACGCCGCCGAATACCGCGAACGCTGCTTCGTCATCGGCCGCAAGGTGACCGTTCAGCGCGGGGGGACCGAGCGCCGCGCCACCGTTCTGGACGTCGACCGCGAGTGCCGTTTGCTGGTCCGTTATGACGACGGGCGGGAAGAAATTCTGTCGTCGGGGGAAATTTCTTTAAAAATATAACCCTTTTTTCTTATTCAACTTTCACATTTTCCACCCGTCAAAATTGTGAAAGTGGCCGATGAAAATCACGGATTTGCTCTTGCATTTACGGGCAATCTATGATACAATCATTATGCATATATATAGCATGTGATGTTATCTCATTTTGCTGTAGCCCATTGTTAGGAGGATTCCCATGAAAGCAAGAAAACTTCTCAGCATTGCTCTTGTTGTCGTACTCTCAGTGCTGACTTGCCTTGTGCCCACGGCTTCCGCCGCGAGCGCCGCTCCGCTGATCGTCGTGAACGGCTTTTTCTCCACGCCGTTGTACCTGAATTACGGCACCGACGACCAGATTGAGATTTTCGGGCAAGAGCGTCTGATCGGCCTTGTCGGTGACCTGTCGGGTACCGACGTCAGCAACTTCCAGTTCGATCCCTCTATCGCTGAAAGTGCCGTCGGCAAACTCGTCGGCGCGTTCATCAGCGGCATGATCGCTTACGGCCGCAACCACAAGAGCTTTGACAAGTTCTCCGACACGTTCATTCCGACGGTCGAGAAGTATTTCGGCTGCCTGCGTATGGATGAAAACGGCAAGTCCGTCGACCAGACCATCGGCTACGACAAGTATCCGAAGGCCATGTCGAACTATACCGACGAGCAGAAAGAAAGCTTTATGGTTTTCGGCAAAGAGTATGCCGAAAAGTACGGCGAAGATAAAGTCTTTAACTTCACCTACGACTGGCGCTACAGCACCGTCGACATCGCCGAAGATTTCAAAGATTTTGTCAACAGCGTTAAGGCGCAGACCGGCTCCTCCAAGGTCAACGTCCTGGCTGTCAGCATGGGCTCCATCATTATTCAGAGTTATATGAGCAAATACGGCTCCGGTTCGCTGAACAACGTCGTGTACGCCTCCCCGGCGTGGCTCGGCACCAGCATCGCGGGCGATATGGTCAACCGCCACATCCAGCTGGATGACTTCGCGATTGAAAACTATCTCGTTCAGCTTGCCAACGTCAGCGCCGTGACGCACATCGCCGCCACCGTTATCTCCTCCATCGCCACGTGGGAAGATCTGACCGGCGAATATCTTGACAGCGTCAACAAGTGGCTGCAGGGCGCGCTGCCCCGTATCTATTCCGACTTCGTCATCCCGGTCATCGCCTCTATGCCCGGCATCTGGAGCCTGGTTCCCCACGAACAGTTCGAGAGCGGCATCGCCAGTCTCTATCCCGACGGCCGCTTCTATAACTACATCAACCCCG
>JAEEGL015038904.1_pt1 | contig 12040 bp, 15 predicted proteins | sample 9134231 | NCBI WGS metagenome assembly JAEEGL01 (sample SAMN16246548, study PRJNA631951) | gut metagenome | biome: gut microbiome; feature: rumen; material: fiber-attached | host: Bos | place: Iran: Karaj | collected 2018-10
CCACAAATCCCAACGTAGCGTCATTGCTCAACGCGAAGTGCATTATGATACGTTTAGCTTTGCCGCCGCGCTTCGTTCGGTTTTGCGTGAAGATCCAGATGTGGTACTTATCGGCGAGATGCGTGATCTTGAAACCATTCAAGCCGCCATTACCATCGCAGAAACAGGCCACTTAGTTTTTGCTACTCTTCACACTAACTCTGCCGCGCAGTCTATCGATCGTATGATAGACGTCTTCCCGGCTCATCAGCAGCCTCAAGTACGTTCTCAGCTCTCAAATATACTTATGGCCATCTGTGCTCAGCGTTTGGTTCCAGCTATTGGCGGTGGCCGTGTGGTGGCCGCAGAAATCATGGTAGCTAATTCTGCTATCCGCACACTTATTCGTGATGGTAAAACTCATCAAATTGATACCGCCATCCAGACCGGCGCCGAACAAGGCATGCAGACCATGGATCGTACTCTGGCTAAGCTCATTCAGACTGGCGTCATTTCTTACGATTCCGCCCGTGAATACGCTGTAGATCTCACTGAATTAAACCGGCTAGTAAAGGGTTAAAATGAAGCGCTTTAAATATAAGGCCAAGGAAAAGCAAACCGGCAAGGCCGTCAAAGGCTTTATTCAAGCCGAAAACGAACAAACTGCCGGCAAACTCCTGATTGAACAGGGCTATATTCCGCAATCCGTCATGGAAGAAGGTGCCGGGCTTTTTGGTAACAAAAACCGCGTCACCAATAAAGACCGTATCACTTTTACTCGTCAGCTCTCTACTTTGATCGGCGCCGGTCTGCCTCTTGCTACTTCTCTCCGCACAGTCATTGAACAAACTCAAGGCAAGGGCATGAAAGCCATTGCCGAAGAAATCCTCACCGATGTAGAATCCGGCAAAAGCCTCTACGATGCTTTTTCTAAACATAGCCAAGTTTTTAACGGCGTCTATCTTGCGCTCATTCGTGCTGGCGAAACTTCCGGTACTCTAGATCTAGCCCTAAAACGCTTAGCTGACCAAGAAGAAAAAGATGCTGCCATGCTTAGCAAAATTCGCGGCGCCCTGGTTTATCCGGCTATTATTTTAGTAGTAATTATCGCTGTGCTTGCTTTTATGATGGTTGCCGTAGTGCCGCAGGTCAAGAACCTTTACGAAGATATGGGGGAAGAGCTCCCTGGCCTTACTCAAGGCCTAGTTAACCTTACAGACTTTTTTGCTGGCTTTTGGTGGCTAGTGCTTATCATTGTTGCCGCCATTGGTGGCGGGATTTTCTACTTTGTCAAGAAAACTCCAATGGGGCGCAAAGTTATGGATGCGTTCAAGATTCACGTACCAATCTTTGGCGGGCTCTTCCGCAAACTGTATGTTTCACGGTTCGCTCGTACTGCCGAGATGATGCTTGCCACCGGTGTACCGATGTTGGATTCCATCACCATTGCCACCGGTGCGGTTAACAACGTAGTGGTAGAAGAAGAATACAGTAAATCTCTTGAAATTATTAAAGGTGGCAAACCTCTGTCTGAAGCCCTGAAAGAACGCGAATACATGCTACCACTTGTACCACAAATGGCTTCCATTGGTGAACAGTCTGGTAAAATCGACGAAATGCTCGGCAAAGCTGCCCAAGTTTACGAAAACGAGCTCGACGAACAAATTAATAGTATCTCCACTATGATTGAGCCTATTCTCATGGTTATCATGGCTGGCCTTATTGGCGTAGTGGTTGGTGGTACTTTGCTCCCAATCTACTCTCTCGTCAACTCCGTCGCCACGTAAAAAAATACTTGATTTTATATTTATTTTAAGTTATTATAAGCTTAAGCATAAAAATCTAGAAAGGATTTATATATATGGCAAAACAAAATATTAACTCTAAAAAAGGCTTTACCATCATCGAAGTCGTGCTCGTGTTGGCTATCGCGGGTCTTATCTTCCTCATGGTCTTCGTAGCGCTCCCAGCTTTGCAGCGCTCCCAGCGTGATACTGCTCGGCGCAATGACATGTCGCGAGTGGATACCTCATTGGTGCAATACCAAACCAACAACCAGTCTGCAAGCACCCAATACCCTGCATCGGGCGTATTCAACGGAAAGACGGACGCCTTGACTTGTAGCACATCTGCATGTAAATTCGTGCGTGAGTACATGAACTCTGGCTCTGGTAATGCCACGGAAAACGAATTCAAGGATCCAGCCGGTACGGCATATAGCGTAGTCATCACCGAAAACCTATACAAAACAGCAACCCCCACTACGCTTGGAATTAGTGGGCTGAAGAGCAAATTAGTAAAGGATGATGAGGGGTATACTATTACCAGTGATGCTGGAGCGTTCGACGACTATGTAGTATATATTGTTCCGGGCAGCGAATGTGATGGTCCAGTTGCAAAAAAGGCACTCTCCGAGAACCATTTTTCAGTGCTTTATCGTCTTGAAGGCGCAGGCGTTTACTGTATCGACGATCAGTAGAAAATCTTTATACTGTGAGCCAAAATGCTCCTATTGGGGGGCATTTTGAATATCAATAATAGACAAGGGCAATATTAATGAATAGGAAAGATTCTAAATCAGGCTTCACCATCATCGAAGTCGTGCTCGTGCTTGCTATCGCAGGTTTGATTTTCTTGATGGTATTCGTAGCACTTCCGGCATTACAGCGCTCACAGCGTGACACCGCCCGGCGCAATGATATGTCGCGTGTAGACACTGCATTAATACAATATCAAACAAATCATAACAATAGTAAATATAATCTTCCGACATCTACTTTAACCAATGGGCATACCTACCAGGCTGCTTATTGGTTGGCTCCATCTGATAAGTCTTTTAAGGCCGAGAATAAAGACAACTGTGGAACTAACATAGCTTGCCAGTTTGTGCGTGATTACATGAATTCTGGCTCAACAGGGAATGATGAAAAGACCAATACTTTTATCGATCCGGACGGCACGCCATATAGTGTGACAATAACGCCAAACTGGGAAAAGGGGGCCAATATTGAGGGCACTAGTACTAAATACAGCAAACTGGCTGCCAAGGATGAATCTAATTTGTCTGCCGGATATACTATTGTAGATAATAACGGTAGAAATGCATATGATGGACATATGATATATATTATTCCTGGGGCGAGATGTATAGGGGATGCGGCAACCCCATCTACCAAAAATCATTTTGCCGTGATGTATCGCCTTGAAGGTGCAGGTGTTTACTGCATCGACGATCAGTAGAAAAATAACCATCCAAAAAATACTCCCTACAGGGAGTATTTTTTGGAATAACAAAGTCGATATGTTATATTAAGTATTCGCGCAATAAGTTCCAGCGCCCTCTAATTTATATAACACCGCAATATTCCTCGGATTAGAAGATCCCACGATCTCCGCGCCATTGCAAGTGGCCTTCGTAAAAATATGCAATACGTGATCCATTGTATCGGGTTCGGTATATGTGCATCTAACATCTCTTTCAGCGTCGCATTCGGTAATTTGTAGTCTATATTCACCGCCATCAGGGTCCACAAAACTATCGTCTAGATAATTGTTGTAGAAATCGTTTTGCCAAGCAGTATCTGCTGGCAGCGCCCCTCTGTTATTCGTCTGATATTTCTTCACTGTCTCTAGAAAACTCAAAATATCGTCCCGTCGTCTGGAATCTCTTTGTTGCCGCTGCAACTGTGGTAGAGCAACAAACACCATCAAAAATATCAATCCAGCAATCGCCAGCACCAAAGCCACTTCAATTATTGTAAAGCCAGTTTTCTTTCTTAAATCACCCTTTTTCATATTTCTCCTTATGTTTATTATAGATTATTCCCGCAAAAACTCAACCCTATGCTACAATTAACTTATGCAAATTTTATTCTATATTTTACTCTTTGTCATCGGCAGCTGTTTTGGTTCATTTCTGTGCTGTCAGGCTCGGCGTCTGCACCTTGAATCAGCAGGGAAAGGCAAAAAACTTGGCGTCCGTTCTGTTTGTCTCCAGTGTCACTATCAGCTCAAATGGTATGATAACATCCCCGTTTTATCTTGGTTGTTTCTTCGCGGCAAATGTCGCAAATGTGGTAAAAAAATCGGCCTGGCCGAATTTCTGTCTGAACTAGGCCTTGGGCTGGCTTTTCTTGCTCTTGGCACCACTATAAATCCTGCAACTGCAAATATTTTAGAATGGTCTATTTTCGTAACTACACTAATGCTTACTATGAGCTTAGGCTTTTTGGCGATTTACGATGGTATTTACGGGGAACTCCCTACCACCTACTTGACAATATCAATCATCTGTGCTATAATAGTACTATGCCTGAAAGAATGGCTTATTCTTTCTAATTCTTCATTTACTCCAGAAATTATACTTAAACCCTTAACTTCCATTGCAATTCTCGGCGGGGTATATCTTATCTTGTATTTAATATCAAAAGGCAAATGGGTGGGGGATGGCGACTGGATTCTTGGTACTGCTCTTGGCATAGCCTTAGCAGACCCTTGGCTCGCGCTCATTGCGCTTTTTATTGCCAATGTTCTGGCCTGCTTGGTTATGGCTCCAGTTATCAAGCGTCGCAAAAACAAAAAAATCTATTTTGGCCCTTTCATGGTGGCAGCGTTTATCATCGCCCTCACCTTTGCTGACTTTTTCTATTATGCTATCGGCGGCTAACGTGGTATAATATGCTTATGGCAAAGCACGTGGGCAAAAGAGGTGATACATTAATTGAGGTGATGTTGGCCGTAGGTATTTTTTCTATGGTGGCTGTTGCCGTAGTAGCCGTAATGAGCGGCGGGACTTCTAGCGCTCAGACCGCCCTAGAAACCACTCTCACTCGTGAAGCAATTGATGCCCAGGCCGAGGCCCTACGTTTTATCCAATCTTCTTATATCGCCGAAAAAGACAACGTAAATGGTGATTATGTCAATCTTTGGCAGGCTATTGCAAGCAACGCTCTAGACATAAAAGACAAATCAGGAGATTATCAGAAATCAATTACGCAGTTTTCGCCTGACGACTGTTCTAATCTCTATTCTGGCAATAATCTAAAGAATCAACACGCTTTCATTATCAATACGAGGGTTTTAGGAAGTGATCCCAGTGCGGCTTTCATTACCGCGAGTAATGGGTCATTCATCAGTGCTTCCACCTATCCACGCCTAGTCTATGTCGACGAAGGAAACTTAGCTTCAGAATCGTTTAATCCAAGTCTTTCTAGTGCCGAAGGTATCTACATTATCGCCGTCAGAGACCCTGGCTCCACCACAATCGCCGGCACAAACAAATCCGCCTATTACGATTTCTACATTCGCACCTGCTGGTATGGTACCGGCGACAAAACTCCGTCTACTATTTCCACCGTAATGCGGCTCTATGATCCCGGTGTTGTCAATAATTAGTTTATTTTGTCTCCGAATGAAACTTCTCGTGAATTTCTTTTAAGTGCGCGTCAGTCACGTGCGTATAGATTTGAGTAGTAGAAATATCCGCGTGCCCCAGCATTGATTGCACTGATCTTAAATCCGCTCCATTCATTAGTAGGTCCGTCGCAAAAGAATGTCTTAGAGTATGTGGTGATACGTGCTTAGTAATCCCAGCTAGTCTAGCGTATTTTTCCACAATCCGCTCCACGCTGCGTGCTGTAATCCGCCGGTAATTTCCCGACGTATCTACCGCCTGTGTGTTGCGCGAATTATTTAAAAACAGCGCCGGCAGGGAATCGGTCCTTGCATCTAAATAATCCTGCACTCTATCCGCGGCAGATTGGCTAATAAATATTGGCCGGTCCTTACTGCCTTTACCGCGCACCATAAATTCGCGGCGTTCCAAATTAATCGAACCTCTATCTAACCCCACTAGCTCAGATACCCGTAATCCGCCAGAATATAATAACTCTATTATTGCTCTATCTCTTAAACCCGACTCCGTAGAGGTATCTACCTGCTCTAACATATCTTCCACTTCATCATAATGCAAGAAAGTTACCTGTTTTCTAATTACGTGCGGCAAATCTACTAGTGATGGGTCTAAAGACTTTATTTCGCGCCGGGTTAGATATTTTAGAAACCCGCGGAGGGCTATTAGGTGATATGTCTGCGTAATAGTCTTTAAGTCGTCACCTCCGTTTTCCGATCCGTATCTATTTAATCTCAGCCTATATTTTCTCAGTAGCTCTCTATCTATATCGGTAGGTTTGATATCATCTTTATTCAATATCTCTTGCGAAAGTTCCAAAAACCTTTCTAGATACAAACGGTAATTATCTATCGTTTTTTTGCTTCTACCGCTTTCAATTTCCAAGTGTTCCAAAAAATCTTCGATTAGGTCAGAGATATACATAACTATATTATAGCACCAACTATCGGCAGAGCTTATAGGCGTCGCGAATAATCATTACTTCTTCGTTAGTGGGCTCTACGTATACCGGCACCGTCGAATCTTCGGCAGTAATGATGCCGCTAGTAATTTCTTTAAAGCTGGCAATCGCATCGTTTACTTCTTTATTAATTTTAATTCCTAGTGGTGCCAAACCTTCGATAATGGATTCGCGAGTCTCCGCTCCATTTTCTAGCACCCCAGCCGTAAATACAATGGCATCCACTTCTCCACCCAGTTCCAAGTAATACTCAGCGATGTATCTATCAATACGATCTACATACATATCAAGTGCCAAACGCGCGTTCTCATCACCTTCCTCTATGGCTTTTTCTACATCGCGGTTGTCGTTAAACCCACACACACCCTTTAACCCAGATTCTTTATTTAGCGCTTCATCAATCTCCTCGTACGTCATGCCGGCTTCATCAATCATATACTTAATGATCGAAGGATCAATTGAGCCAGACCTGGTTCCCATCATCAGACCATCTAGTGGCGTTAATCCCATAGTTGTGTCATAACTCTTGCTATCTTTTACGGCGGTAATGCTAGCCCCAGACCCCACGTGGCACACAATCAGATTTACCTTTTCTTTACCTAGTTTTTTCTGCATTGTCTCGGTGATATATTTATGGCTTGTTCCATGAAAACCATATTTTCTTACACCATATTTTTCATACCACTCCATCGGCACTGGATACATAAATTGTACTTTCGGGATGGTTTGGTGAAACGCCGTATCGAACACTGCTACCTGAGTAGCATTAGGCAATGCCTTCTGCATCGCTTTAATTCCGGCAATATTACCAGGGTGGTGCAAAGGTCCAAGCTTCGTCAAGTCTTTAATATCTTTTAATACTTGTTCGTCAATTACTACTGATTTCGCATATTTCTCACCGCCATGCAAAACCCTATGCCCTACGCCACGAATCTCCTCCAAGTCTTTCACTGCGCCGTAATTGACTAGCTCTTCAAGCATGATTTTTGCAGCCTCAGCATGATCCTTAATAGGTTTAGCAGTCTCGGTCTTTTTGCCTTCGTATTTAATGGTATAAAAACTATCCGCCGCTCCGATTTTTTCAACATACCCACTAATAATAGATATCTCTGCCGGCATGTCGTAAAGTTGAAACTTTAAAGATGACGAACCAGCGTTAACGCACAATACTTTCATTTTTTCTCCTGTTATATGGTACATATTATATCATATAACAGGTAAGGAATTAGAATTATAATACCTTTTCCAAAAATTCTTTAACTCTAGGAGTTTTCGGGTGTGCGAAAAACTCTTCTGGCGTACCCTCTTCTATAATTTTGCCTTCATCAATAAATACCACCCTTGTAGCGATTTCTTTCGCAAAACTCATTTCGTGTGTCACTATCATTATTGTCATGCCGCCATCCGCTACTTCACGAATCAAATCTAGCACATCACCAATAGATTCTGGGTCCAGTGCCGAAGTTGGTTCATCGAATAATAAAACTTTCGGCTCCATCATCATTGCTCGGATAATTGCAATGCGCTGTTTTTGGCCGCCAGACAAGCTAGCAGGGAAGGATTCCGCTTTGTCGAGCAAATCAATGTGCCGCAGCAACCCTCGCGCTTTCTTCTCAGCTGTCTCTCGATTCATCAATTTTAATTTCACCGGTGCCAAAGTTAAATTTTCCATCACCGTTAAATTATTTATCAAATTAAAATGCTGAAACACCATCCCTATAGCTTGGCGCATTTTTTGGATATTTTTATCTGTAATCAGTGTATTTTCGAAATAAATCTCCCCCGAAGTCGGCTCTTCCATCCGGTTGATACAACGCAAAAACGTAGACTTGCCTGAGCCGCTCGGTCCCAGTACTACCACTCTTTCGCTCGCCTTTAGGTCAAAATCAATACCCTTCAGTACTTTATTTTTGCCGAACTGTTTTTTTAAATCTTTAATTCTAATAATTTCTTCCATCTTTTCTCCTATGCTCGCGAATCACTCTCTCTTAGTTTTTTCTCAATTCGTTTAATCACGAACGTAATTAAATACACCACCGCCAAGTAGAACAGAGCCGCTACAAACATTGGCACTACGTAGCTTGCCATATTTTGTCCCGAACCAATATCTTTTGCCGCCATATTAAGATCATATAGCCCTACCATACTCACAATTGCCGTCTCTTTTATTACGGTAATAATCTCATTACCTAGTGCTGGGATAATATTTTTGATCGCCTGTGGCGCCACAATTTTTCGGAAAATTGTAAATCGTGATAGCCCTAGTGCCAGTCCTGCTTCTGTTTGTCCATTGTCCACAGATTGTATGCCGCTCCGAATTACTTCCGCCACATACGCCGCCGAATTAAGTCCAAACGCCAGTATAGCCGTAATAATCTGCGGGAATCCCCTAATCGCAAATATCACAAAGAACATAATAAATAACTGTAAGGCCATCGGCGTACCGCGGATAATAGTGGTATATATTTTGCAGATAAACTTTGGTATTATCATCCACCGCGATTTCTGCGCCGTATCCACCAGTGCAATCACCGTCCCCAGTATCAGTCCAATAATTATCGCAAAAAACGAAATCTGCATCGTCAGTAAAAACCCATGCAGCAAAGATTCAATATATTCCGGCGTTGTAAAAAGTTCGACTATTTTTTCAAAGAAATTATCCATTTGTAAGTCCCATATATTTTAATATTAATTTATCAATTTCGGTTTTACCATCTTCGCCAGGCTCCAGCATCTCTGCTAGCACCTCATTGAACGCGTCCAATAGCTCCGTTCGTTGCTTGTTTACTGCAATCGCATAGGATTCTTCTGCCGGATAATCTTCTTCTACGGTTTTCCCGCTATAATACAATGGCAAAGCTGCCAAGTTCGGATTTTTTTCTACAATAAACCTTGCCGCCAGTTCATCCGCAATCGCATAATCTATAATGTGCGCGCCTATTGCGTCCGCCGTCAATTGATGTGAATCAAATCCTTTAATTTTAGTATTGGTATTTTTCAGCACGCCGTCGTCCACTTCGCTAGCCATGAACAAATATCCTGTACTGCCCATTTGTGACCCAAGCGTTTTACCAGCTAAAGCTTCCCACACTACGTGCCCGTCACGCGTTTCTGGTGCTGTATTTTTATCGAAAATTACATACTGCACCGAAGTATAATAGGGGATACTGAAATCTACTTTTTCCGCTCGCGCCGGCGTGATGGTTAACCCTGCCGCACCGGCATCGGCAATAACGCCACTTGCTACGTTGTCAACAATCAAATCAAATTCCACATTTTTGATCTCAATCTTTGCGTTTAATTTTTCTGCTACGCGATTAATAATATCTACATCCACCCCTACGATTTTGCGATTATCGTAAAACTCAAATGGCGCAAAAAACGCATTAGTCTCCACTATGTAATCGTAACTTTCTAGATTTCGGATTAAAGTCACGGTGTTTAAAACCGCTAGCCCTACTACTAGGAGAATCAAAAGCCACCACCCAGAAAAGAACTTCTTTACCTTCTCCGCCCGTTTCTTCGTCATACCTACATTATACCACAAGCTTTTAGCTCAATATTTTTAAGAGGTGATAAAGATGGTTTCAAACAAGGAAAGAGCCGTAGACAGACTGCATGAAGAGTGTTTCGGCAAACACTGCGAACAGGCAAGTGTTCGCTTTTGCGGCATCAACAGCGTCAGCAAACATTTTATCTACAGCACTTCAATGTACTCAGGGCCGGGGAGCTCTTTTTTGTTCAACAAAAAAATGGTGACCCGGGTGGAATCGAAGTGGAACGACCCCTCATTAGACCTCTACAAGATAGAAGGTATAATAGCGGTTTTATATCCTGCCAACCATGCCCCTGGCGTTAGTAGAACTATAGGTTGCTAGAGTTTGCAGAGAAAGACCCTTCAGCCAACAAGGGGATTATCTCAATTGCAGGTTCTTCATACGGGTGAGCTTTACGTAGAGCAGTAATGACTTCATTTACTTTGCTTACATTACACACTACTTCTAGTTTTTCTTCATCTACGAACTTTAGCTCACCGTTTTTGCCTATATATGGATTAGCCTTCTCGTTTGGCTTAAAAGTTCCTACCACCTTACTAGAGTAAGAGCAGTAAGTGTAATTTCCAATTACTCCAGCACCAGCTTCACAAATGGCATTTCTGACTTTTTCTAGACTATCTGCTGGCACGGTTACTGAAATCTTTACCTTTTCTACATTAAACTTCATTTTTTAATCTTATTTTCCCAGACTTTTCTTACCCAGCCAAGGAAGAGCATAGAGAATAGAAACTATAGCCATAAGAGCCAGAGTAAATAGTTTGCCTTTGTCAAATTTGCGTTTATCTGGCTCATAGGTGATTAAAATTGCTGCTAGGGTGATAATTATGCCACCCAATAACTGTACAAGTGTGATATATTGGCCTGACAAGAAGATAGGCGACAAAAACAGTATAAAAACTGGAATAAGTTGGAACATTATTACGATAATTGTCGTATCGTCTCTATTTAGGGCTTTAAAGTATAGTACCAATGCCAAAGTGGTTATTATGGAATTGATAAACAGTATTAGAATGCTTGGAATATCAAAGGCGAGCTGAAAATTGCAAACAAATAGATAAATTATAGCCATTACTCCACCGGCAATAATCGTGGAAGCCAAAATCAATGACCTGTAGTCTGCGTTTTTTACGGCTTTGGAAATCAGATATTTGTCTATATGGTTTGTCGCTGCGTAGAATATTACTGCGATTATGGCCAAAATTATCGCAAATGTTATAGGCCAATTATACTATCTTTTCCTGCTTTTCTTCTTCTTTTTGCGGAAACGGTAAATAGCGGCAAGGTCATCTACTATAAAGATACTCTCTGCTACTATTCCTACTATAGAGAATACACATACATCATACAAGAGCCACAAGATGGAGCCAAGCAATGCATATTTACGGATTTTAGACACATCTACCCTGTATATTGCTATTGTGTAGATAGACGCTGCCGCCGTAGGGAGCAAAGAATACCAGGAATTAAATGAAAAGATGCCGCTAATAATATAAAAAGCCACAAAGAAAATAGGGATTAGCCTAGAAGTTTTGTTTTTACTGGCTTCGTAAGTGGCTATACCATTTCGTATGGTAGCGATAAACTTGGTAATCATACCAGGCCAAGCCCCTAAAAATGCATAGTGAAAAATAGCACATAGAGAAGATAAAGTATTGAAATTTAGTAGCTGTACTTTTTTACGCTTCTGCACGGCTATCAGGCTACATGTTGTAGCGGCTAATGCAAAAAACTGCGACATCAGATAGAATGCGTTTATCCCACTACTAAAATCCACCGAATCCATAAATAAAGTATAGCAGATTAAATTTCAATAGCACAAACAACAAAGTCCTCCGCTCGCGGTGCAACCAAAATCCTACGAGTATGCGAAAAATTCCGTAACAAAAAAAATGGTGACCCGGGTGCGAGTCGAACGCACAACCTCTTCCTTAGGACGGAATTGCTCTATCCATTGAGCCACCGGGCCAAACAAAACCAAATATGTTATAATGATTATATCATGAAATTACTCTCCAAGAAAGAAGAGAAAAAAACCGAGAAAGAAAAGGTAGAAGAACGTCGCGAAGAGGTTCTTGCTAAAGGTCGCAAATTCAAATATCCTTTTCAGTGGACGCGCCATCGCATCGTCGTCAA
>JAEEGL015984597.1_pt1 | contig 12040 bp, 9 predicted proteins | sample 9134231 | NCBI WGS metagenome assembly JAEEGL01 (sample SAMN16246548, study PRJNA631951) | gut metagenome | biome: gut microbiome; feature: rumen; material: fiber-attached | host: Bos | place: Iran: Karaj | collected 2018-10
AACTGGTCATACCTTCCAGTAGGTCAAATGCTTTTAGCTTTAGACTATTCAAAAGAAGAACAACAAGCAGTAAGAGAATATGCCGGAATAGATGACTATGATATAAAAGAACATCCGGAAGCATATGTTGAATTTGTTTATGAAACATATAATATGCTATTTTTCCCAGGGCTAGAAAATGAAGCTTCAAGATTATATGAAGAAGCAAGGACTGTTCATCCAGAAGTAATAGAATCAGCAGATCAATTTCTTGATTTTTCAAGAAATCTATACAAAGCACTTTATAAATCATCTAGAAAATTACCAGATGGTCTAGAAGTCCATAGAGTAGATAGAGTAGCTACAGTAGAAGCAATGGAACAAACTGGCGAAATAATGTCAAACTTTTCAACAACACTTGCAGGAGAGTTTGGAGATTTTGGAAAAACTCATACAGCACTAGAGATTGGAACAGTTCATAAAGGTGTTGTAGCAGGAGAGTTTTCTGAAATATTAAAAAAAGAGTATTCATTTGATACTGAAGATGAACTTTTAATCACTCCAGGTACAAAGATTACAATGGAAGATGAAGAAGTAACTGAGTATGATAAAACAGAAGTTACTGGAAGTTGGAATAATGTAGAGAGAAAATTAAGAATGGAATTCTTTGCAGATAGAGGATATGTTGATCCATTATCAAGCACAGAAAAAAGAAAAATGTCTGATTTAAGAGCATTTATTACTAACCCAGAGAACACAAGAAAAGCAGGCGAGTTTTTAAGACAAATTACTAAAGCTAGAAATCATAATGTTAAAGATGGAATAATATTAGATCCAACAATACCATTTGATGAAGCAGTAGCTAATATGGATCCTGAAATAGTAAAAGCTTATAAAGATTATAAGGCAGCTTTCGTAGGCTACTATAAATATATGACAAGAGAAGTTGTTATGGAAGTAGAAAGCTCCCTTAATAGAGCATATGAAAACTATAAGGGTAAGAGAGTAGAAACTAAAGAAATGCTTTGGGAATATGGAGTAGATCATCCACAAACAGAAAGATTTACAAGAGAAGGGGTAGTTCTTCGTGATGAAACAGAAGAGCAAAGAGAACATATTTCAAGAGAAGAATTTGAAGAACTATTAAGATTAGAAAGAAACGAGCAACTTTCTCAAGCTGTAGATACATTTGCAAAAGTAGTAGGAGAAAATGACCTTCAAAAATCTGAAGCAGATTTAGAAGATAAATAAAGGAGATTATAGATGGCAGAAGATACGAATCCAATTTCATATGAAAAATATAATCCGGATGAAGTAGAGCTTGTTCTTGCTTTTATGGATGGCTATCTAGACCCAGGTGATATAGTCTCTCTTATGAAATCAGAAGAAGCAAGGGAATCAATTGAAGCCTTTAATGAAAAAAGAAATGACCCAGAATATAGAATGCCAGTTGATGAAATATACGAGTATATAGGTGGAATCTTTGACGAATTTGCAAAACGCCTAGATAAGAAAGATTTTGTTAAGCTACATGAAGTAAGAAGTAATGTTTTAGGACTTATAGATAGAATATTAGATCACCCTGAGTATTTTGAGGGCGGACTTACAGCCGAAGATAAATTAATCTTGCTATCAAAAGAAAGTCCTAGAGATATGCAAAATAAATGGCGTGAAGATCCTAAAGGACAACTTCTATTTGCTTTAGAAGTTACAATGGATGAAGCTAAAGCTGTAGAACAGTATGTTGGTTCAAAAAACTATGTAACAAGTGAGTCAAATTCTCGAGGCGATATTGTTGTTGATTATGTTTATGAAATGTATAACGCACTTTTTTATCCTGGACTAAATAATGAAAAGTCAAGAATAATTGATGAGGGAAAGAATCCACCATATAGAGCACTCGCAGGAATGAAAAACTTACTACAGTTTTCAAGGGATCTATATACAGCATTATATAAGTCATCAAGACTTTCTCCAGAAGGAGTAAGGGTAAGTAGAGTAGATAGAGTATCAACAATTGAAGCTATGGAAGAAAATGGTGGAGTGGTAGTATCAAACTTTTCAACCACAATAGGAAAACCAAACGAAATATTTACCAAAAGACATACAGCTTTAGTATCAGGCACGTTAACTAGAGGAGTAGTAGCAGGAGACTTCAAGAGAATACTTGGAGGTAGGTATGGTATGTACCACGAAGAGCAGGAAGTACTAATTGCTCCAGGAACAAAAGTAGATATTAAAGAAGAAGAAATAACTGATGAAGAAAATAAATTTGCAGTCTATAACCTAGATCAAGTAGAAAGAAAAGTTTCAATGGACTTTTATCCTCCAGGAAGATATATAGATCCACTTACTCCTGAAGAGAGAAATGATAAATATAATCAACTTGGAATTCTTCTTGATCCAGAAAGAGAAAGAAAAGCTCAAGAATTTATACAAAGACTAATGGATGTTAGAGACGAAAAAAGTGTAACTGTGAAAGTACCAAAAGATAGAAAGCTATCAAGACCAGTTAGAGACTTAACAATATCTTTTGATGAAGCAGTAGATTTGGCAGGAAGAGATTTAGCCGAGTCTTACTTAGAATTTAAAGAAGCATTTAGAAAATATTATGGATATATGACAAGAGAAGTTGCAATGGAAATCGAAAGTTCAATTGCACGAGCAAATGAAAACACTGATCATGGAAGAGTAGAAGATATGGATGACATATTAAGATATGGAAGAGAACATCCAAGACGAGAAAGATATTATATTCAGGCTTCAAGATTTAGAGCTGATGATATGGAAATTGATGGTCCAAAAGAAGAAGAGCCAAAAGATTATCAAGTTACAGATGGGGATATGAGAGAATTAGTAGCAAGCGAAAAACTTCAAGATATAAAGCAAGCAACAGAAACATTCGGACTAATTGTTGGAGAAAAAGATATATTAAAATCTACAGAATCTGAAAGAAAATAAAGGTAAAAATGAAAGAAAAAAAGAATCCAAATCAAACTATAGCTAAATATACTGAAGAAGAGTTAAATGGTGTTATTTCAGCTTTGCAAGGAAATAAAAAATCGAGTGAAATACTTCTTCTTATGAAATCAAAGGATGCTAAAGAAGCAGTAAAGAGATTCTCAGAAAAGGAAGCTGATCCTACAAAATTCATATCAAATGATGATACAATGGCATTTGTTGATGTGATAATCCATGAATTCGCAAGAAATATAGACAAAAAAGATTTTGAAAGACTTAGAGAAGTAGGTTGTGAATTTTTGGACTTAATTGAATTAATATTTGATCATCCAGAATATCAGGAAGGTGGACTTAGTATTGACGATAAACTAGTTTTGATGTCAACACAAAAGAACCGTAAAAAAGCAGAAAACAGATGGTATAAAGGACCAAAAGGAAATCTATTTAAGGCTTTAGAATGTACTGAAGAAGAAAAAGAAGCAGTAAAAATGTATATTAGTGAAAAATATTTCAAAACACAAAAACTACACTCTGCAGATACAATAGAAGTTGATAGTATGTACGAAATGTACAATACATTGTTCTTCCCAGGATTAAATAATGAAGAATCTAGAATATATGAAGAAGGAAAAGAGGTTCCTTATGTAGCATTAAATATGATGGAAAATATGCTTAAATTTTCAAGAGATTTTTATACGGCATTGTATAAAACATCTAGAAAAATCATAGGAAGTACAAAAGTATCCAGAGTAGATAGAGTAGCAACTATAGAAGCTATGGAAGAAAATGACAACGTCGTAGTCTCAAATTTTTCAACTACACTTGGAGCCCCAGATTATGCTTTTAGTAAAAAACATACAGCATTAGTTACAGGAACAGTTACAAGAGGAGTTGTGGCTGCAGATTTTGCAGAAATACTAAAGGATGATTATTACTATAGTGAAGAAAAAGAGCTTTTAATTGCACCTGGAACAAAAGTTGATATTAAAGAGGAAGATGTTTCTGAATTTGAAAAAAAAGCACTATGGAAAAGCGGTGAGGCAGTTGAGAGAAAAGTATCTATGGAATTTTATCCACCGGGAAGATACATTGATCCACTTTCTCCCGAAGAGAAAAGAGATATGACAGATCAACTTTCTATTTTGCTAGATCCAGAAAGAGAAATTGATGCCAAGGGTTTTATTAGAAGGCTAATACAAATTAGACAGGATACATGTGAGTCAGTATGGGAGATAGATGGTGTAAGACTATCAAGAGCAGTTAAAATACCAACAATGCCATTTGATGAAGTTATTGATGAAATTGGAGAAGATGAAGTTGAATCATATTTAACTTTTAAAGAGGCATTTAGAAAATATTATGATTATATGACTAGAGAAGTTGCTATGGAAGTAGAAAGTTCTTTAGAAAAAGCAAATGAAAGTATGGAGGCTGGAATAGTAGAAGATAGGGATGATTTAATAAAGTATGGAAAAGAACATCCAAGAACAGAAAGATTTTACATTCAAGCCCCAAGATTTAGATCTGATGATTTAGAAGTTGAAGAACCAAGGCAGGAAGAAGCACAAGTAACAGATGGGGAAATGCAAGAACTAGTAAAAAAAGAAAAAATGCAAGATATACATTCAGCAGTAGATACATTTGGAAAAATAGTAGGAGATAAACAAATGCTAATAAGTCCAGAAGATGGATTAGAAAAGAGGTAAAAATGGAAAAGATTTATAGTAGTTATGCACAGGTATTAACAGAAGTAGACGAGATATTAAGTCATGTTGAACCAGAATTACTAGAAAAAGTACCAAGTAATTTATTAGAGCAAATACATACTAAAAAAGATTTAAATTATGAATTTACTTATGACAGAGAAAAATCTTTAATTAATCAAGATGTATTTGATGAGACAAAACATTTAGTATCAGCAATCTACTTAAATTACATGTGCAGTGAAGAAAACAAGAAAGAGCTATTTAGTATAGTTCTAGAAAACGACAAAAAATATGAAGAAGATTTAAGAAAACGTTATTCTGCTGATAATATCTTTTCTAAAAAAGATGATTCATCAAAAGAAGTAAAAGAAGAAGTAGTAGTAGAAGAAACACAAGAAACTTCATTAGAAGTTAAAAAAGAATCATTCATAAAGAAACTAATTAATAAAATAATAAGCTTTTTTAAATAATTAATTGTAAGGATAGATCATGAAAAAATTATTATATAGTCACTTAGAACTATTAAAGCTTAAACATGTACTTGGAAGTATTAATAATGTAGATGATGCGTGGATGGAAAATGATTTCGTAATGGACTTAATTAAAGACCCAGTACTTCGTGAAAGATGTGAAGAACAAAGGTATTTAACCGATGATTCACCGGCAGCATTTAAACCACTTATCGATTTATTAGTACAAGAATTCGTACATCATATAGATAAACCATTCTTTAAGGAGCTAGCAGGTATTCCAAATGATGTAAGCCCATTTATTGATGCGATTATAACTAATCCAAACATCTTTAAAGGAGGTCTTTCTCAAGATGAAATTGAAAGCTTAATGCTTTTATCTTCAGATAGACATTATATAGACAAATGGTTTGGAGAATTTGAAATATCAGAAGATGTTAAAAAAGCCCTTGAAGATAATATAGAATCTACAGCACAACACAAAAAAGATGGTGTGTATGAAATGCTAGCATATTCTGAAGCCACAGATTTCTTAGACACATTAAATATGGAAATCATGGATGAAGAAGTAAAAGCAATAGGGCAAGTCGGACAAAATGAAGAATTAGCCTTTACCGATTACTTATCACTAAGCTACACCGGTAGAGAAAAAAGAGCAATTGAGGTATACGGTGGTGTACCAGATGGAAAAGATGCTCTATCATCAATGGAAACAGCATATGACACACTAAACATGCTTCTATTTCCAGGAGTAGGAAACGAAAAAGAAAGAATATTAAAAGAACACAGGGTAGTTGCAACAAATGCATTAAGAGAACCAGAAGAACTTTTAGATTATTATTTAGCAATTTATTCTGCAATGTATAAATATGGTAAAAAAACCATTCGAGATTATCATACAAAAAGAGTAGATAGATCTTATTCCTTAAGAGCTATGGAAGAAAATGGAGGCCAAACACTTTCATACTATTCAACAAGTGAGGTAGCAACATTTTTGGATGGCTTTTCAAATAAAAAAGGAATTGATTTAGTAGACGTTACTATAACAAAGGGAACACCATGCATTGAGTTTATGGATATTTTATCTGATACGTATTTGCATGCTCATGAACATGAGATTCTTCTTCCACCAGGAATAAGATATACATTGGAAGAAGAGGAATTAACAAAAGGAGACCTTACACATTTGGATATGGATGGAAATCCTCCAAATAGGAAAGTTCATATAACGACAATTCCAAAAACAGAGAAAGCAAAACCTCTTACAGCAGAAGAAAAAGAAGCAATGTCAGAACAAGAAAAAGTTTTCTATGATGAGCATACAAGAGAGCTAGCTAGAAAATATCTTAATATGTTAAGGGCTCAAGCTTTAGACTCAAAGTTAAATTATAGAAATATTGAGCCAGGATTAGAACATGAATATATAAGATGGAAGAATGCATTCCATAGATTATATGAGTATAAAACAAGAGAAATTGAAGTAGAAATAGATAGAGAATTTGAAGAGGAAAGAGAAAATAGAGAAGGTGATGAAGTTGAGTATTCAACTTCAGGACACGAAAAGGACGAAGAATTTTTTATCAGTGAAGATGAGTTTAGCGAAGCTGCTAAATTAGAAACAATGAAGTCACTAAAGAAGGCTCTAGGAGGCCTAGCATCAATATTTAAAGGATTAAAAGATATTGATGATAAAGAAAACGAAGGAGAAGATAAATAAAAAAATGAATAGAACAGTACCAGTTAAGAAGAATAGAAATGTAAAAAGAAGAAATATAGTAATAATACTTTTAGTTATAATAGCATTTAGTATAGTTACAAGACTAAAATCATATAGTAGTTACTATGACGCTGAATCATTTTCAATTGAGATACCAACAGGATATGGACAAGTATTAGAAAGTAAAATGAATAATCAAGAAATTGTAGGTTATGCAGAATCATCATCTTCAAATTCTATTGTTGTACTTTCAAGTAGATACAATAATAAACAATCATATAAAGCATATAAACAAATATTAGATGGAGCACTTCAAAAACATATTACTTCACCAGTGTATCAAGACTTCAATAATTTACCAATAAAGGATGCATATGAAGATAGACTTGCTGGAAGAAAAATAATAGTAATTGATCATGAAGGCCTAGATGGTATGAAACAAACTTCATATGTCTTTGCAACAAACAAATATGTTGTTATTGTAAGTGGATCTAGTCAAGAAAAAGCTTCAACAAAGAACATCATTGAAAGTGGTGTTTTCTACGAAGTAGTAAAAACATTAAGCATTCACGATTCAACATTTGATTGGGCATTAATCCCAGAAGTAATTATAGGCATAATGATAGTAGGAATAGTATTAAGAGGCCTATTAACACTTAGCAATAGAAATGGCAGTATAGGAAATGATGCTGATGGTTATGCAAAAAAAGTTAAAAAAGCACCAGAATCAAAGTATGGTTATACTCCATCATATAAAATAAATTATGATTATAAACCACCAGAAGATACAGAAGATAAGAAATATTAAAAGAAGGTTTTATAGGAGAATTAGCATTGGAAAACAGTTTAATAATAGCTTGGATAATATCAAGCTTAGCACTCTTAAAATCAATAGTATCATTTATAAATGCTAAATTAGATAAAAAGAAAAAAACAAGGGGATTTTTCCTTTTGTTTGCAACTGCTGTAACGATTATTTTAACAGTAGTAATATACTTCGAAGGTTTTATAGGTACATTAGGATATGGCCTAAAAACAGGAGTAGATATACTAAAGACTGGAACAGAAAATGCATATCAAGAAATAAAAAATGGATCTTATTCAAATACTATCAAAGATAATTTAGATTTCTTCTCTACAGTAGAAGAAACAAATACTGTAGATCCAAATGTATTAAGCCAAAATAATAGCATATATTCTATCAATCCAGAGTTTAGTAAGTCGTTAGAAGAAGTACCACCATTTTCAGATAAACCATTTGCAGTAATAAATGATAATATGCCGTACTTTACTGACGAAGAAAAGAAAAGCACAGAGACTTTTGAAAATTATAGCCCAAAAGATGACTTAAATAGATGCGGCATAGCATATGCTAATCTATCAAAAGAATTAATGCCAACTGAAGAGAGACAGTATATCGGAATGATAAAACCAAGTGGTTGGCAAATATCAAAATATGACTTTATTGATGGCAAGTATTTATATAATAGATGCCACTTAATTGCATTTTCTCTAGCAGGAGAAAATGCAAATGATAAAAACTTAATAACCGGAACAAGGTACTTAAATACAGAAGGAATGCTTCCATTTGAGGAAATGACAGCAAAATATATAAGAAAAACAAACAATCATGTCTTATATAGAGTAACACCTGTTTTCGAAGGTGATAACCCTATAGCGTCAGGAGTACTTATGGAAGGTTATTCTGTAGAAGACGAAGGACAAGGAATATGCTTTGCAGTGTATTGCTACAATAGTTATCCTGGAATAGAGATAGACTATAAAACAGGAGCAAATCACTTAAAATAATACAAAGGAGAAAAGTATGGAAGAAGAAAACCAAACTCCAAGTGATGAAACAAAAGAAGAAGTAAAAGTAGAAACTAAAGAGCCAAAAAAGAATGCAATTGTAATTAAAAAGAAAACTGTAGTATTTATACTAATATATGTATTTATATTAATAATGGCTATAGAATATATATATGTCGAATGGAACACAATGCTTCATCCAAGCCATACTACAATTGAGGGACATAATGCAAAAATGACAATATATGAAGAAACACCGGTAGATATTCCTAATGAAATTGATATTGAAATTGGTTTCTATAGACATTTTGTTAAATTCGAATGCGAAAAAGGATGTATGTTTGTAAAATCACAGGATGAACTAATTGGTGAACTTAATAGAATTGTGCATTTTAGAGATGAAGAAGAGCGTAACAAAGGTGAAGAATATATTTCTGGATTATTAGATCAATTTAACTCGGAATTCTTTCAAGATTACGATTTAGCAATACTTTATTTTAATGACAGAAAAGATGAGAATTTTGATGTTCGTAATATTACTAAAGAAGGCAATACATTAACTATTAGTATGGGAAGAAATATTATTCATGATGGGTCTATTGCATGGAGGCCAATAATAAATTATTCAAGAACAAGTCCTGATAATAATGTAACAATGGTAATTATTTCTTTAGATAAGGGAGCAGAAAACGTAGATTTTAATCTATATGAACCAATACCAGATAAGAGCGTCGATAGATATGCTGTTGATATGATTGCAACAGCTGCGTATTTTGAGTTTATAATCGTAACAATTACATTTGTATTTAATTACAATAAGGTCGTAAATAAAAAACAAACGAAAGCTGCTGCTATCATTAAAACTTTTATAGCAGGTCTTGCAATATTCCCAATAGCACTATTTGTATATAATTCAATTCAAGCTAATAATATTGTGGATGCACCTATGGTTAAACCGATTATATACATTTATCCAGAAGAAGAAATTTTAGTTAATGTAAAACTTGGAAAACCAGAAAAGATAACATGTGATTATCCAGAGTATGAAAAAGATGGTTGGACAGTACTTGCAAAACCAAACGGAGACTTAAAATACTTAAAGACTGGTAGAAATCTATATGCACTATACTATGAATCAGATTCAACAGTAAATGCTAAGATAGAAAAGGATGGATTTATAGTAAAAGGTGAAGATGCTTCAAGATTTTTGGAAGAAAAACTAGAAATACTTGGACTAAATGAAAGAGAAGCAGAAGAATTTATCGTATACTGGCTTCCAATATTAGAAGAAAATAAATATAACTACATAAGATTTGAAACAGAAGAAGAAATAAATGTAAATATGCCACTTGAAATAACTCCAAAGCCAGATAGCATAATTAGAGTTATGATGACATATAATGGATTGGATAGACCAATAGATGTTGAAGAACAAAAACTAACTACCCCAGAAAGAAAAGGTTATACAGTAGTTGAATGGGGAGGAACCAAAATAGAAAGGTAGGATGTAAAATGAAAACTAAATACGCAGATGTAAGAGAAGATGCTTCAGTACTAGACAAAATTTATAAGCAAATAGAAGTAGATGATTATGAATTTAAAGGTTACATATGTTATACGAATGCTATAAAAACAGCATCAAAATTTGAAGCACATGGAAAGCTAATATTCGATTCTGGATTTAGCAAACTACAGCTTTTTGCACCAGGAAAGAAATATGTTTTAACAGCAATTTATGATAGGGACGATAATTTAGTAGAACTATATTTTGATATAGCAAAAAAAGTTGGAATGTCAAAAGATGGTATTCCATATCAAGAAGATATGTATATAGATGTCGTAGTATATGGCGAAAATGATACTGAAATAATAGACGAAGAAGAATTAAAAGCAGCTTTTGAAAAAGGTGAGATAACAGAAAAGGAATACAAAGGCGCATTAAGATATGCAAAGAAAGTATGCAACGTATTTAGTAAATATTACTCAAGAACCAAAAGATATATAGATAATTACTATAAGGAACTAAAGAGTAGATAGGGGGACCTATGAAAAATAATATAAATGATTTTAGAAATGCATCAGATAAAGCAGCAGATGACAATGGCATGCTATTTAGAATGCTTAAGTACTTAAATCTTTCAATAAATGGCGAAGAAACTGAAGAATTTACTGATAGTGAAAAAGTTAAAAATAAACCTGAAACATCATCGGTAGAAGACTTTATTCGTGAGTTAGAAGGAAATGACAATGCTATTATAGAAAAAATGATAATTGATATGCGACAAACTTACAAAGCAATTGATGATATGGGTATGTTAGATAAACATAGGATGATAGAAGCTATGGATCATTTTGATAGAGTTATTGAGCAGGTTTCTAGGCCCCAACCAATTAGTGAAGAGTTTCAAAGGGAATTAGATCAACTTGTTGAGGATACTATTGATAGGAATAAACAGTTAACTCCTGAAGAAATTGAAAAATTTGAAAAAATGAAGAAAGTTGGAGAATCTCTTAGAGGTAAAGTTAGTGAAATAGCTAAAAATCCAGAGACAACAGAAGTTAACTTAGCAGAAATCGTACCAGAAGAAGAAAAAGAACAAACACAGGAGTACTTAAGGGAAGCTTTTGGTTCTTACTATTCTGCCAAAATACAACGAACAATTGCAGGTAGAAAATTTACTAAGATGCAACCATATGGTCGTGCTCCACAAGCGAATGAGAAAAAAATATATAGACCTGTACCTGGAACGGAAGAACATACTAAAGAAGTTCTTTCAAAACTTAAATCTGGACCGGGAATATCTATCGATGCAAAAGTAGCAGATAAAGTAATGGAAGAAGGTGGGACTATAGAGGATGCACTAGAACAGCAAACTGAAGAATTTACAGGACTAGGAGTACCTTCTAAAGAAGTCTTAGATGAAATAGAAGAAAATGCGGGTGAACCAATACACATTGACCCAGCAAAAAAACCAAAGGAAAATGATACAGCAACATTAGAAGAACACTCTGAAAGAGATATAGTAGCAGAAGAGACTGTAGATGAAGTAGAAGCTCAAGAGGCAGGAGAAGATTTTCTTCCAGGTATAGAACCTACTATGGAAGTATCTATGGAAGAACTAGAAGAAGAACGTGTAGAAGAACCCGCAGAAGAACCATCAGTCGAAACAGAATTAGAAGAGACGGAGAGGGTTGTTACAGAAGAAAAGACAGTTGAGGAAGTAGAAGCTATAGAGCAAGAAGGTGAAGAAAAATCTCAAGAAGAACCTGTTCAAGAAGTAATGGAAGAGCAAGAAAGAGAAGAAGAGCAAAGAGATGAAGTAGAATTAAATGAGACAATGGAAGCTCAAGAGGTAAGTGATGAAAAAGAGGGTAAACCAGGACTATTTCAATCAATT
>JAEEGL016209732.1_pt1 | contig 12040 bp, 11 predicted proteins | sample 9134231 | NCBI WGS metagenome assembly JAEEGL01 (sample SAMN16246548, study PRJNA631951) | gut metagenome | biome: gut microbiome; feature: rumen; material: fiber-attached | host: Bos | place: Iran: Karaj | collected 2018-10
TGCGGGGCAGGAGAGGGAGTTTGCATCGTGGCATAATTCAATGAAGTTTATGCGGGACATTGTTGACGACAAGGAGATTGATGACGATGTCCAGATAGCCATTGAGTATAATATTCCTCAGACATCTAAGCGCGTAGATTTTATCATAATCGGAGCCAACGAGAAGGGGAAGGACAACATTGTCATTGTGGAGTTGAAGCAATGGGCCAAGGCCGAAGTCGTGGACGACGATATGCATTTCAGCGTCCGGACTTATGTGGCCAATGACAACCGAATTGTCTGTCACCCCTCCTATCAGGCATACTCCTATTCGCGTTTTATTGGTAATTACTCGCAGGTAGTTCACGCTGATGGAATCAATCTGGTTCCCTGCGCCTATTTGCACAATTACCTGCCGCAGTATAAGCAGGCACTTGCTTCGGAGATATACAAAGAATGGTATACTTCCGCCCCTTTCTTTGTGATGGACGAGGTGGAGCCTTTTATCCGATTTGTTAAGAAGTATGTGACCAGGAAGTCTTCAAAGGGAGATCTCCTGTACTTGATAGACCACGGCCGGTTAAAGCCTACAAAGTCCCTTCAGGATGCCTTGGCAAGCATGGTTAGGGGTACGCCTGTATTTGACCTTCTGGACGAGCAGGCGGTATGCTTTGATATGTGCGTGCGCACTATGCTGCAGTGTCTGAAAGACCAGAAAAAGCGTACCATCCTCATTCAAGGCGGCCCTGGAACGGGTAAGTCCGTTCTTGCAGTCAACCTTCTTATGCATTTCATAACCTGTTCTTGCAATGCGGCGTACGTTACCAAGAACAGTGCCCCCAGGCAGGCGTTCCTGTCCATTCTGTCCGGGAACCGTGCTGAGAATATTGCCGATATCGGACAGCTATTCCGCTCGCCCTTTGGCCTTTCTCAGACGCCGGCTAATTCTTATGACTGTCTGATTGTGGATGAAGCCCACCGCCTGGTGAAGAAGATGTACGGCGACTGGACCGGAGAGAATCAGGTGAAGGAGTGCATCAACGCTTCTCTCCTCACGATTTTTATGCTGGACGAGGATCAGGCCGTTACTACCAAGGACATAGGCAGCATTAAGGAGATTACGGAGTGGTGCAAGAAGCTGGGCTCTGCCATTATAATGAGAGACGAGACCAAACTGGTTTCCCAGTTCCGTTGCAACGGAAGCGATGCTTATATCCAGTTTATTGACCACTTGCTGCAGCGCCAGGACGAGACGCTGGATGTGCCTCTGACGGAACTCAATTACGATTTCCAGGTCTTTGACGATGCCTGCCAGATGCGCGAGGCCTTAAGGGAGAAGAATGCCGAAAACAAAGCCCGTATGGTGGCCGGTTACTGCTACGACTGGAACGTGAAACACCATCGCGGAGATGTGGATATTGACCTGCCGGGAGGTTTCCAAGCCAAGTGGAATCTGGAGAATGACAAGATCTGGGCAATTAACCCCAAGTCATTTGAGGAAGTGGGCTGCATCCATACTGCCCAGGGACTGGAGTTTGATTATGTTGGCGTTCTGATAGGGAAGGACCTTAGGTATGAGAATGGCCGGGTGGTGACCGATAAGTCTGCCATCTCCAAAGACGATAAGTCTTCCGGCATCCGTGGTGCCAGTGACGATGATGCCCGCCGTCTGATTCTGAACACATACAAGACTCTTCTTACCCGTGGCCAGAAAGGCTGCTTTGTCTACTGTGAAGACGAAGCGCTGCGCGAGTATATGAAGAAGATGATTCATTGATTTATTTGCTGTTTCAAGAAAAAGCTATATATTTGCAGTAGCTTTATAAAGTTAGAGGGCACTACGGTGTGCCTCCTTGCAGGAATCCAAATGGGTTCCTGTATTTTTTATGGATATATGTCCACAACGCTATCGCCGTCGTAAATCCATACTTCTGTAATCTGTGCGTTGATATTTAACCTTGAACGGATACTTCTGATAATCTGACGTGAGGATGCTCCGTCTCTGTTGTCAAGGATGATTCTATCCGACTGTCTAAGACCATCAGTTATCATATTTGATAATTTCCGTTTAGCCCAAGGGCGTACGTAGCTCTCGTATTCATAGTATTTCCCATCAACCATTAGGTCAGGGCATTTCCGCTCGTATTTAGTGCCGATGAGAGGTCCATATATAGCCGCATATTCCGGGGATTTAAAATGTATGGGATGGAGAATGACCACTTCGCACCCCATTCGGGCGAAGCATTTTGCGATGTGTAACAGATCGGCGGAATCCGGTTTTGACATATTCAGGTCATCCATTATCTGTACGCTTCCTAAACTTTCATCTGACTCTTTATCCATAGCATTTTTAAACACACGTGAAAGTTGCCTTATAAGACAACCCTAGGGGATAATCCCCAACAATAAACATTTTGAATTTGAAGGGAGTTGCCTCCAGAAAGGAGGACTTATCTTACTCCTGATTTCGTTACCGGCCGAATCCGACGACCGTCTGCAAGGGCAAATATAATCATTCGGGCCGAAAGCCGCAAAGGCTGATCCCCCGTCATGCCCAGTCTGATCATTCGTCATGCCCGGGAGGCTTCTGTCATACCGAGCGAGCGAAGCGAGTCGAGTGTATCTCATTTTGTCATACCGAGCGTAGCGAGTGTATCTCCTCTCTGCACAATTCCAGAGCTCCGTCCGTCAGAACTATGATTCCCACCTGATCACCTTCCTCCGTACCTTCCTTGACCCGTTCATCATCGAAGGCCTCATCGACGAGTACCAGATTGGCGTCACCAAGTCCCAGGGCACCATCTTCTTCCAGATAGATGTTCAGGGCCGTTGCCGGACCGGGAAGATCATGCTCTACAATCCGGAGGACGGCCATCGCATCAAAGACCCGGAGGTGCCCAGCCGGATTACCTGGGTGCATTCGGTGATGAAACAGGTTGGGATGTTACCAAAGGAATGGGAGCTGACGCAGTGTTTGTTTGGGGAGCATTTGTTGCCTGTGTATCCGGATAAGCCTGTGGCTCTGGTGGAGAGTGAGAAGACGGCCGTAATCTGCGCCGGACTGATGCCGAAGTACCTTTGGCTGGCCACGGGCGGCAAATCTCAGTTGAGCCCGGAGCGCCTGGCGGTATTGGCTGGGCGGAAGGTGGTGGCGTTTCCGGATGTGGATGCGTTTGAGGTGTGGAGTGAGAAGCTGGCAGCGTCCGGCCTGGACGTGACCGTGAGTCCGCTGCTGCAGCAGGAGGCAACGCCGGAGGATTTTGCTAATCACATTGACATTGCTGACTGGCTGATTCGGACACACCATCAGTATAGCAGACCTCCTAATAGACCAACATCTCGCTCCTTTCTTCTTGTCAAACGGTTTTTAGACTCTTCTAATAGTTCAGAAGTAGAATCTTTAATTAATGATTTCGATTTGGAGCTCTTGGGCGCAGAAAGAGTTGATGATCAAGTTGATGACAAGCCGCCTTAGTGCGGCTTATTTTATCATAGTTTGCATTTTGTTTCACTATATTTGAAAAATGTAGAAATATTTGGCAAATATTTGCAAGAATAGTTTGAAAATTTGGAATAGTATAGTTATTTTTGCGAAAAGAGAGATAACTAATAATCCCGATATCATCATGGCCGCCACAACAAAAAGAGAAAGGTTTACTAAAGTAGCATCTACCCGAGTATCAAAAATACTCAATTACTTGACACTTCTTCAGAATTGTGCTAATCGTAACAATTACGAATATGATTCTGATGACGTAGAGCAAATGTTCGGAGAAATAACTCGTGCACTTAAGGATACCAAAAATGTCTACATGAACGAGTTGACCAAACAGAACAACAAGGGAGGTTTCACTTTTAATAAATAATACACTCTATGTCAAAAGATTTAGGAGGTAAGTGGAATTTCGTTGAGCGGCGCCGAAACTCAATGGGGCAAAGTCGTGAAGATTCATCCTTTGCACCCTTTATTGCTCATAAGCTTCGTTGCCTCGTTCGCGAATACATCCAAAACTCTATGGATGCGCACTCTAAAAAGCATCCTGATGGACCAGTTGTTGTCCAGTTTGACTTTGGAGAACTATTGTGCTCCGATTATCCGGAGTTAATACTTTCTCTTCTTGATCGATTGAAAGCGTGCAGTGAACACAATAAAATGTACCGTAATGGCAAGGATCCATATGAGAGTAAGTTCGAGTATCTTGATAGTCATAAGGATTCAACTATCGGTTATCTCCGGGTCAGAGATAAGAATACCCGTGGAATGTCTTTCATCGATGATGACGACTTACCAAGCGCATTTAAAGCGTGTGTTCGAGAATCTAGTGCCAGTTTTAAAGACGAAGAAGATGCTGGCGGCAGTCATGGGCTAGGTAAGACTGTTGGATTTGTGAATTCCGAACTGAATGCGGTTTATTATTCGACACAAACTGAAGATAATCAGACTTTTGGAGAAGGTGTAATCAAACTATCTGATCATAAGCTTCAAGATTCCTCTGGCGTAGCAACTCATTATGAGGCTATTGCTTTTTATGATTCAGAAGATGGCAATCGTCCTAATTCCGGAGATTCTATCCCTGAGACATTCAGAAGAACTGAAGCTGGCACAGATGTATATGTGTTAGGTATCGAGCGATCTGAGAATGACATTCTTGAGATGAAGAAAGAAACTCTTCGTAGTTTCTTCAAGGCCATATATGAAGATAAATTATCGGTTGAAATCGATGGAGAGTCCTTCAATGCCACAAATCTAGTCGAAAAGCTTGACCTCTATTTCCCTTCGGAGGTTTATACGGATTTGGATTATGTTAGGACCAATACCCCGGAGATTGAATTCAACCCTCGTCCTTACCTTCTGGAAGCCCTGATGCTTCAGTCTAGTGATGAGGACCATCTGGTTATTGACTCGAAAGTAGACTTTCCTGACCAGTTTACTAATTTGGGTCACGCTTTCTTATATATGTGGAAGAGTCAGCGAATCAAATCAGAAGGCTCCCGAGATAGTGTTGTGTACATGCGGAACAACTCGATGGCTATTGAGGTTCAGCGAGGAAGAAACAACAAGGGTTATTATGGCATATTTGTTTGTGACGGGATAGGGAGTAAGTATTTGAGGATTATGGAAAATGTTACTCATGACAGATGGGACGAAGATGAGCTCCGGAATGCCCGAAAAGAGACAAAAGCATTAGCTATCAAAACGCGTCGGGAAGTGAAAGAGTTTATTTTAGCCTGCGAGAATTTTGTTTTTCCTCAAGAACAAGATACTGAAAAAGAAATTCTGTCTCTAAAAAAACATCGTCTGGGGACTTCTACAAGTAAGGCAGAGGATAAGAGTGAGGAGCTCATATGGCCTACTACGAATATCGTAAAAGATGAGCGTTCAAAGGGAAAGAGTTCTTCCTCTGTCACTATTTTAGAGACGAATAAAGGTGGTAAAAAGAAGAAAAAGAATACCGGAGAAGTGGTCCCCCCTGTTGTTATTCCGCCACCGGATTTCCCTGACCTTCCTGGACCAGGACCTATTATCCCTCCTGGGCCAGAACCGGAGCCCAAACCCGACAATCCGGATAAACCGAAATTACCTACGGTTGGAGGCGAAGGTAATACCCCCGGAGAATCTCCAGAGGATGTTGAAAAAGGAAAGCACATGACTGAAATAAGATTAGATGGCCGTAGCCGGCGGCTTATCCCTCTTCACGATGGAGAGTTTGCTTGCAAACTTGTTATCAGGGTGCCCCAAGATTATGAGGCATGTAGGCTTGTATTGTTTGTTCAGGGGGTGTCTGGTCAGATCCCTCTAGAACTTCGACGCGTTTCTTCTGGGTGTAGAATATCCGGCGCTGAAAACAATGAAATAGTGGGATTCGATCTTCAGAAGGATATTGCCAATGAAATACGTTTCACTCCTTTTGAAAGTCTTAAAAACTATTCTTTAATCATCAAGGCGTATGGAAATTAGAGAGTCAGTGACGTATCCCTATCCGATATGGGGATTACATGGTGCCTATTTGAGCGATGATCCAGAGAAGGGGTCCCATACTGAAGAAATCAGTAATGATGATAATATTCTAAAGCTTCATTATGATATAAAGTGCCATGAAGCAGGTATTGACAGGCTAATTAGTGAAGGGCGGGCGTTCTACCAATGCATCATAGAGTGCCCAGCAACATATTATTTACTTCACAAAGAATTTCAGGAGGCATCGTTCAATGTCGAGATACCTTTAGATAAAGTCTACAAGCGGTGCACTGTGAAAATTGTAATTGTAGCTTGTCAGGACATTGTAGGATGCGATTTCCTAAATCTGGATAAGGATTACGAAGATGCTGTAGATTTCCCTAAAGGGGCAGTACTGGCAAATATTGATGATTTTACTATTCTTTTGCAGCAGAGCAATTCCGCTGCGGATTTGAGTAGGATTGTATGTGTAATGTTTTCTGAGACCCCAACTGTTAGGTTTGATTATTCTGGGAAAAGGATAATCATAAAAGTCCCAACGAGTTATGAAACACGGTACAATCGAGTTGAAGATTTATGTCCAGGTGTGGTTGAAGCTTCACTTGTATATACTGCTTTGGTCCAAGCTATCTATAAGTTACGCGAGTCTCCCGAGACCTCACGGGATTGGGTTTTTTACTTAACTCAGTATCTTAAGGAGTTAAATGAAGAAGGTACAATTACGCTACGAGATGATAACCTAGAATTAGAGTTAGAGGATATCTATGTTGTCGTTGATAAACTTCTCAGCAATCCAATGCTTCGTGCCATTGATGATACAACTAAACAATTACAATAAAGTTTCTCAGGAGCTATGTTACAAGGAATTTTTATCCCTTCCTACGCGGAATTCCTTCAGGCAAATGTTTCCGAAAACCTGAAGTATTATATAGACCCGTCTCATGATTGGAAACTGGCTGCTGGCGACAACGTTAAGGAGTTGGATTTTGAGCAACCGGATTTGTCCGGGATGATGGAGTTCGCAGAGTCCAAAAAAGCAGTTGATGATTTTTATGCTGCCAAGATTCTCTTTGAAGCATATCGAGGTGTCTTAACACCTCTTCTAGCTGCTCAGTCACATTTCTGGCAATATCTTTCTCATGTTGTTTTATATCCTTACATGAGAAAACGTTGGCCAGAGATTGATAACCCAGATTGCAGAGCTTCATACATTTCTGAGCACTGGTTTTACGAGCAAGGTTTGATTCGTAATTGGCTAGAAGGTATGTATTGGTCTGTCCACAATACCGTGATTGAAAATGAGGATGGCACGCTTGATTACAAATATACTAGGCTCCTGTTTTCGATTCAGAAATTAAGGGACCGTGGTATTGCTGCAGCAACATACATTTTTAGTAATCCTATATTGGTGCGCGGTATACTGGACTTTTATTTTGACGAATTGGACAAAGCGGAGAAAGGCGAAGAGACCGTATTTGATAAGTACTTTGAGTATCGTACCGATAAGTGTATCCAACTCATTAATAAACTTGGAGGGGTTGTTGAACTCAGCATGCTAACCTCTGAGGATATTTATAATTTCCTAGAAGAAAACCGTGACGTTATCAAGAGCGTTGGAGATCGTAAGAAAGAGAAGAAGCTTAGAGATGAGGCACAAGCGGCTTTTGAAAATGCGAGTCCAGATAGTCCGGTTCAGGGAACCTCAAAAAAGAGTAAACATAAGAAAAGCAAACACAGGAGAAGATAATTATGGCAGAGAAAGTAGATTTTACGAGGGGAAGACAATCAGTTACATTTGTGGATCTTTTCGCTGGAGCCGGAGGCTTCAGTGAGGGCTTCCTACAATCATATACGAAAGATAAATACTTTGATTTTATACTTGCTAGCGATATTAGTCCTACTTGTGAATTGACTCATAGAGCAAGATACAATGCTCAACTAGGTCTTGAGACGGAATTTATCAGGGAAGACATCATGAGTGATAAATTCCTGAATAAAATACAAGCGAAAATCGGAGATCGCGATGTGGACGTCGTAACTGGCGGCCCGAGTTGCCAGTCTTTTAGTTTATCCGGACGCCGGCGTAAGAATGATAAAAGAGACAATCTTTTCCTTCATTATATTAAAGTAATAAAGGCTCTTCAGCCCAAGTATTTCGTGATGGAGAATGTAACGGGGCTGCTTACAAAAGATGGTGGTCGGTTCAAAGAAGCCGTAAAGGAAGAAATCCGATCAATCATTGATAAGGATACGATTCCGGAACTAATGGAGTATTTAGAGAGCATTCTTAGGCTAACACCGGCACTGCTTAGAAATGGTGTTTTGTTGAAGGTTCGAATGGAAGTTGAAGATGCTAAAGTATATGCTTCTTTGGAAAAGCAGTTCTTTGCAGTTCTAGAGGAGCAGTTTAAAGTAATCACAAAACAACTTGATTATAAGGAGAGTAAAAGCGGGAAGGAGATTAATACAATCCGTCATGGATTACGCCTTCTATCCCATTCTCAATCAAGAGAAAAAATTCGGGCAGCGTTAATTCAGGAGAAAACGGCTTCGGATTTAGACAAAGACGTTTTTGCCAATAAGATGAACAAACTTATAGACGCTCTTCAGGACGAGGAAATAATCAAGGAAATCAAATCCGCATTAGATAAGCAAATCTGGGTGGAAGACCTTCAAGAAGATGTCCATGACTTTACTGTTTTACTGGATTTGTATTTGGCTACACTGGATGAAACTTTGCGCTCTTTAGAGTTATACGCCAGAGCATTTAATTCTATAGACACTTTAGATAGGCTTATTTCGGATATTCATCTCTACAAGGTCAATGAACCTATCGTCGTCAATTCTGCAGACTATGGCGTACCACAGACAAGGGAACGTGTTCTTTTTATTGGCGCCCGAAAAGACCAGAAGCCTATTACAAGCATTCCAGCTACAGTGCCTCCCGCTAATCGTGTTTGTGTTTACGAAGCTTTGTCAGATTTGGATTTTATAGGGAATGGCGAAGAGGTAAATACATATCGGCCATATCCTCATATACAGGAGTATGAGCCGTTAATTGTAGCGCGAACACCGGACAGCAAGCCTGCTGCAGAGAATGGGAGATCTTATTCAGAGTGGTGTAAGATTGGTCGCCTTCAGCATCGTTTTAACATAACAGGACTTCCTTTTTATGTAAAGGATGCTCAAGAATTGAAACACAAGAGGCAGAGACATGTAGCCGAGTTGCAGAATCATCAAACAAGCAATCATCGCGCGGAGGTACAACAGCGGTTGGCAGCAATCGCTAGTTTTGGAGGGTACACCCCGGAGTGTAAGGCATTTCTTGAAGAGAATGGACTCTCATCTAATAAGAGAAACTACACAGTATTAAATCCTATCGGTCAAAGCCCTACAGTAGTAACGCTGCCAGATGACTTCATCCACTATGCCAGTCATAGAGCATTGACGGTTAGGGAGATGGCTCGATTACAATCCTTTGATGATTCTTTTGTTTTTCAAGGGAAAAGGACGACTGGTGGAGAATTGAGAAAAGTCGAAACGCCTCAATACACAATGGTAGGCAATGCTGTTCCTCCTTTAATGGCTAGAGCCATTGGAAATGTTATCCTTGAAAACATAGACTAATATGAGACCACTGTCTGAACTAGAACAAATGAATACTGAATACCTTAACAAAAAAGGTATCCAGTATGCCCTTGTTTGTCTTACTCAGAACATCTTACATCATGGGATCTTCGATGCAAAGGTATCCCTTCGAGATCTTTTAAGAGAAAGAGATGTTCACGACTATGATTCACAGCGTCCAGGAGATAAGGTTATGATTCCTACCCATATTATCACATTTAAGAAGGTTATTGTTGCCAATTCATCGATGTATAAGGCTGGAACCAGAGGTGATTCAAGGATGTGGTTTGGAAGTGAGATCTATTCAGTTGTTAACGCTGACGATATTGTAGCAATAATCCCAATTGAAGGGTTAATAAATGTCATTCCTATAACGCATGTTGATTTCGAGTATTGCTGCTCGACATCAATTCAAAACCCAATTAAGACATTTTTCATTGAACATAATTGGCAATAAACTCCTTCTTTATGAAAAAAACCATTATTACTGCCGTTTTCGTCTTGATAACAATTGCGCTTAATGCTCAGGACGCTCATCTCAAGTTCAAAGGAATCCCTGTTAACGGGGACTATAAAGCATTTTCGCAGAAGCTAATCCAAAAGGGGTTTAAGCAAATCGAGTCTACGGCTGACGGGGCCGTTTTAAGAGGTAATTTCATGGCCATCCCTGATGTGATGGTGGTGGTTTATCCTGATCCCACAAGCAAAAGGGTTTCGGCTGTGACTGCTATGATTGACGCTGGCGATAATTGGCATACCATCGAAAACAAATACCATGAGGTCGTAGCCACATACAAGGAAAAGTATGGAGAACCGGCTGAGCATGTTGAAGAATTTGCAGGGGACGTGTATAACAGCGACTCCTGGCGCCTTAGTCGGCTGCATGATGGTCAGTGCAATTACAAAACCCTTTGGGATGTAGAAGGAGGGCGTATCGGTATCACGCTGACTTATTTCCAATTAAGTTACTACGTTGTGTGTGCCTATGTGGATGCACAGAACATGAGAGCCCTCCAGCAAACGGTTATTGATGACATTTAGCATCAGCGTGTTCCTTCTGAAATTAGTACCTAATAATCGACAAATAACCACATGAACAAAGTATTCCCATTCGCCAAATTTGCCGGCATTTGCTTTCCTATGATAATGGTTTTTCAAATCGTTATATCTATTCTTCGCAAAAGCAACCCGATTATTAGCGTTTCTTCCAGTTTTCTGGTCAATGCTATATGGATTATATTCTTTATACTATTAATCCGTGCATCAGCAAAACACTCTCCGGTAGTGCCTCCTTCTTGGATTGCTATAGTTGCTTTTGTGTGCTCTTTCGCATCAAGTTGCCTTTCAAGTTACTTTACGACACTGTATTTAAATGATTCTGAAGATTGGGATTTTCTTTCCAAGTTGATTACTGCTTCAAACGTAATGCATTATATCTATGCAGTAGCTTTGGTCGTAGCTTTCATATGGCTCTCCCGATTCTTCCCTAAAGGCTCGATTTCAAAAGCTATGTGCATAACAATCGCCGTAGTAACTATTGTTATTCAGATCTCAAACTTAACAATTCACCCTTGGAAGATTGAAGATGAGTCAACAAGGAATCTTGTCCAAATGGGTTTATCCATCTTATGGACACTTGCGCTATACATTCCTCCGACAATCTTTTTCCTTGCATTTTCGAAACTTAAAAAATAAAAGATATGGAAGAGAATCAAGAAACTAATTCCTTCATTGATGCAATGGAGGCAAAGAAACCAGAGATCACTCTGGAAGTAGAAGAAATCGAAAAAATATCCAAATATGCTGTTAATCCCGCAGCTGAAAGTACGGTCAATACAGTTGCCAGTATTCTCCTGATAATAGGCATTATTGGAGCACTCGTCGGTTTTGTTGGCGGTTTGGGTATGTTCAGTGATGATGAAACGGCTGCCGGATGGGGCTTCCTCGGTGGCGGCGTTATTGTGTTTTTGGTGGGGTTGCTTGAATGGGCCTTCCTCAAAGTATTTGTCAACATCTCCAGAAACCTGTACAACATCAATGATATTCTTCACGAGATTAAGAACAAGTAGCAATAACCTGCCTGGCCAAAAGGAACGCTCGCTTATGGGGGCGTTCTTTTTTTATCGCAACACACCTTGGCCACTCAGTCCACACCGTCCACTTCGTTCCCGCCCTGTGGCCGTGGACAGGACAGACTTTTTATTGAATAATTTGATAGCAGCGGATTAAATGTACCCCCTGTATCACTTTCAAATGTACCGGGTGTATCAGAATCAAATGTACCGCCCATAGCGGAAACAAATGTACCGGGCGTATCACTTTGAAATGTACCGCCCGTAGCGGAAACAAATGTACCACCTGCCGGTGTTAACCGGTGCCAGCCGCGGTTAGGCAGGAACTTCAGATCGGTTGCTTTAAGTTTGACAAATGTAACTTTGTGGTTAGAAGACAAATACCACAAAGATATGGCAAACA
>JAEEGL016684199.1_pt1 | contig 12040 bp, 11 predicted proteins | sample 9134231 | NCBI WGS metagenome assembly JAEEGL01 (sample SAMN16246548, study PRJNA631951) | gut metagenome | biome: gut microbiome; feature: rumen; material: fiber-attached | host: Bos | place: Iran: Karaj | collected 2018-10
AAATCCTGCGACGGACAGTGTCGTATACAGCTTACTCTTCTCGGCGGATACCTGCACCGTCTCCTTTATGTAGAGGAAAAGGAGCCACAGTATGGAATAAAGACTAAGGTGGAATAATATCCTGAACGCATAAGCAATGCCGTGCGGCAGATATGCTATGTTGTTCATTGATTCATGGAAGACTATGTTGGACACGGAAGCTACTACCGCCAGATATATCATGTGGCGCAGGTATCTGAAGCTCCTGGTCCTGTTGATATACGCAGCACGGATAAGTATCACGAAAATAACGCATACGGCAATTACCAGTACATCTGCTGCCGGTGTGTAGTTCTCATAGAAAGATGTAGTAGTCGGAGTCATCAAAGATCCTCCCTGCCGTACAATGCGAACCTATACTCCTACATTATACCGCCCGGGAGGATCTTAATATTTCAACAAATGTAAACTAACCTTTACGGAAAATCAAACGAGTTCCCTTTATTCCCTGTTCTTCAGGACAAGCGCGGGAGTCGTCCTCTTGATGCTGATAAAGAGCACCTGGCTTATGAGAAGGTACAGGAAGAGGATCGCCGCGAACACTCCGCCGTAGATGTACATGGGGAAAGCCTGCGACAGTCCCGTATTGACGTTAGCTACGAGGAAGTTCGGATATACATAGTTAAGGATAGCCTTACAGAGCGGGATGCACACGAGAGCACCTGCTACGATCATTATCATATTTCCGTCAAGATACATCTTCTTCACTTCACCGTTCTTAAATCCGAATACCTTTACAAGGGATATATTAAATGCAGCCCTGTCCAGCATCATCTTGACCATAAGGTACATGACGACTACGAATATGACCGCTCCTGCTATTATCAGGGTAGTGATCAGGCTCTTCATGCTGTCTACGAATACTCCCGAGGCGCTCTCGATATCCTTCTTTGTAGTAGTGGAATTGAGCCTTCCGCTGTCTATCTCAAGAGCATGGTCCGAGAATACTGCATTGAAGTAATCATTGCTCTCTCCGAAGAGGTCCCTGCAGGCGTCGATATCCATGAACACCATCATCGAAGCCTGATAATCGTTGATACCTGCTACCTTGAACGCATATAGCTTATCGCCGTTCTTGGAAGACAGAGTAAACTCGTCTCCGACAGAGAGGTGGTATTTATATGCAAAGGATGAACTAAGGACCACTTCGCTGTCATTATCCCCGAGAGCCGACAGGTCAAAGAAAGGGTTATCCCGTGTCAGTCCCACGAGTGCAACATCGAAATTATAACCTTCAAACTCTTTTGTCGTCTCCTCGAATACAGCTTCGTATCCGCCTTCGGGAACTTCCTTCTCCGGATACTTATAGGTATACATATACTCATAATGCGTATTTGCAACATTGAGTTCCTTTACCCTGTTACAGTATATAAATGTATTGAGGGCCAGCATTACTATAAGGAGCGCCAGGAACATTCCGAATATGACCGTAAATCCCGTTCTCATCTCACGAAGGAGCTGCCTTATCCTGAACAGAGGGATGAACTTCATCTTACCAAGCTTGATATCCCTTGCCTTTACTGCCTTCTGCTCATTCTTGAGAAGTGACAGAGGTGTCCTTGTAAGTCTTCCTCTTATAACCAGAACATTGACCAGTATCGTTATAAGCGAAGGCAATACAAGTCCGTATACGAGCAGGAAAGGCTGCACCTGAGCCACCATGTCAGGCATGGAATAATAATCAAACGATTCCTGCATATTGGAAGGTATACCGAAGGTCGAATAGATGGCTATAAGTGTACCTGTCACGCCTGCTATAAATGCAGCCAGCGTGGGGACTACTATATACCCGAAGGCAAGAGCACTTCTCCTGACGCCCAGAGAGTAAAGAGCACCGATCACGCTGCTCTCCTGATCCACGGAATGGACAACGAATACGGAGATAACATAAGCAAAGAGTATAAGCGCCACGACACCTACGAACATTGCAGAATAGAGATTATTCTTTACATCGTCTGCAGCTGCATCGATCCTGGGATTATCGGCCGAAGTCAGGAACACCATGAGATTGGCGGTATCGATATCGAATACTTCATCGATAAGATCGTTGGCTTCATCAGAGAATTCACTTACTCCGTCCGCATATTCCGTCATGCCGTCCACGAGCTCATCGACACCGTCGTCCAGTTCAACAACTCCGTCATCAAGTTCTCCCACGCCGTCATTAAGTTCTCCTACACCGTCAGACAACTCACCGATACCGTCTCGCATCGCTCCGATACCGCTCTGAAGCGAAGAAGCACCGCTCGTCAGAGAGTCATTGTTGGAGGCAAGGCCGTTAAGTCCGTCTGACAGTGCCGAAGCGCCTGCAGCAGCCGAAGCGGCACCTCCCGTTATGCCGTCTATTCCCTGATCGATGCCTGTATATCCTTCAAGGAGACCTGATGTTGCAGCATAGAGCGAACCGGCGATATTTGCGACTATAGGATCTTCACTCTGGCACAGCTGAGCGGCCTGGGAATTGACTTCCTGAAGACCCGCAAGATACTGGGCAGAACCTTCATCCAATGCATTACAGCCGGTCTGAAGCTCATTAAGACCTGAGCTCAGTTCAGATGCGCCTGATGCCGCTGACGATACTCCTCCCGTATATGCATTTATCCCGTCTGTAAGAGCGGAAGATCCGTTATAGAGATCATTCGCCCCGGACTCAAGATCAGGCATGGCATCGCTTAGTTCTCCTACTCCGTCTGCCAGCTCATCAACTCCGTCTACAAGCTCATCCACGCCGTCAGAGAGTTCATTCACACCGTCAAGGAGCTCCTGTGCTCCGTCATTAAGATCGTCTATCCCCTCCAGAAGATCATCCTTTCGGCCGACCATCTCCTCCCAGTATTCCTGAAAGTAGGGATCATCTACGGCATCCGCGTCGAACTCGTTCTCTTCAAGTATCGCCTTCAGTTCATCCGAAGTCATGGCACCGTTCAATCTGTATGCATATACATATTCTTCAGACTTCATGCTGTTGCCTTCCGCGAGGAGAGTGTCATATGCAGAAGGCGTGATATACATAAGACCGAAAGCAACACTGTCTACTGCAGTATCCGAGAGATTACGCACAGGCATGTTATAGTCGGGAGAAGCACCCGTTCCCGTTATGGTAAAGGTCTTCCCTCCAAGCTCAAAAGTATCTCCTACCCTTATGCCGTGCTCCTCGCAGTAACGGCGCTCCAGAACTGCTTCATCATCAGACTCGGCAAGACGGCCTTCGTGGAGCGTTATAAGATCTATGGATTCCCTGTTCCTGAATACCCTTATAGTGCTTCCGTCTCCTACTTCATAATCCAGTGAGAACAGCTTCTCGACAGACACTCCGGCGGAGGTTATCTTATCAAGTTCAGCATCACTTAATGGTACGAATACCGTAAACTGACCGTCTTCCACATTAAGAGACTTATCGTAATCTGCAGACTGATCGATTATCGACATAGCCGATCCCATCATGCTTAACACCATAAACACAGCAAATCCTATGAGCACCATAAGTGCCAGGTATCTTCCCGCATTCTTCTTTATATCCCTGCAGGCTCTTCTTAACATCAATCCATACATATCAGAGGTCCTCCAGATCGCAGGCGGGTACCTTTACTTCATTGTAGTAATCCTTGGATACCTCGCCGTCCTTGATATAGATAACGTGATCCACCATATTCTTGATCGAGTTATTGTGGGTAACTATTATCATCGTCGTATCGTACTTGGCATTTATCTTCTCCAGGAGCATCAGGATATCTCTCGATGTCTTGGAATCAAGAGCACCCGTAGGCTCATCGCAGAGCAGCACCTTGGGGTTCTTAACAAGAGCTCTCGCGATAGCGCATCTCTGCTGCTGACCGCCGGACAGCTGAGACGGGAACTTATCCGCATGTTCCGACATACCGAGGACTTCCAGAAGCTCGTTCATATCAAGAGGCGACTTGGAAAGATACTCGCACACCTGGATATTCTCGCGGACTGTAAGATTAGGCACCAGGTTATAGAACTGGAATATGAACCCCAGGTTCTTCCTTCTGTAGTCAGCCAGCCTTTCTCCCTTGAGCTTTTCTACTGAAGTACCTGCTACGGTAACGCTTCCCGTATCGATAGAATCAAGCCCTCCAAGGCAGTTCAGCAGAGTTGACTTACCGGAACCTGATGTTCCCTGGATAACACACATCTCACCTGCCTTGATCCCGATATCAACGCCTTTCAGGACCTGAACAAAGCTTCCTCCCTCTCCGTAACTCTTCTTTAATCCCTTAGTTTCAATGTACATGTTCTCTTCCTCCATTTACACAAATATGAACATCTATTCACATAACACCGTTATGTAATATGCAAAAAAATATAGGCCTCACCCCAGGCCAAAAGTCGCGATACCTCCTGCACGTAAGTTCTTGATAACTTCGGGAAGCTCCTTCATAGCCTCTTCCCTGGACTTGGAATGAGTGAGCAGATAGAGAAAAGACTCGATCTGGATATGTGCGAGATAGTGGATCATATATTCATCCACATGCCTGCATCCGAATCTCTCCTCAAGTATCGTCGCGAACAACCTGTAATGCGTCTGCATCTCATCGATGAGCCTGTCCTTGATATTCTCATACCTTGAACCCTGAGCCTTTGTCAGTATAAGGATGAACTCCTCCTTATACTTAAAGAGTATCTCCATGATCCTCTTTGAATCCTCTATATCCAAAGTCTCATCCAAAGGATCGCTGATATCTCCTTCGGCTTCTCTTCGAAGATGTTCTCCTACAGTAGCATCAAGCTCACGCAAAGGACCGCCTACTACCGCATCGAAGAGATCATCCTTATCCTTGAAGAAAAAGTACAACGCACCGGTAGTTACTTCCGCCTTCTTGCAGATAGACCTCAAAGAGGCATTCATAAACCCCTTCTCTATGAACTCTGCGCGAGCCGCCTTTATAAGCGCAAGCTTTGTCTCACCGTCTTTTGCCGTCATTGTAATCTCCGAAATGCAATTACATAACACTGTTATGTTCTTAGTAAAGATATACTTCTTCTACAGGATTGTCAACACATCAGATCATTATTGTCTGCTAAAGACACGCGCTCCCTACAACTTAAATCATTATTGCGTCTTCGCCGTGTTCATCCGAATCCAGTACAACTACGGTCCCTCTGTAGCCGATAAGACGCTTATTAAATGTCCTGCGATCAGTCTGTATCTCATAAATACGGTTATCGCGATCTGCACGAACACAATAATGATATGATATACGCATCAAAGGATACATTGAACCAACCTTTTCGTTTTCAACATAAACATCATAACCAAACACACCTCTTGCTACTCGTGTTACATCGTGATAGGTATTATTATCCCAAGCACCTATTATCTCATACCGATACTGGTCCCAGATCCGTAATGCAAAACTAGAATGAGGACGAAGGCGGTTCCTATTAAAGCGATAATTAGTTTTCACCTCGTTCGAGATAACACTTGCCTCAAAGACTATATATTCACCCTTAAACATCGCTAAGTACAACTTGAACGCAGGAAGCCTCCACCATATATAAGCAGTCGTGACGATCGCAGTTGTAATGACCGCTGCAATAATATTAGGGCAGATAATCATCACAGCAACAGTAATAGGGCACTGAAAATAGTTAACTGCACCCTTGAGAAGAGATATTGCATGATCACTTCCCTTACGCTGAAATATCATTACCAATGACAGGATAGTCATCGACAGTATCAGGTTCAAGAAAGCGGCAGGAACGATGATAGATTCATCTCCTTGCTTTATTCCCCTAAGAGCCACCATCCATGAAGAAATATATGCAAGAGGATATACAGCAATGAATATCAACTCAAATATCCATTTTCCAAAGATACTCTTATTCACCATTTTCCTGATATCTTTATAAGACATTTTTATATCCCTACATTACCCTTTATAGCATCATGGCTTTTTCGCCTAGATTATCAGAATCAAAAATAATAACTTTACCTCTGTACCCTATAAGATGATCATTGAATGTCTTTCTATCTGTCTGTATCTCATAGATATCATAAACATTCTGATCGTTCTCAGCTTCAACACAATAAGTGTACGTTATCCTTATATGCTTCGCCGAATAATAAAAAGTATCAACTTTTTCAAGATCGACATAAACATCAAAGCCGAACATACCTATCGCGACTCGTGATACGTCATGATAGGTCCTTTGATTGCGAGGTGAATTATCGCTTACCTCGTTCGAGACAACAGTAGCGTTATAGCATCTGTATTCGCCCCTGAATATGGATACATATCTCTTCAGTTCCGGAAGTCTCCACCATATATATCCCACAGTGACGATCATAATCATAATGACAGCTGCGATAATGTTAGGGCATTTCACCATCACAGCAACAGTAACAATACACTGAATATAGTTTATTACACCTTTGAGAAGAGATATTGTATGATCACTCCCCTTCCGCTGAGATATCATTATCAACGACAGAATAGTAATAGATGTAACCATATTCAGGCACGCAGCAAGAGAAACTACAGACTCATCTCCCAGCTTTCTTCCGACAATGGCAACTACCCATATTGCAATATAAGAAAGAAGATACAGGGCAGCGAATAACACTTCTACGAGACACTTTCCCAAGATACTCTTATTCACCATTCTCCTGATATCCTTATCAGGCATCTTCATATCCCTCCATTAAACGATTACCCACAATATGACAAAACGGGGATCCGCGACAGATCCCCGCTTCTTATCTTAGTCTGTCAACAGATCAAATTCCAAGTCTCTTGGATCTCTCGATCTGAGCTACTACTTCCTGGATCTGATTGGCATCTACGATCTTGACTGTGCCGCAGTAGATACAAGTAGCCTTGAGCATAGTACGGTCAAGTTCCATCTGACCGCCGCAGGCAGGACATGTAAGGTCTACCTCTACGGGCATCTGCTCGATGTCTTCCTTGAGCTTGATGAACTTGTGTCCGGTCTTCTCCGTGACATAGTACTTATACATCTCAACGGCATCTTCTTCCTTGGGGCTGAGGCCACCCTTCTTGGCGAGCTCCTCGATCTCATATGCAAATGAGATAAGAGCTGCGGACTCTGCCTTATCCAGATACTGCTGTACCTTGACGAAAGGGATATTGGGATCTGTTACTTCCCTTACCTTCTCCTTTAACGTAGAAGGGATGGAAGCATCGTTCATGATCATGTTATATGCTTCACTAAGATCTCTCTTCTCATCCTCGGATACGTCACCGTCGATACCTGCAATGTAGTAGCAGACTGCAAGCTTTGCCATAAGAGTATTGAACCTCTTCTCTGTGGCAAGTGTAGCTCCGCTCTCTGTCTGAGGCTTATTTGCATCCTGAGCCTTCAGATCCATCGCATGGTTGATGATCTCAGGGATTATAGGGCCTCCGCCTGATTCCTGCTGAAGCTTACGTACTGCAGTAACAGCTGCGATACCTACTGCAACACCAACTGCATTATCGAGTGTAGATCTGTTCCTGCGCTTATTCGGCTTATGAAACATCGATCTTAAGATACATCTTCCAAGTCCCATATTCTTCCCCCTCTTCCTTATTCCATAAAAAATATCTACGATTAATTATCGTAGATATTTAATGTTCTTGCAACATATTTCGGTGTGATCAGAGAGTTATCCAGTAGCGCTTCAGAAGGTCGTCGTCTACTTCTACTTCCTTCTCGTATACGCCGCCGTTCCTGATGATTATCTTCTCGCTGGCTTCGTTATCGATACTGCATGTGACAAGGAGAGCATCTATCTTGCGCTCCTTTGCCTTCTCGATGTTCAGGGCGAGCATCCTCGTAGCATAGCCCTTGCGCCTCTCCGAAGGTCTTACCGTAAAGTCGGTATGGCCGCCCCATGTGCTCAGGATAGGGTGATTGATGTGATGGCGAAGGTCGATGATGCCGACGATCCTGTTATCCTCTTTCCTTACGGCAAGATAGGTATTGGAAGGGATACCCGTTCCTGCCTTCCTGCATGTCTCTTCGGAAGTCCTGAGCCTGATTATATCTATGAATTCCTGAGGAGTGGATGCAAGCTGCAAAGTCTTACAACCTGCAAACATATCCTTATTGTATCTGTCCTTGTTCATGACCTCGGCCCTGAATGCCCATAAGTCATCTGAATAGGATTCATTAGGTTCGATAAGTTCGATCGTATCCATATAAAAGCGTCCGTTCCTTTTAATGTTCGGACGCTATTATACAATAATCGTTTCGTCGTAGATATTCAGATCATTTGACAAGTATCTCTTCTTTTAAGAATTCGGCCAGAGAGTCGGAATTATTGTCTCCGAATATGAGTCCTGCCATCTCCTGTATCTCTTCTGCAGCGTTGTCCGAAGAGATACCGATACCTACTGTCTGAAGTACAGACATGTCGTTAGAAACGGCTAACGTATCCTTAAGATCGATGTTCAGGATTTCACATGCATGACGGACTGCATTTCCCAGACTTGCATTCTTAGAGACGAACCTGCACAGGTCGTCACCTTCGAAGTCAAACGACTTGCAGTCGTACTTGGAGGTAATACCGTCTGCCACATCCTTAGTGGTCATGGCAAGCACTTCGTGTACCGACTGATTCAGAGGGATGGACATATCGCGATACCTTATGTATTCTCCATCCTCCGAAGGATCGTTGGTATATATGTATCTGCCGCTGGTAAGACCTATAAAGGAACACTTGGGGTCACGGCTAAGGTCCATTACAATGCCCCTGCTCTGTTCAAGTGTAAGAGGTGCGCTCCATATGAGATCATTACCCCTGTAGACCTGCGAGCCGTCTGCTGCGATAGTGATATCGGGAGATACTGAAGCTGTATAACCGGAGGCCCTCAGCCAAAGATAAGATGTCATGACACCGAATCTGTGTCCGGCATCCTTGAGCTTGAGGAGTGACCTTATGACTTCCTCCGAGAATGTCTTATCGTCCTTCAGGAGGATACCTTCCAGATCGAACAGGATGAGCTTACTGGCAATACACATACAACTTCCCTTTTACGTTTTAATCCCCTTCATGCCGGCGTAACACGAAGGGGAACAAGATCGGACCTTCTATTATTTACGCTGTCTCGACGCCGACGTATTCTGCTTCGCTGTCTGCATATATGGTCACTCGGTTATTTGCCCTGTCGAGGATACCCGAATCCCAGATATGCTTGAACATCGTCCTGAATGCCAGGAGCTCGACGGTGAGCTTGATGTCGTCCTGACTGTCATCGTCGCCGGGGATGAGCCTTCCGAATTCATTTTTCTCCAGGACCCTGGTACCGGAGGGTCCGTTCATCTTGAGCTGATGAGGATCCTCGGACACCATATATCTCTTCTTTCTGTCGTTGAAATAGATCTCCATCTTATAGGAGATATCGTTCATCTTATCAAAGGCTGCGGATACGTCACATGCGACCATGTGCTTGAATCCGGAAAGGGTCTGTTCATCTATAAAGACGTTTGTAAATACATCGTACTTCAGATCCATAGTACAAGGCTCCTTTCAAAACTTCTTCTCCATATTTTCATAATACAGCGAAGCACAGCAAATAAAAGGCTTCCGAGCACGATTTAAATCTGTTTTTACTTCGAATTTACAGGAAGTTCAAAAGCGGTATCAAGTAAGACAAATCCGTTAACAAAAGCGGATTAGGGTTTCCTTACTCTTGTCTTTTTTTCTTGTTATTTGCGTCCCGTAAGATAGTAGACTGCAAGCTGCGTCCTGTGCGCCAGACCTTCCTTGAGAAGGATATTACTTATATAGTTCTTGACCGTACCTTCGGAGATGAAGAGCTTCTCTGCTATCTCCTTGTTGGACAGTCCGGATGCTACGGCTTCGATTATCTCTATCTCACGTGTCGTGTACTTATCCTTATCGAAGTTGCTGTTGGGACGGATGCCCGCATCCACGAACTTATCGAAGACCTGTTCATCCATGACCCTGGCTCCCTGATGGATGGACCTGATCATCTGCTTTAAGTCCTCGGGCTTGTGGTTCTTGATAAAGTACCCCTTGGCGCCTTCCTTTATCGCCTGCTCTACCAGGTCATCGTCGTCGAATGTAGTGAGGATCATGACCTTACCGAGGTTCTCCTCCGTGAAGATCTTCGTCGCTTCTATACCGTCCATAACAGGCATCTGTATATCCATGAGGACTACGTCTACCTGCGTATTTCTCGCGATCTCTACGGCCTCCCTGCCGTTAGCTGCAGAGCCTACCACATCGAAGTCGTCATCTATATCAAGGATGATCTTCATCCCGTCTCTTACGAAGTCACTGTCATCAACTATCAGAACTCTTATCGGATCCATCTTCTTCCTCCTGAACGCCCTTTGTTATGGGCAGTATCATATTGATCGTAAAGCCGCCTACGGAATCTATATCTATATATCCCTTGACCTTCCTTACACGGGATTTCATACCCTGGATACCCATTCCCTCTTCTATGTTGTAGGCACCCTTGCCGTTATCCTTTATGGTAGCCCTTACGACTTCCTCCAGGATATTTATGTCTATGCTTATCTCATCGCAGCCCGAATACTTGAGAGCATTCGTTACGGCTTCGAAGGCATTGTCCAGGATTATCTCCCATATATTCTCGGGGATAATCCTGTCGCTCTCGCTTATATTGAGAGAAGTCTTTATACCGTATTCCTCTTCGCACTCTGCAAGAAGAGCCTGAAGGGATTTAAGTGCCATGCGCTTCTTGTCCGGACGCTCGTTACGGATGATGACCCTTATCTCATCCATGCTGCCTCGAAGGTTATCTATTACTTCCTGCAGGATAGTACTGCTCTTATCGGGATCCTTGTCTATAAGGACCTTGGCAGCCTCCAGCTTATACAGCGAACCGTTGATGCTGTGTCCCAGCTTATCGTGAAGAGCCTGGGATATCCTGCCCTTCTCCTCAAGGAGCTCGTTCTCGTGCTGTAGCCTGGACTTATAGAGCTCATCCTTATGCTCCACCTTGGTATGCTCTATATCGGACTTGAGCCTGGACTCCTCAAGGAGATTATCCCTGGCGGTCTTCTCGTACCATCCGATAACCTTGTTGTGCTGATAGTAGATGACGATGAACAGTATCGCTACGACGAAGTAATACCTGACCGGCAGATCGAACTTCCACGCCAGAGGGAGCACATAGAGCGCACCGAGATATGACGGAGCGGGAAGGCTGCTTACCAGGTCAAGGTAAGCTATCGCCGTGTAATAAAGCCCTACCGACGGAAAAAGGAACAGCGCCGCTACAGACGCTATCCCTTCACCCAGTAACCATATCTTTCCTTTATGCCTTACGGCATCTGTCTCGGGCATTACCGCGAAGAAAAGAAACACCGCACTTACGAGCAATGCCACACCGCCTGCAGACGGATCATCAAGAGATGAGAACGCACCGACAAAAGCAAGTGCGATGATGCCCATAGCCTTAACAAAAACGAAGTAATTGTTCCTTATGCGGCTTTCCAAGTCCCTTTACCTTACTCCTGTTCACGTACACGAAGTCCCAAGACTCCTATGACAAATATTATAACCCAATATGCTATGGCTACACAGAACATCAGAGAGTAGCCTGACATATCGCCGTTGATAAAACGGTTCACAGAGAACATCGCCCATCGCTGAGGCATAAGAAGCGACGCTTTCTTATAAAGTTCACTCGCTCCGCTTATATCAAAATACGTTCCTGCGATAAGAGCCGATATAGACCAGACAACGAACGCAAGGATAGCAGCCGGAGCCATAGTATCAAAATACAGTCCGGCACAAAGGCTGAGAAGACCGAACGTAAGGCCTGTTAAGAATGCGACCGTAAAGAACTGCATAGGTGAGATACCGATATCGCTCTTAACAAAGAACGTAAAGTTTAATGCCATCAGAACTGCCTGGATAAGAGCAATAGATACCGACAGGATTATCTTGGACAGCAGATAGCTTGCCTTTGTAGCCCCGGTAAGAAGGAGCCTGCTGAAGACATTATCCTTCTTCTCGGAGAAGACAGTATTCAGG
>JAEEGL016724243.1_pt1 | contig 12040 bp, 3 predicted proteins | sample 9134231 | NCBI WGS metagenome assembly JAEEGL01 (sample SAMN16246548, study PRJNA631951) | gut metagenome | biome: gut microbiome; feature: rumen; material: fiber-attached | host: Bos | place: Iran: Karaj | collected 2018-10
CTGCGATATGGACTCTCCCTCGCTAGACCGCGTGCTGCGTACCAAGACCAACTCCTGCCGTGGTGGTGGCATCGAGAACATCACCATGCGTAACATCACCGTCGGGCAGTGCGGCGAGGCCGTGCTGAAGATTAACACCGACTACGAGCCGCGCGAGGTGTGCTGCCGTGGTTTCTACCCCACCGTGCGTAACGTCACCATGGAGAACGTCACCTGTAAGCGCTCGTAGTACGGCGTCATGATTGTCGGCTACCAAGACCCAAAGCTCGCCTATACGGTGAACAACATCACGGTCAGGAACTGCCGCTTCGACGGTGTCTACAACAAGCCCATCCACCAGGTGGGCCTGGCTCAGGACATCAGTTACGAGAATCTCTTCATCAACGGCTCGCTGGTACTGCAGGATATGCCTTACAAGCACTACTCCGAATGGCTGACCTACTCAGAGATGAAGCGCGTGCCCGAGTCGTACATGCTCGACTTCGCCACCAAGCCCAAGTGGGGTTACGTCATGGGCATCGAGCTCGAGGGCATGCTCGACACCTATCTTAGGTATGGTGGCGAGGACATCCTCAAATACTGCAAGATGTATACCGACAAGATGATTGACCAACAGGGCAACATCACTGGCTACGACATCCTTGACTACAACCTCGACAACTGTCGCTCAGGCCACTTCATCACCCGTATGTACCAGCACTGGCCCGAGGAGAAGAACCTGCTGGCCATGCAGACCATGATGAGACAGCTGAAAGACCAGCCGCGCACCATTGCCGACAAGGTATTCTGGCACAAGGCCATCTACGCCTACCAGGTGTGGCTCGACGGTATCTTCATGGGGCTGCCCTTCCGCTGCCTCACCGCCCCCATCACAGAAAAAGCCACAGGAAAAGGTAAAAAGGGGAAAAAAGATCCCGTAACGGCTATCTATGACGATGCCGTAGACCAGCTGAAGATTACCTACCAGCGCACACTGGACCCCAAGACTGGTCTGAACCGCCATGCCTATGACGAGACACGCAAGACCTTCTGGGCAGACAGGGAGACGGGACTCTCGCAGCACTGCTGGGGACGCGCCCAGGGCTGGTATACCATGGCTCTCATCGAAGTACTCGACGCCCTGCCCGAGGACTACGCCCGCCGTGGGGAACTGATTGAGCTACTGCAGAAGGACTTCGACGCCATTCTGAAGTGGCAGGACCCGAAGACGGGACTCTGGTATCAGGTCATGGACTCGCCCGGCCGCGAAGGGAACTACCTGGAGTCGACATGCTCAAGCATGTTCACCTACGCCCTGCTGAAGGCCTACCGCAAAGGTTACGTCGGTGCCCAGTACCGCGATGCAGGCATCAATGCCTACAAGAGCATGCTGCAGCACTTCATCAAGGTGAACGCCGACAAGACCATCTCGCTCACCAACTGCTGTTCCGTTGCAGGTCTCGGCCCGGCAGCCACGCCTGAGGTAGAGGCCGCTATGAAGCAGGTTAACCCCAAGGGTACGGTTAAAGAGAACCGCCGCAGAGACGGCTCCTTTGCCTACTACCTCGACGAGCCCATTCGCGAGAACGACGGCAAAGGCATAGGGCCCTTCATCTGGGCCTCGCTCGAGATGGAGATGCTCGGATACACCACAGAAAACCTAACAGCCTCGATTGACCGCGAGGCTGTTCTTTTTCGTAACAGTCCCATCATTACCAACGCCGACCCGCTGGCGTCGCTCTCCGTCGGCAACGGTCACTTCTGCACCACCGTCGACGTGACAGGTCTGCAGACCTACGTCGACGACTACCGCCAGGGCATTCCCCTTTGTGCTATGAGCGACTGGGGCTGGCACGCCTTTCCCAACAGCGACAACCTGCGCGAGGAAGAGAGCTGGCGCACCATGGACCTCGGGCACGGCCACCAAGAGGTCTATGCCGTAGAGTACAAGCGTCCCAAGGGTGACACCCAGCAGGGGAATGCCATGTCCTCCTCAAGGGGCGACAGGAGAGTAAAGGCTACACAGTACTTCCGCGTGAATCCCCACCGTCTGAACCTCGGCGCCATCGGTCTGGAGCTGAAGGACGCCCAGGGGAGACCCGTCGCACTTGCTGACATCACTGACATCCAGCAGCGACTGGACCTCTGGAACGGGGAGATTACCTCTCACTACAAGGCCGCCGGTCAGCAGGTCAGCGTGACAACCCTCGCCCTGCCCGACCGCGATGCCACGGCGTACCGTATCAGCACGCCGCTGCTCGAGAACGGCCAGGCACAGGTAACCATCCGGCTACCCTACCCCACAGGGCAGCATGCCGATGACGCCAGCGACTGGCAGCACCCTGAGCGCCACACGTCGGCCATCGTCAGCAGCACGCCTGCCAGCGCCGTCATTGAGCACCGTCTGGACAGCACCACCTACCGTCTTACCCTGCGCTGGGAGGGCGACGCCTGCCTCAGCGAGACCGCCGACCACCACTTCACGCTCGTCACCACGGCACCCGTACTGACGTTCGAGGCAGAGTACCGCCCAGCAGCGCCCCTTTCCTCCCCCCTTGTCCACCTTTGCTGTAACACCGTTGCAGCAAAAGAAACAAGCGCCACCCCCTTCCGCTTTACGGACGCCCAGAAGCAGACACAAAAGCACTGGCATCGCTACTGGAGCGCGACAGCCTTCGCCGACTTCAGCCTGTGCACCGACCCACGGGCCCGCGAGCTGGAGCGTCGCGTGGTGCTATCACAGTACCTCACACGCATCAACTGTGCCAACTGCATGCCGCCACAGGAGACCGGTCTGACATATAACAGCTGGTTCGGACGCCCCCATCTGGAGATGACCTGGTGGCACGCCGTAGACTTCGCCCTATGGAACCAGCCGCAGGTCGTCGAGCAGATGCTCCGCTGGTATGACGAGACGGCAGCCCCCGCAGCCAGAGCCATCGCCAAACGCCAGGGCTTCAAAGGCCTGCGCTGGATGAAGATGACCGACCCCTGGGCTGGCGAGGCCCCCTCGAACACCGGCAGTTTCCTCATCTGGCAGCAGCCACATTATATATATATGGCCGAGGAGATGTACCGTGCCCACCCCACCCGCGAGACGCTGGAGCGCTATGCCGCGAACGTCGAGGCCACTGCCGCATTCATGGCTGACTTTGTGAGCTACGACAAGAAGACGGGCCTGTACTTCCTGCAAGGCGCCACCGCCATGCAGGAGAGCATGTCGAAGGACATCTCGTACAACCACCCCTTCGAGCTGGCCTACTGGCACTACGGCCTGAGCAAGGCCCAGCAGTGGCGCGAGCGCCTGGGAAAGCCCCGTCATGCTGAATGGGACCAGATTATCAGCCACCTGGCGCCACTGCCCCAGACGAAGGAAGGCGTCATCACGGCTGGTCTGCCCAAGGGCAAGACGACAGGGCTGAAAAGCTTTGACCCCTTTGACGCCGTGGCCGCTGGAGCATCCCCCGTAGTGGGCACAGAGACCTTCGCCGACAAGTGCCGCAACGACCACCCTGCCTGCCTCGGCGTCTTCGGGCTTTTGCCTGGCGTTCAGGGGTGGTCCCCTGTCCCTCTTTGCTGCAACAATGTTGCAGCAGAGGAGACAAGTGGTGAAGACACGGCCAAGAATACGCTGGCCTGGGTGATGAAGAACTGGAACTGGGCAACCACCTGGGGCTGGGACTACGGCATGACGGCCATGGCTGCGGCACGTCTGGGCGACCCAGAGACGGCTGTGAACGCCCTGCTCATGGACACTCAGAAGAACACCTACCTGAAGAACGGCCACAACTTCCAGACGGCAGACCGCCTGCGCCTCTATCTTCCTGGCAACGGTGCCCTGCTGACGGCCATCGCCATGATGTGTGCAGGCTGGGACGGCTGTCCTGAGGTGCTGAACCCAGGTTTTCCCCAAAACGGCCGTTGGAACGTACGGTGGGAAGGGCTTCGTCGTATGCAGTAGGCAAAAAGGGTATGCACCTCCCGCGAGGAAGCATGCCGCCATCAAAAAATTCCCCAAATGTTTGGTAGTTGTCTACTTTTTTCGTATCTTTGCAGCAGGATTCGGACAAGCCGCGCCAAAGCCGTGGGAAACCTTCACGTAGGTCGTGCCAAGACCTCGCTTGGGGTTTATTAAGCCCACCTACGGTTCAACCCCAGTCTGAATTCCACCTATCTCCCATTTAAAGAACGTCTATAGAGCGAGGGCCAGACCGAAACTCAACCGAAACTCAACTAGAGTTGAGCGCTTGTCAGGCGCGAGCAGGATGCTGACCGGGGGCGTGTCGGGCTGTAGGCGGACGCTTGCTGGTCAGGGAGCGACGGGAGCAGTGGTTTTGGTTGATTTTTTCATTATTTTTGTGCAGTGCGGAGCTGAAGCACAAAATATTTTACGTAAACGTTTAACTGTTAATTATAAATAAGGGGTGTTGGATTTTTCAAATAATTTTTGTACCTTTGCACACAAACTAATAAAAACAAAGAAAAATGTCTATGAAGAGGATTCTTTTAACACTTACGGCATGTGCCATGACGGCCGTGCTGATGGCTCAGGACCAGATACCTGCTTTCCCCGGTGCTGAGGGACACGGACGTTACATCACTGGTGGACGTGGCGGCGAGGTCTATCACGTTACCAATCTCAATGACAAGGGCGCAGGTTCGTTCCGCGATGCCGTGAGCAAGAGTAACCGCATCGTCGTCTTTGACGTTGGTGGCGTCATTGCCCTGAACAGTGAGATCGTGCTGAAGGACAATATCACAGTGGCAGGTCAGACGGCCCCCTATCCTGGCATCACGCTCAGATACTACACGGTGCGTCCTGGTGCCAACAATATCATCCGCTTTATCCGCATTCGCCGCGGTCAGGAGCGTAACGTCAACGATGGTGCCGACGCCACATGGCAGCGCCAGAAGAACGGCATGCTGCTTGACCACTGCTCGTTCTCGTGGAGCATCGACGAGGTCGCTTCGTTCTACGACAACAACAACTTCACCATGCAGTGGTGCACGCTGGGTGAGAGCCTGAACAATGCCGGTCACGAGAAGGGTGCCCACGGCTACGGCGGCATCTGGGGCGGCAAGCTGGCCTCGTTCCACCACAACCTCATCTGCCATGTCAACAACCGCTCGCCCCGTTTCTGCGGCGCCCGCTACAACTGGCAGGGTTACAAGAACAACGCCCTCTACGAACAGTATAAGTGGGAGAACACCGTGCAGGCTGAGATCGTAGACTTCCGCAACTGTGTCATCTACAACTGCGGCAACGGCTGCTACGGCGGTCCTGGCGGTGGCTACATCAATATTGTCAACAACTTCTACAAGACAGGCCCTGCCGGCTCGACGTCAAAGGTGACGACAGTGTCGATAGCCAATAAGACCAGCTCTGCCGACAACAAGGAATACTGGGACATGACCAGCCGCTACTTCATCAACGGCAACCAGGTGAACGACACGCCCAACAAGGACTGGAAGGACGTCTCTTATGATACCGGTGTGCAGAACATTGATAACGAGCGCTATACCCTGGACTCGCTGAACTGCTATGGTGACACCGTACCCCACGTGAAGAACAGCAAGGGTGTCGACTGCGTACGCATCAAGGTTGACGGGCCTCAGCCCATGGGCGAGGTGACGACACACACCGCTACCCAGGCCTTCGACAAGGTATTGTCACTCGCCGGTCACTCACTGTATACCGATGAGGTTGACGCCCGCTATTTCCAGGAGGCCAAGGACGGCGTAGCCACCTATACGGGCTCCGTCACCAAGAAGGGCGGCCGCATTGACCTCGTCAGCGATGTCAACGGCTATACCGAGGACACCTTCCCCACAGGCAGCCGTGCTGAGGGCTTCGACACCGACGGTGACGGCATGCCCGACGAGTGGGAGACCGTCAACGGTCTGAACCCCAACGACCCAAGCGACGGCAGCACCATCACGCTGGATACCCAGAAGGGCTGGTATACCAATCTGGAGGTTTACCTGAGCTCGCTCGTCGAGTTCATCATGAAGGCTGGTAACGAGGGTGCCGAGAGCGCTTTCGAGGACTACTTCCCTGCCTGCCAGACACCCTCGGGCATCACCAGCACCAGAAGGTCGGCTATCACCGCCACCGAGTACTACGACCTGGAGGGACGCCGTCTTGCTGAGCCCCAGCAGGGCATCTGCATCCGCGTGGAGCGCATGTCGAACGGCCAGAACGTCGTGTCGAAAGTCATCAAGAAATAAGGAAACTACGCGTGAACCATTAAAATTAAGTATCATAACTAAAAAGGAACCAATTATGAAGAAGTATTTACTCAGATTTGGGACGCTCTGCCTGATGCTCATGGCCTCAGTGGTCAGCATGGCAGGCGACAACGACCTCGTGTGGGACTACACCGAGAAGGCTCCGGAGAGCAATCCTGACAACGGTTTGTACTATGGTGCAAAGGTCAGCGACGACGGCACCAACAACAACCTGAAGGGTATCAAGCTAAACTCTGAAGGCTATGCCTACTTCGCTAAGGCCGCCGTAGCCGGTAAGCTCACCATCACCATCGGCAAGCGCAGTGGCAGCGGCGACTTCTGTGCCGACGTCTATGCCTGCACCATTACTGACGGCAAGGCTACCAAGGGCGACCTGATTGCCACTACCGAGACCGTGCAGGAGTCGAACCCCGTGAGCGTGGAGATTCCTGCCGACGTGACAGGCATCTACATCCAGCGCAACACCCCGTCGGAGGGCGTGCTCTCGAAGATTGTCTTCAAAGAGGCCGTACCCCGTGACTTCGTGGACTTTGAGATTACCAACGAGCAGATGCAGACTGCCGGCTTCGACGGCTCTACCCTGCCTGCTGGCGTCACCTTCACCGGCACGCACCGTGGCGATGCCCACGGCTATGGCAACGTCACCATCACCGTCCCCGTCGACGGCACCGTGAAGTTCACCATTGGCGGCTGCCAGTACGCTAACCCTGCCAACTGCACCGTCAAGAACGCTGCCGGCGACGTGCTGGCAACGCCCAACCTGAAGACAGCTGACTGCTACCACAACGGTGCGCAGAACGTGGCTACCTACTTCTATGTAGGCGAGCCTACCACGCTGACGATTACCGATATTGCCTACCTGCCCTACTTCAAGGCAGAGGCTACGGAGGTTTCTGAGGCTATCATCACCTATAAGGACCAGAACGGCAAGGTGCTGGGCAAGAAGACCGTCTATGAGGGCGACCCCGTTGGCGAGATTCCCTATACCGAGGCTGACCTGACCATCGACGAGGGCTTTGCCTTCCGCGGCTGGGTATACGCCAGCGGCATCAAGGTCAAGGCTACCGATGTGGTGAGCGGCAACGTCACCATCAGTGCCAAGGTGACTGCCATCGAGAGCGTCACCGTAGGCAGCATCCAGACCTACGACCTCACCCAGCCCACCTTCTATGCTGAGGACCACGAGACCATCAGCACCGAGGGCGGCAGCTACTACAACAACCACGGCTGGACCTTCGCTGACGGCGGCTCGTTCACTGTCGACGTAGCAGGCAAGGCACAGATTGTGCTGACGCTCTGCCAATATGGCAACGGCACCACCATTACCGTCACCGACGCAAAGGGTAACGTCATCCGCAACGACGTGCCCGCCAAGGCTGAGTCTGACGGCGGTTCCACCACCGTCCAGTATGACGGCAATGCCACTCAGCTGACCTTCAAGTTCGAAAAGCAGGCCTACCTGCATCAGATTACGGTGTATAACGTCGAGAACTTCCTGGAGAAGGACGCTTCCGGCTACTATATCGTTCCTGCCGGCGACGCCGCCAGCCTGGTCATGGCACTGAATGCCGCCAGCTCAGAGGAAGGCGCCAAGATCTTCCTCCCCAACGGCACCTACGACCTCGGCGAGGCCACCAAGACAGCCATCTCGGGTAAGAACGTATCCATCATCGGACAGGATATGAACAAGACCATCATCGTCTCAGCTCCTCCCGTATCAATGGAGGGACTGGGCAAGGCCGACCTGCTGGTCAACTCCGGCGAAGGTCTCTACATGCAGGACCTCACCCTGCAGAACGCCCTTGACTACTACGGCGCAGGCAGTGCTGGCCGTGCTCCCACGCTGCACGACACAGGTACGAAGACCATCAACAAGAACGTGAAGCACCTGTCGTACCAGGATACCTACTACAGCCACAGAGTTGGCGGACTCTTCTACTTCGAGGGCGGCGAGCTCCATGGCACCGTCGACTACCTCTGCGGTAATGGTAAGGTATACTTCAACGAGGTGCTCATCGTCAACGAGAAGCGCAGCAGCGCCACCATCTCAGCCAACTCTGAGCTCTATGTCTTCAACAACTGCGTGGTGGAGAACAATGCCGACAAGTACAACCTCGGCCGTGCCTGGAGCGACCATCCCAAGTGCGTCTACCTGAACACAACGCTGAAGGATCCCGCCAACCTTATTGACACACGCTGGAACCTGAAGGGCATCAACTGCGACTACAGCCTGGCTGGTGAGTACGGCACAAAGGACGCTGAGGGCAATGACATCACGCCTGCCGAGAACACCATCACCTTCACCAAGGAGAATACGACGATGAACACTATTCTCGACGCTACGGCTCTGGAGACATACAGCATCCAGAACGTGCTGGGCGACTGGGCTGCTACTGCTCAGGAGGAGTGCAAGCAGCTGGAGGCTCCCGCTGCCAAGTTCGTCAACGGTCAGGTGACATGGAACCCCGTCGAGGGCGCTACCGCCTACCTGATGGAGATTCCTGGCATCGGCACATGGCTGGCCACCGCCAACAGCTTTACACCGGTAGGCACCATCACTGGCGGTGAGTTCAATCCTGAGACCGACATGATTACCATCAGAGCTGCCAATGCACGCGGCGGCTTCGGTCCTGCCAAGATTGTCGAGGGTACCGCTACCCGCATCGACCTGAACAAGGCTGCTGAGGAGAAGGGACTCGAGGTTATCTACAACCTGCAGGGTGTACGTGTTGACAAGCCCACAAAGGGTATCTATATCATCAACGGCCGCAAGGTCGTCATCAAGTAAACTGGTTTCGGAGTGGGGACATCCCAAGACGTCCCCACTCCCTTTCCTACACTGGAACTGTTAAAATCAGTGACCTAATCTAAAAAAAAGCAACGGAGTTCTTGGTTATATGCCGAATTCTTCGTACTTTTGCACGAAATATCTATTAATGTTAAATAAACTACTAAATTTTATGTCTGTTAAATTAAAGAGTATTTCTCAGATGGTGCTATTTTTTGCACTCCTGCTCTGTGCAGGAAACCTGCAAGCTCAGACCATCTCTGGAACAGTGACTGACCCCACAGGTGAGGCCGTCATTGGCGCCAGCGTACTTGAGAAAGGTACAACAAACGGTACTGTAACTGACTTCGACGGTAACTTCACACTGAAGCTGACGGGTAACAATCCTATTGTTATCTCGTACATCGGTATGAAGACTCAGACCATTGACGTCAAGGGAAAGAGCAACATCAGCGTTGTTCTCGAAGAGGACGCAACGACACTGCAGGATGTGGTGGTCGTCGGTTATGGTACGATGAAGAAAACCGACCTGACAGGTTCGGTATCATCTGTGAACACAGAGCAGTTGAACGCCAAGGGTGCTCCTTCTGTTCTGGGTAACCTGCAGGGTTCTAACCCTGGTGTGAACATCACCCAGACCTCTGGTCGTTCAGGTGACAGCTTCAACATTGAGATTCGCGGTAAGTCGTCAATCAACTCTTCTACCACGCCTCTGTACGTGGTCGACGGTGTGATGTGTGACGACATCAACTTCCTGAACCCTCAGGACATTGAGCGTATCGACGTGCTGAAGGACGCTTCTTCTACTGCCATCTACGGTTCTCGTGCTACGGCAGGTGTCGTCATGGTAACCACGAAGGGTGGTCTGAGCGTAAAGCGCGACCAGAAGCCCACTATCTCGTACGACGGTTACTACGGCTGGAGCAAGACTGTACGCATGCCGGACTTCCAGAACGGAAAGCAGTTCTATGACTACCGTTTCCTGAAGTTCTTGACTTATGCAGGTAACAATGCTACTGCCACGAACAGCATGTCTTCGCATCCCGTTTACCAGATTGGTGGTTCCGTACTGGGACAGTGCCTGCTGCGCGAGTTTACCGACTCTGGTGACTATCTGATGAAGAGCCTGTTGGCCAATGGTCAGACCTACGACTGGCCCGGCCTGGTTACCCAGAACGGTAGCCAGCAGAACCACTTTATCAGCGTCAGCGGCGGCAGCGAGTCAGTGAACTATCACTTCGGTGTCGGTTACAACGGTGAGAAGGGTATCTATAAAGGCGATAAGAAAAACCGCATCAACTTCAAGGGTAGTGTTGACGCCAAGATTAACAAGGTCATCAGCGCCGGATTCAGCATGAACGTTGCTCGTACCGAGCAGGACTATGCCAACGACGACATGATTAAGTTCGCTTACCGTTCGAACCCCTTCTTCGTTCCTTACGATGCAGAGGGCAAGCCCAACCAGAAGCCTGGTAACAAGGACGCCCTGGGCACGGCAGCAGGTTCGCAGTTCCAGTTCTCTGACCAGCAGAACCCCCTGCTCGTCATGCAGAATACCTACAAGCAGCGCGAGACCTGGCGTTTGCTGGGTAACGTCTACCTGAAGTTCGACATCATGAAGGGTCTGGACTTCAAGACCACCTTCTCGCCCAACTACACCTACTATCGTCAGGGTTACTTCGAGGGTTATGTGAACCCCGATACTGGTAGCTTCTACGATACCGACGTGAAGAACAATGCTGCCGAGCAGCAGACCAGCCGCGGTTTCTCGTGGACATGGGATAACATCGTGAACTATAACGTCACCATTAAGGAAGACCACAGCCTCGGTCTGATGGCTCTGTTCTCTCAGCAGGCTTTCAACTCTGAGAAGATTAACATCTACGGTACCAACGTCATGGAGCACACCGACTGGTGGAACATGGGTACGTCGCAGGATGCTGACGGCAACATCGGTCTGACCAGCAACTCAGGTACTGCTTACTCTGAGAACAGCATGACATCTTGGGCCTTCCGTGCCAACTATAGCTATAAGAGCCGCTACCTCCTGACTGCTACCGTACGTTGGGATGGAAGCTCGAAGTTTGCCAAGGACAACCGCTGGGGTTGCTTCCCCTCTGTTGCTGCAGCATGGCGCATCACCGAGGAGCCCTTCATGGCAAAGACCGCCAACTGGCTCAGCAACTTGAAGCTGCGTCTCTCTTATGGTGTCACTGGTAACTGCGACGGTATCGGCAACTACGACACTCAGCAGACACTGTCTGACCCCATCAGCTATCCCTTCGGAAGCGGATATGCTACTGGCTACACTGCCAAGAAGATTGTCAACAAGGACCTGAAGTGGGAGACCTCTACTGAGTACAACCTCGGTCTGGACTTCGGTTTCCTGGGTGGCCGCATCAACGGTAGCGTTGACCTCTACCAGAAGACTTCTAAGGACCTGCTCTATGAGGTAGCTCTGCCGCTGGAGTCTGGTGGTGGTACGATGGTTACCAACATCGGTTCTGTACGCAACACCGGTATTGAAATCTCTCTGAACACGGTGAACATCGAGAATAAGGACTGGCGCTGGGAGACCACGCTGACCTTCGCCTCTAATAAGAATAAGGTACGCGAGATTAACGGCACTGGCGACAAGGTGCTGAGCTCTGGCGTTACCACAGGTAGCTTGTTCATCGGCTCGTCTGTCAACAACGTCTACTGCTACGAGATTGGTGGCATCGTCAGCGACCGCGACATGGTGGTTCCCGACAATGACATAGCCAAGAGCGTAGGTCTGACACCTGGCACGACCATGAAGGAGTACGACTACTTCTACAAGGCTTACGGTCTGACCGAGGGTCAGCCCTGGATTGTCGACAAGGACGGTAACGGCACCTTCGACGAGGAAGACCGCACCGTTACCAGCATGGATCCCACATGGACGGGTAGCTTCACCTCGAACCTCTCTTGGAAGAACTGGGACTTCTCGTTCTCACTCTATGCCAAGGTAGGCTACAAGGTTTACTCGAACTTCCTGGGTGA
>JAEEGL017336239.1_pt1 | contig 12040 bp, 11 predicted proteins | sample 9134231 | NCBI WGS metagenome assembly JAEEGL01 (sample SAMN16246548, study PRJNA631951) | gut metagenome | biome: gut microbiome; feature: rumen; material: fiber-attached | host: Bos | place: Iran: Karaj | collected 2018-10
AGCCAGAACTGAATTTCTCTGACCATTGTCCGGTATTTGTGGAATTTTAAGATGATTTGTATGAAAAAACTAACCCTTTTACTTTCGATTTTCATTGCCTTTGCGGCTTCGGCGCAATCCGTTAAGGAAGAATTGTATGCCAACCACAACAAAATGGGCGACAATCATTTTGCATATCAAGCACCTACGGAAAAACTGACTCCTGCACCGAAGGGGTATAAACCTGTGTATATCAGCCATTACGGCCGTCACGGCTCTCGCTATCATTGGAGTGCCGACGATTACAAATATTTTTATGAATTGTTCAAAAAGGCCGATTCTGTCGGTGTGCTGACCGACTTTGGCAAATCGGTTGCCGACAGGGCATATCGCTTGTACGACGATGCGTATCTCCGCACGGGCGATTTAACGCAGACGGGACGGAAACAACACGCTGGCATTGCCGAACGTATGGTGAAAAATTATCCTGAAATTTTTCAGGGAAAAGCCCAGATTGACGTGAGTGTGTCAACTTCGCAACGATGCATTATGAGTATGGATGCCTTTTGTTCGCAGTTGAAGGCAATGCGCCCCGATGTGAACATTACCGCCGAATCGAGCAAGCGGCTGATGTATTTCATTTGTAACGATTCGTGGGACACTATTTGCCGTGTGATGGACGACACATTGTGGTCGAATCCGTATTCCGCCTTTCATTCAAAATATGTGCACCCCGAACGGATGATGAAATCGTTATTCACTGATTCAGTGTATGTTGCACAACATATCAATGCTGTTGAGTTTATGCGGAAACTGCACGAAGTGAATGGCACAATGCAGGGAATCGACGATTTGGACTTTGATTTTGATGACGTGTTTACCGCCGACGAATTGTATGGCTGCTGGCTGGTGCAAAATGCGTGGTGGTATGGTGCCTACGGCAATTGCCCGTTGACACGGAATAGGGGAATGTTGTTCGCCAAAAATCTTCTGACTCATTTCCTTGACGAAGCCGACAAGGCGTTGGACGGAAATGGCGTGAGCGCCACCTTGCGTTTCGGTCACGATACGGGATTGTTGCCGCTTTGCTGCCTGATGCAGTTGGAGGGTTGCAATGTCAAGACCACGGATTTTGAATATCTGAGCACGGTATGGTGCGATTTCAAGATAATTCCTATGGCGGCGAATCTTCAGGTTGTGTTTTACAAATCGAAGAAATCCGACGTGGTTTTGGTGAAATTCCTGCTGAACGAAAAAGAGGTGGATCTACCTATTCATAGCGATATTGCGCCATATTACAAGTGGAACGATGTGGAGCAGTTTTATCGAAACATAGCAAACCAATAACGTGGCGAGTAAGAAACTGCATATCATTTACGAAGACAAATGGCTTGTCGTGATTGAGAAACCGTCGGGAATGCTGTCGGTGAACCACCCCACGGCAAAGGAGGAAAATGCGTGGCATCTGGTTCGGGAATATGTGAAACGGAAAAATCCCCGTGGCGATGCGTTTGTGTGCCACCGACTCGACCAGTTCACGTCGGGAATACTAATGTTTGCCAAAGACGAGGGAATCCAGCATTTGTTGCGTGACAATTGGAACGATTACATTTTAGACCGACGATATGTGGCTGTGACAGAGGTTGTTCCCAATCCGAAAAAAGCGGAAATCCGTTCGTATCTTACCGAAAATTCAGCAATGTTTGTCCATTCCACCCGAAATACGGAGATTGGAAAATTAGCGATTACCCGTTTTAAGGTTGTTGCCGAAAATAAGAATATGGCAATGCTTGACGTTCAGATACTTACGGGACGGAAAAATCAGATTCGCGTGCATTTGTCGGAACATGGCTGGCCTATTGCAGGCGATAAGAAATATGGAGCAAAAACCTCTCCCGAAAAACGTCTGATGCTCCACAACAACCGTTTGGTGATAATTCATCCCGTAACGCACGAGCAGCTGATTTTTGAATCACCGATACCGAATTGTTTTAAAAAATATTTCCCTAATACATTTCAAGATGACAAGACAAGAGGCAATTGACAAAGTGTTATCCTTGTTTAACGAAGGATATGCGTGTTCACAATCTATTTTACTTGCTTTCGGACCCGAATTTGGTGCCGATGAAAAAACGGCAAAGTTGATTTCTGCAACGTTTGGTGGCGGAATGGGACGTTTACGTGAAAAATGCGGGGCTGTGACGGGAAGTTTTATGGTTTTTGGCTTGGCGTATGCTCCCGAAGATGCCAAAGATATGGACAACAAATTATTGTCGTATCGTAAGGTGCGGGAGTTGAATAAACACGTGGATGAAGCGTTCGGCACGACCTCGTGCGGTGAATTATTGCAAAAATATGCAACACGTGAAACGGTTGAGAAACGGCAACATCATCAGATTATTTGTACAAAAGTGTTAGCCGAAACAGCTGGCAAATTGTACGATATGTTGCACGAAGACGGAAAGATATAGAATTAGTAAAAAACTTTCATTTGAATAAATTCAAAACAGTTTTTTTATAAATGATTATGTAAATTAATTAAAAGGAAATCAAATGAAACGTCTAAAAAGTCTTATTTATTATCTTGTAAGTGTTCAGATAATTGTTTTAACATTTTTCTCTGCCTTTCGGCTTGTTTTATGTCTCTTTAATAAAACTTATTGGGCAGATGAAAGTTTCGGACTAATAATACCCGCATTTTTAAAGGGCTTACGTTTTGATATAGTAACGTCAAGTATATTTTTATCGGTTGCGGCAGTAGTAGAGTTGATATCTTTATTCTTCAAAGAAAAAAAAATCATTTCTCGAATAGTATCTACATATATTTGTGTGATTTATACATTGTGTCTATTACTATGGTGTGCTGATATCCCATATTTCAATTATTTCTTCAAACACATAGATTCTTCGATTTGGAGTTACTTACAACAACCAAAGTATATAATAAATATGGCGATAGAATCTCCTGTTTATTTAGTGTCAGTCGTTGTATTTATTGTTATTTCATTTTGTCTATGTAAATTTTTTGTCTTTTTGCGAAAAAAGTTTTTGGAAACAAATAGTGAGGAAAAAATATCATCCAAGAGAGAGATTCTTTGTTACATAAGTTCACTGTTTATTATTTTACCATTGTTTTTGGTGAGTATGCGTGGAACATTCCGATTAGGGCATGATTCTTTACGGATTTCAGATAGTTATTACTGCAATAATCCTTTTTTGAATCAAGTAGCTTTAAATCCAGCATATACACTGATACGGACATCTATGGCGAAGGCAAAAGATGATGAAATACATTTTATAGATAATAACATCGCTATAGAAAAAGCACGTAAAGAACTACATGTTGAAACAGACAGTTTACTTTATATATCTCCCATAGCAAGATATGTTTCTCAGGCGGATACTGTTAAAGAGAAAAACGTAGTGGTAATTATTATGGAAAGTATGGCATCACACTTTGTTGCTGATTCTTCATTAACACCATTCCTAAATCAATTGAAGAAAAAATCAATATTTTTTCCTAATGCATATTCTTCAGGTATTCACACTAGAAATGGAGTATGGAGTACATTGTTTTCTTATCCTGCATTGATGTCTCAAAGTCCATTCCCTCACTACAAAATTGTAGAGTATGATTCATGGCCTGGCACAATGAAAAAATTGGGTTATAAAACCTTGTATTTTACAAGTCATTATGCTGATTTTGATAATATTAGGGCATATCTTGTGGCTAATAGTATGGAAACAATTATTTCAGAAGAGGATTATCCTTCTGAGGAAATCTGTAATATATGGGGATGTAGCGATGACTTTTTGTTTAGAAATGCTATCCCAATATTGTCAAATGTGGCAAAACAAAATTTGTTTTTTGCAACCCTTTTAACGACGAGTAATCATCCTCCATACGCACTTCCGAAGTATTTCAAACCAAGAACAGACGATGTTGAAAGGCAAGCAGTGGAATATGCTGATTATTCATTACGAATATTTTTTGAAAAAGCTCAAAAAGAACCATGGTATGATAATACAATCTTTGTTTTGTTAGGTGATCATGGTTCCTTGTATGATGGAGTGACAATTGATTATGATATTCCGTTATCATTGCATAAAACACCTATTTTTATTTTTGATCCTTCAAATAAAAAACCTTATCAAGAGGATGCTTTAATGGGGCAAATGGATGTATATCCAACTGTTATGGGAATGTTAGGATTTGCCTATGTAAATAACGGTTTCGGTATAGATGTGTTAAAAGAAGAAAAGCGTTCTTATATGTATTTTTCGTCTGATGATGCATTTTGTTGCATTGATTCTGTAGATTATTATGTTTGTAGAAGTAATGGATTAGAAAGTTTATATCATTTTAAAGATATGCAACAAGAAAATATCATTTCTGAAAATCCTACAAAAGCAGAAAAAATGAAAAAAGAAGCTCAATCAATGATTCAGGCGGCACAATATCTTGTCAAACAAAAACAAGCGAAGTAAATATGAAATTGTTGGTTCACATACATTTGTATTATCAAGATCAGATTGATTTCTTTCTGCAAAAGCTACAGAATATCACGATACCGTATGATGTGATTTTTACGATAACTGATGACAATGAGCAAATCAGAAATGTAATCATGCATAAGTTACCTTTTGCAACAATCCTGATAGTAAAGAATATAGGTTATGACATATACCCGTTTATTCTGGCTATGCAACAATTTGATTTGGATAAATATGAATACATATTAAAATTACATACAAAGAATTATCGTTCCGATTCTATTCCAATAAATCATTTGCATTATTGCGGTTGGGAATGGCGTGATGATTTAATAAATCCTTTGATAGGTAAGAAATGCTATTTCCGTAAGGCCTTACGAAAAATCTCTGATAAAAAGAATGGACTTGTCTGTTCTGGAAATTTCATCTTTTATAAGGAGGATGTGTCCAATCGTGAGTTTACAAAAAAAATATGTGTTGATTACGGAATGCCATATAGAGATGATTGTTTGTATTGTGCTGGAACAATGTTTTTATGTCGTGCCGACATCATTAGGTATGTGGTTAAAAAAAGAGTTTTCTCTGACAACGATTTTGTGCAAAATGAATATAAAACTGCTATGTATGGAACTTTCTCACATGCAATGGAATATATGTTTGGGGCATTCTGTCAGCATTTAGGGTATAGGATTGTTGGCGTATATAGCGGAAAGACTTTTTTTAAATGTGTTCAAATGTGCGTAAAAGCGCTTGTTCATAAAGATTTACGAGTATATTTGTCGGAAAGATTTCGTCATCATTTTTATAACAACTAAATAATTGAAATTGGAAATTTCAAAAAGTGTATCGGTCGTAATTCCAACGTTTGAGGGGAAAGAGTTGCTTGAAAAGTATTTGCCAAGTTTATTCCGCACGTTACAAACGAGTGCAAGGGTTTCCTCATACGAAGTGATAGTTGTTGATGATGCTTCGAGCGATGATACCGAACTATTTTTACAAAAAAAATATCCAGAAGTAGTTTTTATTAAAAATGACGAAAATTCAGGTTTTTCAAAAACATCGAATCGGGGACTACAGCGTGCTACCTGCGATTTAGTGTTGTTTCTGAACAACGATATGGTTTTGAATGATGATTTTTTTGATAAGACGATACCATTTTTCAATCAAGACGATACCTTTGGCGTTTTCTCCGAGATTCGTGATAGTGAAGGAATTAAGAAATTGGAAGGACAAAAATTGCCAGTTATTACAAGATGTAAGATTCATTATGCTGACAATGTAGAGACGTCACATTGTGGCGTCTCTACAACAAAATTTAATCCTTATTCTTTTTATATATGTGGCGGAAATATGTTGGTAAGCCGCAAGAAAATGGTTGAATTACAGGGGTTTAACGAAATATATTCACCGTTTTATTTCGAGGATTTTGATGTGAGTCTTCGTGCGTGGCGAAATGGTTGGTTTTGTTATTACACCGCAGAAACTTTTTGCAAGCATTGTCATTCTACAACAATAAAGAAAAAATTCAGTGCTGATTACGTGCAAACTATTTTTATTCGTAATAGATTGATTTTTAATTGTTTGCAGTTGTCATTCTGTGCTGCTCTCGGTATGCATACACGTGTATTGTTAAAAATTATTTTATACAGTATTGTGCCAATTAAGTCGCAACAGACATATAAACGGGCTGCGATTTCTTATTTGAAAATGCATAGGAGTATCATGAGAAATAAAAAGTTGTTTTATACGAACTTAAATTCAATTGATAGTTTTTTGTCTTGTTTTGAGAATAAATGAAAGATTTTACCATCATCTCGGTTTACAATAACGAACAATCATTACAAGAATGTTTGAGACAAAGTATTGACTCTCAAATTGATGTATCTGTTGAAACAAAATATATTGATAATTCAAGAAGTGTATTCCCTAATGCAAAAAAAGCATTAGAAAGTGCGATTGATAATTGCTTGGGCAAATATCTGATTTTTTCACATCAGGATATCGTGTTCCTTAATACACAGGAATTACGGACTATCTATAATCAGTTGGATGCTATTGGTGATTTTGGCGTTGTGGGTGTGGCTGGTGTGAAAGGACGTGATTTTATCAGCAATATATTTCATGGAAAAGATAAAACTCCCGTTTGTGAAAATAGGATTTCGCAAGCAACAGAGTGTGAAACTGTTGACGAATGTCTTTTCATCATAAAAAACGAACCGAAATATATAAATCGTTTCAAATCAATGATTTGCGACTCGTGGCATATGTATGCCGTAGAATTTTGTTTGTTGAGTCGTCAGCAGTCCGAAAAAGTTCTGGTAATTCCCGCCGATGTGTATCATGTTTCGCCTGGAAATTCTTACGATGAATCGTATTACGTACAAGTACGGAAAATTGCGAGAAAATATGGAAAAAGTTTTGATAGAATCAACTGCACGATGGGCTATTGGCATACGAACCCAATTAAATTGTGGAATCAAATTCGTAACCGCCGTAGAAAGGATATAAAAAATGGAACGTTAAGACTCAAATAACGTTTAAGTTATTTCTTTCGAAACATGTTTTTCCACCAATATTTTGGTTTTAAAAAGAAGCATCCAAAGCGATATGCGTGAGAATTTTCTAATCGTTTTATCGTTTCTTTTGCTTGCTTCATCTCATTGTGCATTTGTATGATATCGCAAGTATATGGAGAATAAATGTCTTGATGATTTAAAACAATTTGTCTTAATAGAAAGTCAAAATTCTTATTTGCGTTGATTGTCCGTGACTGTGTTTTTATTCTGTAATGGAACAAAATCTCGTCGATTCTATAAACGAGACTATTCTTATTGAGCAATGAAAGCAAAAAATCCCAGTCTTCAAGTCCTTTGACCATGTTGGTGTTATATCCGTGGGTGCTGTTATAATCGTTTTTTTTATAAATAGCAGATGAGAAAATACAATTGTTCCAGATGAAAGATTCGTAGTCATATTCTGGCAAATTCCAGGGACCGTTTTCTGCTCCGAAAAAATCCGCTTTACAATACACAAGTGTTGTCTGTGGATTTTCTTCAAAATAGCACACGGCTTTTTCTATATATGTCGAGTCAATAATATCATCTCCATCTAAAGGTAAAATGAAATATCCGTCCGATTCTTGTATTCCTCTGTTCCGAGCGGCAGAGACACCCATATTTCGTTGGCTTACATACTTGATTCTCTCGTCTTTGCGGCAATAGTTTGAAACAATTTCTTCGGTATTATCTGTGGAACCGTCGTTTACAACGATGCATGCACTCCCAGTTTTTATAGGTTTGGGACAAAACAGAATTTAATGTTTCGGCAAGAAATTCAGCGTGATTAAAACATGGAATAATAATAGAAACTTTTTTCATCTTTTATATTATTTCTGTCGTGCATCGCATAGCATTTCTCTATAAATCTCAATATAGCGTTCCATGTGTTTTCGGTACGAGAAAGAATTGGCGTATTCAATATCTCTTTGTGCAAGTTCGGGATGTTCATAGAAATATTGGCTTTTCGTTTTGATAACATTTGCAATGTGTTCTGCCTCAAAGTTGTCAAGAAAGAATACTTTGTCACTACCAATTTCTTTAAGCGAAGTTTCTTGCGATGAAATGACTGGTTTCCCAAACGAAAGGGCTTCGATGATAGGCAAACCAAAACCCTCGAAAAGCGAAGGAAATACAAATGCGTAGCAATGATTGTAGAACCAAATCTTTTCTTGTTGTCTAATCGTGCTTGTTACAAATACGTTAGAAATGTTTTCGTTGATAATTCTCTGTTTTATTTCGTTTGCGTATGGCGTGTCGTCTTTGCCCGCCAGATACAGATTGTATTCTGGCATAAGTTTCATAGCGTCAAGAAGCACATGGAAATTTTTCTTTGGCTTGATTTCTCCAATGGTAAATAAAAATGGTTTCGTTTCGTCAATTGGAAATGAAGGATGTATTTCATCTTTCGCATTTAGTTTTTCCACACCATTGTAAATTACTTCAATATCAAGATCGTTGCGAATAATGCGATGGATGTCGTTTTGTGTGTATTGTGAAATAGCTGTGATTTTGTTGGCATAGCGAATTTCGCTTAAAATCTTTTTCAAGTATTTCTCGGCCTTTTTACCATGTTTCTCATAAATAAAGTTTAAATCATGAATCGTGAGCAGATTCAGTACGGAATGAGGCGGTTGAAAACTGCTCAATTGGTGAATCGAGTGCCAAACGTCAATGTGTGGCAGTAGGCGAGGGAAGCTGCGATAAATTTTTTTACTTTCAATGTAATGTACATGGTTGCCAAATTCTCCAAAATACTGTTTGGGGAGAAGAAGGTAAATGCTGAAATCGTTTATCTCGTTTTCTTTTAAGTATTTCCCGTAATTGTATGCGACTTGTCCCAATCCGCAGTTGATATTTTTCAACACCGAAAGGTCTATCAATACGTTTTGGGGAATTTTTTTGCGATATACGTTAAAAATCTGATTGTCGCGTTCAATCTGTTTTTTCCAGTGTTTGCAGTGCAACAGACAGTATTTCTCTGATGCTGGCAAATAGGCGTTTGTCTTGAATCCTATTATCTTCTCGTGAATGGTCTGAGTCCACGAAATTGATTCGGTATTTCTATATATACGGCGTTGATAATCAGGGAAATTCAGACGTTCAAGAATTTTGTGATCCTTGAAATCTTCCCATAAGATAAATTTTTCGTCGTTTTCAATCATAATATTGATTCGTGCCATTCGAATCAAATCGAGATTGTTGTTATAAATAATGCGGTGAATGTGGCGCATTAAATATGGATGGGGGATTTCATCGGCGTCAATCTGAAAAATGTATTTGCAGTTTGTGTGCTTTGCCAACTGACTTTTGTAAGCACCAAAATTGTGATTCAACGGAAATTCGACAAATTTGGAGATAGAATTGCTGTATTCGGCAATCACTTCTTTTACTTTATCGGTAGTGTTGCCTTCATCTCCTTGAATGAGAATCTCGTCATTCTCACAAACGTAAGGAATGATTGCATTTAATAGATTTCGGAGTTCTTCGTACTCGTCGCAAACGGTGATTGCAAAACAAACGGATAATTTGTCGGCTTCTTCTTTGTGACGATTGTAGTGCAAAATGGGTAATCTTCTTTTAAAGAAAAGAATTTTTAAAAAGAGGTTCAGTATGCGTTTGAAGAAATCTAAAATCATAAAATTCTGTTAGTCAAATGATTGTATAACTTGTTGTATGCTTAAATGAAGATTTTGAATTGATTGATTCATATCCCATTTTGACTTGTCTCGTTCGCCAACGTAATTTGAAACTGCTCGCAAATGTACAAAAGGTATTTCTTCTTTTATGCAAACATAGTGGACAAATGCTCCTTCCATTGTTTCAATACTTGGTTGGAACTTGTGGAGTAACATTTTTTTTTGTGCATTTGTTGTCGTGATTGTCTGCGAGGTTACTGCTACCACTTTGGGAAAATCGGCAAAATCATTGTTCGGAGCGACGAGTTTTCCTTCGGTAAAGGGCGTTTTGTGTGAACTCAGAAGGCCCATTTCAAAGCCAGTTTTCCATTTCTCGTTTTCAAAAATGCCGAAATCGGCAAAATAGTCTATCATCACATTGGTGACCTCGCCTAATTGCAACGTTTCGTCAAATGAGCCACAAATGCCAGCGTGAATGATGAAATCGGGGCGGTGTTCCGTGCAATATTTTGTAAGTGAATAAATTGTGGAAAATCCACCTATGCCAGAAACAAGCACGTCAATCGTGTGCTTTGAGTCACATTCAAAGTTTTTTGCTTCTAAACCCGATGGAAAAACGACCAATATGTTCATTTATTTTCGTGTATAAACTTCAAAAGTATAGTCAAATTCGTTCTTTTCGTCGGCTTGGTGCGACTCGCTTGACACTTTTTCCCATTCATTCTGGTCAATTTCGGGAAAAAATGCATCACCTTCAAACGTGTGATGAACTCGTGTAATGTACAGAGTATCAACGAATGGCAGAGCAGATTTGTAAATTTGTTCTCCTCCAATGAAAAATGCCTCCGTCTCGTTTTTCACTTTTGCAATGGCATCTTCAATCGATGCTGCCAAAATTCCTCCTTCGGGAAGCTGATAGTCGGCATTTCTTGAAATGACAATAGATGTACGGTTGGGAAGCAGTCTGTTTCCAAGCGACTCGAACGTTTTCCGTCCCATTATGATATGATGTCCCGTCGTAGTTCGCTTAAAAAACTGCATATCGGCAGACAAGTGCCAAAGCAAGGCATTGTCTTTCCCGATGACATTGTTGTCTGATATGGCTACAATGATTGATGTTTTCAATTGTTATAATAAAAAAAGAGTTAAGAACATGTAGTTCTTAACTCTGGTTAGTACTTGTTATTTATTCTTTTCTATCCATTTTCGTGCATTCACGAATGCTTCAATCCACGGCGTAACCACGTCGTTTTTGCGGTCTTGTGGATAATATGCCCAGTTCCAAGGATACAACGCACGTTCAAGGTGTGGCATCATTGCTAAATGACGGCCGTCGTTCGACGTGATACCTGCCGTATCCCAGTCCGAACCGTTTGGATTTGCAGGATATGTGCTGTAATTGTACTTCAAAGCAATGTTGTATTTTGATTTGTCGTACGGGAATTTGAATTTTCCTTCACCGTGTGCAATCCAAATACCTAAAGAACTGTTCTCCAAAGATTTAAGCATGATGCTCGGACTTTGTTGGATAGTTACGCCCAAGAAACCTGATTCAAATTTATGTGAATCGTTGTGTTCCATGTGTGGCTTTTCGGCATCGGTCGGATTTATCAATCCCAATTCTATCATTAACTGACAGCCGTTGCAAACGCCCAAACTCATTGTGTCTTTGCGTGCGAAGAAATTGTCAAGTGATTGTTTCGCCTTTTCGTTGTAAAGGAATGCGCCAGCCCAACCTTTTGCAGAACCAAGTACGTCGGAGTTCGAGAATCCGCCGACAAATACGATGAAATTCACATCGGTCAAATCTTCGCGACCAGTGATGAGGTCGGTCATGTGTACGTCTTTTACGTCGAAACCCGCTGCGTGCATACACCACGCCATTTCGCGGTCGCCATTCACACCTTTTTCACGAATGATGGCGGCACGAACACCTGTTTTTGTTTTACGGTGTAAATCAATGCCATACGGAGTCGTTTGTCCGCTGAAATTCTTTGGAAATGCGAATTTCAAAGGCGATTTGTCAAATGATTCAAAACGTTCTTTTGCTTTAACCGCGCCACTTTGTTCACAGTCAAGCAAGTACGATGTCTTGTACCAAGTTCTGCGCCATTCGTTGATGTCGAATTCGTAAATGCCGTTTTGGATTGAATCTGCTACCCAAGCCGCAAGAATATTTCCGTTGTTACTTTTATAACTACCAAATGCGAAGCATGAAATGCCCTCAGCTTGTAGTTCTTCAACAGTTTCAGGGGCAACTTGTAGAACAAGGGCAGGGTTTTCGTTGAAGAACACTTCAACATCGTTGTCGTTGTTGAAATAATCCAAACAAACTGCCATACCGCCTTTTGCGTTGGCAAAATTCATCTCCAA
>JAEEGL010864788.1_pt1 | contig 12039 bp, 8 predicted proteins | sample 9134231 | NCBI WGS metagenome assembly JAEEGL01 (sample SAMN16246548, study PRJNA631951) | gut metagenome | biome: gut microbiome; feature: rumen; material: fiber-attached | host: Bos | place: Iran: Karaj | collected 2018-10
AATATAATTTTGTATATGAATTTTCTCCTTTTCAAATGTTAAATTTGACAAATTATGAAATAAGAAAAGAAAATTATGATAATAAAATTATATATTATAATCCAAATGAAGTAAAAACAAAAATTTCTAATTCTGAAAATAAAAATGATTGGACTTTTTCTTCTTGTTATATGGGCAATATTTGTAATATTAATAATAGTGAAATTAGAAGTTTATATGAAGATATTAATTTATCAGAAAAAAAATTTAAATGTGAAATTGATAATAATATACAAATACAGGATTTAGGAAATCAATCTAAAATAAAACAATATATTGAAATAGAATTATATGAAGATGAATTTGGTGATAATGGAATTTGTGAAACAAGAGTTAGATTATATATTATGGAAGATAGTTTTTCAATTTTATTAAGATGTTATTTAAGAGTTGATAATATTGTTGTTAGAAATATTAATACTAAAATTTTTCATAAATTTGGAGATGATTTTATTATTAGAAATTTTTATGTTAAAGAAATACCATATTTAACTTTAAAAAAATTAGGTTTTGTTTTTAGACATGATTGGAATGTTTTTCCATATCAAAGTGATCAAGTTGAACAATTTATAAAAGAAACAATATTTAACATAACTGATAAAATAGTAATAAAATAAAAGTAAAATAAAATAAAAATTTACCCTCATTTCATATTAAATTTTTATATATCAAAAAATTATCTTATACAACAATAAATCTTAATTAAAAAAATTAATTGTTTTCACTTTTAATCCATTGATTACATTCAATACTATTTCCATCATTAATTAGTAAATAATGTCCATCTTTAGAATTTATAATATAATTAGGATTAATTAAATTAATTCCATAACGAGGAATTTTTACATTATTAAACCCATTAATATCAAAAATAACTTCAAATGAACTACTTAAAATACTAATATTTCCATTTTCTAAAGAAACAAAAATAATATCATTTCTTTCAAAATTAACACTCAAAAATAAATTATTAATAGGTACAGTAAAATTTTTTTCTGCTACTTTAATTAAACCTTTCTCGATATTAAAAACTTTAACACTTTTATCTTTTGAACCTGAAATTAAATAATGTGTATATTCATTTACTTCTTTTAATAATATTATATTAACTGAATCATTATGTATTTGAATACATGTATCTTCTTTAAAAAAATTTTTCCCTGTTTCATCATTTGATAAAACACTCAAAAAACCATTTTGCATTCCACATAAAAATTTATCCATAATTAATAAAACCGAATTAATTGAAAAAGGAATTGGAATCATTTTTAATAATGAAAAATTTTCATTATCTTTTTGATTATTTATTTTATATATTTCTATAAATAAATTTCCAAAAGTACAAACTAAATTATCATTTATTAAATATATTAAATCATTTATTATTGAAGAATGAGAATCACAAATAATATTTTTATTTCCTTCTTTAAAATAAACTGCTATTTTTCCAATATTATTATATGTTGATAATTCAGTAACAAAAATAATTCCATTTGAATAAAAAATATTTGTTAATTTTATTTTATCATTAAATTCAGTTTGAATATTTATTGTTTTAATACATTGAAATTTATCTTTTTGTATTAAATAAATTTTAAAACATTTTTCATCTGCTGATATTATTTTTTCTTCTGAAATTTTTAATAATTTTAATATTGGATTATTATGAGAAAATATTTTTATCCTTGATATAAAATTTTCACTATAACCATGTAATTTTTGACAATTTACATCATTACAATTTCCTAATAAGAAATCTTTACATAATTTAGATTTTGATTCTTTTGATAAATCTATTAAATTTAATGATGTTAAATCTTCTAATAAATCTCTTGGTTTTTGATTTTTTGTAATTGATATATCTTCATAATTTAAAAATGCTATTTTATTTTGATTTTTTATTGAATGTGAAAATGGGCAAATATTCCCATTTGGACATGATCCTCTAAGAAAATTTTGACATATTTGATTTTTTTCCATTCAAATATTTAAAAGAATATTTTAATAAGCATAATATTTAAAAATTATTATTTTAATATAATAAAAAAAATCAATTAATAGATTAAATTAATTGTTTTTAATATATATTAAACAATATACCAAATATAATTAATAAATAAAAATGGTACAAAGCTTTAAATACTTATCTTATATAATTATAACTATAATTTCATTATCAAAATGTCAAAATCCAAATCAATCATCACAATCATTTCAAGATGATGAACAAATACAAAAATTAGTAGATTGTGTAAATAATACTCAAAATTTCCCATCTAATTTAAAAAGTCAAATATTAAGTGCTTGGATTAATGGAGATGGTTCAATTTATCGTTTAATTGGAGAATTATTATTAACTCAAAGTAAAGATATCCAAAATTGTATTCCTTTTACTAATAATGATAATAATAATGATATAAAAAATAATAAAGATGAACCTTTATATGATGGTAATAGAAATAGAGATTTTCATTTTGATAAAATTTATGAACAAAGATATAATTGGAAAGACTTTTTATTATGTCTTCAAGATAGTATTAATAATGCTATGAATAATTCATCAGATGATACTAATTCTGTTATTAAAGATTTAATTGAAGAAATAAAAGAAGGAAATTTCTTAAAAGCATTAAGAGAACAATTTAGATTAAAAAGATTTGGAAATAATATTATAAGTGAATGTAGTAAAAAATTAAATCCAATGAATGGTGGTGATGATAGTAGAAGAGATCATAATAATAATGATAATGATAGAAGAAGAGATCATAATAATAATGATAATAATAGAGGAAGAGATCATAATAATAATGATAATGATAGAGGAAGAGATCACAATAGAAATAATAATAATGATCATAATAGAAATGGATATTAAATAAATAATTAATTATTATAATTAAAAAGTTTCATATCTAAATTTTTATTTATAAATTCCATTATTCAAAATTTATTTATATAAATTATTTATATGGTTAAGTTTATTATTAATCATAAATTCATAAAATCGAAAAGAATAATTGTTAAAAATAAATATTTCCAAATAATCTAATGATATTTACATCCTAATATTAATTATTACATTATTAAATTCATTTCTTACCAAAAAACTCTAGAAAACATAAAATCAATTTAAAACAAAGTACAACAACAAGTTAATCTTCTTTTATTATAATTTTTATCAAAATAATAATCATCAAAAGTATTTTTAGCATTTAAATTTTTAAAACTTTCGATTGTTTCAAAATGAATTAAATTTTTAGGAATATCTAATTGATCACAAAATAAAACATGATGCTTTTTTTCTTTTCCTTTTGTTATTGGAACTCCTCTTCCATCATATCTTTGAATTGAATAATTAGAAATTGATTTTGAACTTTGCGTTATACTATTATTTGATATTTTACTATCTCTAAAATCAATTAGAGAATGTGTATTAAAATGCGGTATATTTTTTGATTGATATAATAATTTTTCAAAATTTGAATTATTATTTCCATCTATTTTTATCATCTTTTTTTTTATTAATTTGAAATTGTATTTTTTTATTTTTTTTTGTTTTTTTTATTTTTAATTTTTTTTTATTTTTTTTTAGGTTTTTTAAATTTACTTTGAATAAAATAATAAATTTATTTGATTATTAAAAAAAAGAATTTAAATTAAAATATTAAAAAAATTTAACTACTATCTTCTTCAATTTCATTAATGTTGTTCTCAGGAATAGGATCACCCAATTTATTTCTTCTATTATCATTTAAGATAGGTGTAAAATTATTATTATTATTATTATTATTTAAATGAACTGATTCAGCAATATTATTATTCAAAAGATCATTATTATTAAAATTATTATTACTATTGAAAATATCATTATTATTATAATTATAATTATTATTATCATTGAAAATATCATTATTATCAATTGGCATTGGATCTAAATTTTGTTTAAATGGATTTTTTTGTGTGGAAGATTTTCTTTCAATTTTATCAAAAGCATATCCAGGATTATCAGGATTATCTTTAGGAAATTTATCCTTCAATTTTTTATCATTAATATCAACAAATTTATACCCAGCCATAATACTTAAATGAGCATCACTTAAATTAGTAGAAAAATTACTTTCCTGTATTTTTTCATCAACAAACTTACTAATAATAGGTAAATCCCCATTAATAGGTAAAACATTTTTTTCTCCTAAAATCTTATTTTTCCAACCATCAATCCAAGGTCCCATTCTAACCCCATCAGGTTCAAATCTCGAATTCATATTTTTCATCCCTCTATAATGAACATACCCACTACTAGTAAGACTTCTCCCTCCATCAACTTTAATAATTTGTCCAGTAATACACTTAGATTTCTCACTAGCAAGAAAACTAATAACTCTAGCAATATCATCAGGTTTCCCAATTCTACCCATAGGAACATAATTTTCCATTTTTTTCTTCATTAAATTAATTTCTCCATCACCAACTTTAATTCTAGCTAAAGCATTAGTATCAACTGGACATGAAGTAACAGCATTAACTCTAACATTATATTGTGATAATTCAGCAGCTAAATATTTAGTTAATGCTTCTAAACCAGCTTTACTCATTGCTTGACCTATCATTCCAGTACAAGGTCTCGTACCATATAAACAACTCATATTAATAATTGAAGCACCTTCATTGAGAAAAGGAGAAAGATATTTTATTAATAGGAATACTGAACGTAAATTTATATCGAGTGAGTAATCAAAGTCTTGAGGGAATGTTCTTTCGACATCACCATCTAATAATATACCATGACATGTTATTAAGATGTCTACTTTGTTTAATGATTCTACTACTGCTGTTTTGAAATCATATATTCCTGTGTCTTCTATTAAATCAAATGTCATTACTGTACCATTTTTAAAACCGTATTTGTTACACATTGTTAACATTGATACTTTGTCTTGACCTGCTAATACTACGTTTGCTCCACAGTTTAAAAAGTATATTGCTACACTTTGACCTATTCCTGATGATGCTCCAGTTATTACTACGTTTTTTTCAAAGAATTCATTATCTGGTTGCATTTTTTTATTTATTATTTTTTTTTTTATTTTTATTTTTATTTTTTTTATTTATTTTTTTTTAATTGTTTTTTTTATAATTTTTTTTTGAGAATTTATAATATTTTTTTATTTTTTATTATATTTATGGATAGGAAACCTATTTTACCTGTTTTTAAAGATTTTAATTCTGAAGAATTGAGGAAAAAATTGTTTTTTAAAAATAAAATTAATATTAATAAAGAAATTATTAAGGATTTAGTTTTAGAAGGTTTTATTCAAGGAAATAATAATAAACATCTTAAAAAATATTTAAAACAACAATTAAAAAGTAAAAAAAATTCATATTTCAATAATAGTAGTCCAATTAATTATAAAAGTAAATCAAAAAGTTTATATGATAAAATAAAAATTGGAGATATTGTTTATTTAAAATATAAAGAATTAGAAACAAAAACAAATAAAAAAGATATTCATTTTCAGGAAAAAAAATTATTAAATAGTAAAAATTATGAAGTTGGAATAAAAGTAAAATCTCTTTCTCCAAGAGGAAAATCATTTTCAAATTCAATTGAAAATAATAGTAATACAAATAGAGTAATATCACTTAAACATAAAGATAAAATTAAACAAAAAATTTTAAATCCTACTTTTATAACTATACAAAATTTTAGTGAACATTATTATAATAATAATAATGAATATTCATTACCTTCTAATTCTTTTTCTCCAAGTAATTCTAATAGAAGTCATTATTTTAATTATTCATCAACAAGAAAAAAAATAACAAGACTTATTAAAAATAAAAAGGAAAATGAGTTTAAACACAAATCTATTGAGAATTTAAAACAATCAGAAAATAATAAGTCAAATAATAATAAATTAATTTATCATTCAAATAGTACAAAAAAAATTACACTCAAAACTTCAAAATCAATTTTTTATAATAAAAGACCAATTACTCCACGTTTTAATAAAATAAAAAAAGAAAATATTTTGAAAAATTTAAGAAAAAAAATGGAAAATAATTTAATATCAAAATTAGATTCATTAAATTTAACTCAATTACAAAAAAGAAAAGAATTATATAATATGGTAAAAAAATTAAATAAAAATTCTAAAGAAAAAATACAAAAAGAACCAGATTTTTATGTAAATGGAATATTAGATATAAAAGATATAAAAAAAGATGAAAATGAAATAATAACAGTTAATGATACAATAAAAACAAAAAGAGGAATTACAGGACTAGTAAATTTAACAAAATCAAAAATGATAAAATGGTCTGATAAAATTAATATGATAACAGATGATCAAATTTTATTATATGCAAATAATATGATTGATGAATATGAAAAATATAGTAGAAATGCAGGAATTGGTTTTATTACTTTAGAAAATGGAAATAAATATCTTATTAATTCTAATGGAATTGAAAATATAAATAAGAAATTGAGAGATAAGTTAACTAGTAATTGTCAGAAAATTATTTCTATGAATTTTAGTATTGGACAAAAAAAAATTAAGTTAATTCAAAAATATGATAAAGATATAAATGAAGGGAAAATAATTAATAATAATAATCAAAAATAATATTAAAAAAAAATATATTTATTTAAATGTAATTTAGATATAATAATTTTTATTTATAATTTATTTATCTTTATTTATATATAATTTGAATTCTTTTTTATATATAACTTTTTATTTATTTCAATTTAATAACAACAAGTAAATTATATAAAAAGAAAATATCCATTTAAATAATTTTTATCATATTATAATTTAGATAAATTCAATTTTTCAAGATATCAAATTTTGATATGTCGTATCTTCTAAAAAATTAGAATTTTTTGTAATTAAACTATTATTATCATCACTATTTCTATCTTTTGAATTTTGAATTGAAGAAAAAGCTATATCATATTTAAATAATTCTTTCCATTGTGGGATATTAAAATATTCATTACAAGCTAAAATATTATTTAAATATTTATCAATATAAATCATTCTATTTTTATATTTTAAATATTTTGATTCAGGATTACCAAAAAAACATTCATCAGGCCAATGTTGTTTTTTTTTTAATTTATTACTCATTAAATCTATATATTTTCTTATTTCTTTAAATTTATATTTTTTAGAAACTTCTGTAAAATCTTGTGAAGTAGATGTTATTTTAAAACAAATTTCATAAAAAACATTTGTTTTATAATTAATAGTAATTATAATAAAATTTTTTGATTTTGCAGAAATATTAAAAACCTTATTTTCTTGTATTAATATTTCTAATTTTGTATTTGAATCAAATACTGATCCTAAATTTTTTGATGATAAAGAAAAATAAGGTATAGTATTTGTAATACTTTTTCTATTCCAAAAATCATCTTTAAAATCATCAAAATATTCACTTAAATTATTATTTAACTTTTGTAATGTATGATAATTATCAATTATATATTGTAATATATTTTGAATTACATGAATATATTCATATATATTTTTTTCATTATTTTTATTTTTAAATAAATTATAAGAAGGATATTTTGGTTTTTCTCCATATTTCTTTTTCTTTTCTAAAAATGATAATAAATAATATTCAATTGAGTTACTTTTAAAATCTTTTTTCATTTTATTCTTTAATTTATTTTGATATAATTTTGAATATTCATCTAATAAAAATATAGTATCATACATTTTTTTTTTAACAATTTTATATGAATTATCACATATTAATCTAATAGTTAAATTATATATTTTATTATCATTTGGATCTGACATTTTTCTTTCGTATAAAACATCTCTATCATGATATGAACCAATTAAAATTTGAACAATTATTTTTTTATTAGAAAAAGATATACTTCTTTTAATTTTTGAAGATATTAAATTAACTATATTAATTTTAGTATCTTCAGGTATAATATAGTTTTCTCTAATTTTATCAAAAATATTTTCAAATTCTCTATTATTAATTTCTAAAAATAATAACACATCATAATTTATAAAAGCAGGTTCCTTTAATAATTCATTTAAATAAACTTCAGCAGAATTTTTTAATTTTTTTATAATCATCATTTGATTATATGAAGGATCAAATTCTATATGAAAAATAGGTAATTTATCAATTATAACATTACTATATAAAGTGGGATCAAATTCTTTATGAATATCTTCATCTAATTTAACAAAATCTAATAAATTTCTTTTTATTGTTGATTTTAAATAATTATGTGAAGTAATTATCATAACATCAATATCAAAAAATATGTTTTCATAACAATCAGCAATATTTTTCATTTGATTACCTTCAATAATATCTTCTTCAAATTGAATATAAAATGAATTCTTGAATTTAATATTTATTTTAGGAATATCATTTTCATTATTAATAGAATTGAATGAATATTTTGAATTTTTTCTTTTATAAGATTCTGAATAATAATTCATTTCGATATATACTTTTTTTTTATCTTGTGTTGGATTATTTCTTAATTTTTCTCTTAATGTACCAATTGGAGGAAATGAAATATTAGAACTTAATAAACTAATATATTTATTATGAGGATAACGAAAATATAAATAAGTCAAATAAACTCCCATTAAAAAACTTAATGGAAGAAAAGTATAAATATCTAAAAAAATACCATTAATAATTTCATTAAGTATATCAATGAAATAATATAAATCATTAAAAATTAAATATTTAAAAATTGGATTTTTGAAGGATAATAAAATTTTTTTTTTATTCCTTTCATCAATTAAATAAATAGTTAAAACTAAAGAAACAATTGATAATCCACTAAAAATAATAGGAAACATACTTGTTTCAGTATTTGATAATTGAGCATAATATAATTGAAATAAAATTTGATAAAAATAAGTAAAAATTAAAAAGACAATTAAATGTTTTTTTCTTTCTGAGATATGATATTTTATAAATCCTTTCATTGGAGAATTATTTGAAGATACATGTAATATATAACATAAAAGTAAAATATACATTAAAATAATTGGGATAAAGAATAAACAAGTTATTTTTTGTACATAAAAATAGTTTAAGAGAGCTTCATAATCATATATATCATTTATTTCTTCATTTGAAGCAAAAATTTTAATTGACATTATTAATTAATTAATTATAGCAAATTAAATTTAAACTTAATTTAAGATTTTATTTACTTAAAATAAACTTTTATAAAGATATATATTATTAATCGTTTTATAATTTTATTATAATAATATAAAAAAAGTAAAAAATGGAAAAAAAAAAAAAATCTCAATCTTTAAAAAGTGAAACTTGTTTTTCAAAAGATAATAAACCATTATCATATTATGAAACTATAGAAGATGCATATAAAGGAGCAAATTTTTTATCTGAAAAAATAAATAAAAAAATGAAACCATACAAATGTGAAAAATGTAATAAATTCCATATTAAACCAGAAGAAGTATTTTTTAATAAAAATGATTTATCTAAATGTTCTTGTGTTGATCACTCTGGTAATAAAAAAGATTCATATTCAACAAAATTTGATGCTAAAAAAATGATAAAATTAAAAAAAGAAAAAGATAATATTGATTTGTATATTTTTAAATGTCCTGAAAATAATGGATATCATATAACAAGTCATCCTTTTAAAAATGAAAAATAAAAAAAAAAATTATTTTAACTAAAAAATAAAATAATTAATATTTTTAATTATTAATTGTTAATATCCAAATTGTTTTTTTAATCTTTTTTTTTGTCTTTTTGATAATTTCCTAATTTTAACATTTTCATTTTCAATTTTAGGATATTCTTTATATACTGCATAGCATTTACAAACTTTACTTCCTCTTCCTCCATAAAAGACTTTACCACATTTCAAACAAAATTCATGTTCACATCTTTTACAATTACAATAATAATTATTTCCATAAATTATATTCCAATAATTACAAAAAGGACATTGTTTATAAAATTGATTATTATGATATATACTTCTCCAATTATAATTATTGGTATATTCAAAACCAGGATAATATTTTTTCAAATATTCCTCACATTTAATTCCTTCATGCCAATTTGATTTACAATTCATACAATAACTTCTTAAACAAATTGGACAACTAAATTTAATTAAACTTTCATCTAAAAAAAATTTATATCTACAACCAATAGTTGGACAAATAATTAAATCGTTTCTATGTGATAATTTATTGAAATAATAATCTTCATAATTATCTAATAAATCTTCTCTATTTGTTGATTTTAATGATTCATATATATATTTATCTCTTACTTCTTTATTACAATCTGGGCATTTAATTGGTAATAAATTTTTTTCTAATGCATTAATTACATATGAATCAAAACAATCACCATGAATTATACAATGACAATCAAAGTCATAATTATATTCATCTAATAAATTGAAATCATTCTTACAAATTTTACATTTTTTTAATTTTTCTTCTACTTTTAATTTTTCTCTTTGAAGATTATTTTGATATTGTTTTAATATATCTTTTTGATATGAATCTATTGAATTTATGTCTATATATTTATCATTGAAAAAAAAGTCAACAAAATCATTTGTTAAATTTTTTATATGAGAATCTATTTCATTTGATGATTTACATGAAATAATATATGTTCGAATTAAATTTTTTATATCTTCTTCTGATAATTCTTCTTCAGTTCTTGATGAAAAATATCCTATTAAAAATCCAAATATTAATCTGTCAACTGGACTTTTTATTTTATTAGCTTTTTTAAATAAAAAAGAATATATAGTTGTACGGAGATTTAACATATTCTCACATAATTTATCTTGTATTTTTTGTACTTTTTCATCATTATTTTTTTCATTGATATTTTCCATTTTAATATATTTTTTTTTCAAAATATACCTTATATTCATCTAATAAAAGCTGATTATAATATTATCAAATGATAAATCTAATTTAAAATTAATTTACAAAAAATAAAGAAAAAATTAATATATTTTAAAAAAATTAAAATGATAAAAACTTTTTTATTCATATTTTTTTTTTTTATAACAAAAATATCATGCTTATTTGAAGATAATCCATATATAACTGAATCAAATGATACAGAAAAATTAGCCGAACATATAGAACAAAAAAATAAATTAGCTTTAATATTATTATATTCACCATATTGTCCTCATTGTCATAATTTTGCTCCACAATATGAAAATTTAGCAAAAGACTTTAAAGATTATGCAGATTTTTATTCAATTAATATTATAAATAATAGAAATTATCGAAAAAAATTTTCTATTATTGGAGTTCCTTCTCTTTTCTTTTATTATAATGGTGAATATAAACAACATAAAGGAGGAAATTCTTATAAAATTGTTTCTGATGTTTTAACAAAAAATTATATTAATGTTCAATGTGAAGAAATTGATTATAAAAAATTTGAAGAATTTAAAAATACAAATTTTACTTCCAGTAATTTTAATAATTATGTAATTGGTTTTTTTAGTGATAATGAAATTAAAGAAAATTATATTCAAATTACTGCTGAACATTTAAAATTTATAGATAAATGTTATTATTGTTTAAATTATCAAAATAATGAAGAAAATAATATAATAATAACAGAAAATAAACAAAGAGGAAAAAATGTTTTTAATGAATATAATTCAGGAATTATAAATAAAGAAATTAATGATAATTATATATATTTTATATTAAATAAAGTAAGAAATATATATAATGATATATATGAACAATCAAAAATGTTTTTATTAGAATATCAAGATAAACCTATATTAATTTTTGCTTATAAATCAAAAGAAGAAAAAGAAGATTTTTTAATACAAATAAAAGAATTAGATGAATTAAGTAATAACAATAAAAATAGATTATTTAATTTTATTTTATTAAAATTTGATAATGTATATTCTGCAAAATATAATTTAAATCATTATGGAATTTATATTAGTGATAA
>JAEEGL013674214.1_pt1 | contig 12039 bp, 16 predicted proteins | sample 9134231 | NCBI WGS metagenome assembly JAEEGL01 (sample SAMN16246548, study PRJNA631951) | gut metagenome | biome: gut microbiome; feature: rumen; material: fiber-attached | host: Bos | place: Iran: Karaj | collected 2018-10
AACTTTTGGTCCTTTTGGTGAAACTATAGCGATAGCACCAATTGTTGGTGTACTTGTGTTTGCTTTGTCTGTATTGTCTTGTTCAACTGTTTTCATTCTCCAAGATTGAGCCATAATTTTATTCTCCTATATTAAAAAAAAATTTATTTTATATTTATGTTAGATAGTTAAAAAATTTAATTGGTTTCACCAAAATATTCTGTTAAAAACATTTCCATCTGTTCACTATCTTTATAAGTTTCATAATTAAGTTTTTTAGCGGTAAAAAATTCAAGAAGTACACTTTTAGCCACATGTAAATTATCAGGATTTGTATCAAAATTTCCAATCATATATGTTGTAATTGTAAAATCTATTCCGATAGTCCAAATTCTGTTTTGTTCAAGCCAATCTGACTCTTGATAAGTTGGATTATATTCTGGTTCAGAATTAAAAATTGCAATATTTTTGATAATATCTCCATTGTTTGTTTCAATTTGAGGATTTAAAACTGTTTCATTTGAATCTTCGAACAAAAGTTTATTCATAGCATATTCACAATCTTTATTTTGTGCGAAGAAAACTGTTGCTTCATAATTTATGTCTATGGGATAAATTCTCATTTTTCCACCCATTAAAGAAGTGAATTTATTTTCACGGTCAATTAATCCGAAACGATTAGAATAATCATTTTTCCAAGGTCGGCTAGATTCATCAAATCCAATTCTATAATAATTCAAGAATGGAAGATTTAATTCGCCACCGTTAGTTCTAGTTCTTTCTCTAAAACAGTATTCATTTGAAGCGTATATTATTCTATCAAGTGGAAATTCAAGAACTTTTGAAAAATGATTTTCTATAGCAATATCCATAGCATATGACATTGGTGTATTTGCCCATTTTTTCATTTGCTCACCATAATAAAATGGTTGAGGTTTTGTCATAAAATGAGGATTTGGATTTGTAGTAGATGTTGTATTTATATCCATAAGAATAAATAGTTATAAAATCAAATAACTATTTTATAAGCAACCTCTGATTGTTTTGAAATTCAATTTAATTTCTTGCAAGAATCAATCAAGTTGCTTAACTTTTAATAATTTTACTTGACAAACCTCGTATAATTATGATAAATTATATGTAGGAGGACTAGAATTATGGATAAATATGTTTTGAATTATACAACTTGTTTACTTGCTATGGAAGAAATAATGGATGAATTTGATGTGATTAAAGAATCAAAACATTCTAAAGTAAAAACTATAGACCTCGAATCTTTAATTGAATTTTTTGAAGAATTAAAAAAATATTATAAAGCAATTGTAAAACGTGAAATAAGTTTAGATGATTATTTATTTTTAGAAGAAAGAATATTACATTGTTTAGATAAAGCAGTTGCTATGGAAAAATGGTTAAAAAAATCTAAAGATAATATTTTAGTAATTGACGATGATTTTGCGGAATTAATGATTATTAAAGGTACGTTAATTGAACATTTAAAAATGGTACAAGATACAATTAAAAGATTACAAGATGATATATAGGAGAAAATAATTATGGCACGATTTGGATTGGAAAACATTGATAGAGATTTCTTTTGGGAACTTGTAGATGAAGGATATGGGGAATGGAGAGGAATTGAAGATGCGTATCTTTATATGATATCAAAGAAGTTGAGTAAAGATACAGATATTAATTTCCGAGTAGAAAGTGGTTATTTGTATAATGATGAAATTGGATTTAAGATTCCAACTTCTACAATCACAACTTATGATAACTTGCTGAAACAGATTGAAAATTTCTTGAAAGAAAATTCTCAAGAAAATGAAATGGGAATCGACACCAACAAACTTGCGAGTCAGTGGGGATATAGTTTCTCGAACACAAGTATGACTCCATATTTTGAGGGTATTAATGGTCTTACATGTAAATGGCATGCTTATGATGATTATTCACAGAAACGTGTATTTGAAGCACTATATTTCGCAACATTTGGAGAATTCCATAAAGATTGGACTTGGGCATTTGAAGTAGCAGATGAATATTTGGTACAAGATGACTGGAATCAGAAATTCCATTACAAAGGTGTAATTAAAGAACTTGATAATCTTAATGTTACTTTTGCAAAGAATGGTAATATTACCGTAAAAGCACCAAATAAGGAATTTTGCGATAGGTTGGAATTTTTTTATAGTGTGACAGACCCTAAGAAGAAAAATCATGAAAAGTTTTAATAACTATTTTAATTATATAGGAGAAACTAGAGCATGAATGATTATAGTTTTGTAATGTTAGGTGATGATATTTATACAAATGTTGGTATGGATGGACAATACTATCGTGGACATTTTGTAGAGAGAAAGAAAATAAATGGAATTGAATATTTTATTTTTGAAACAGAAGAATATCGTGAAGATGGTGTTACATATGAAGGTGAATTTCAACCTTTGAAAAAATCAGCACATAAAGATTTTCCTTTTGTAGTAGGTATGTTTAAAGATAAAGATGAAGGAGTTTGTAATCCTTATTGTAGACATGAAGATTACATTAAAATTTTGGGTGAATATATCGTTGATATGAATTTTGATAAATTATATTAGAAAAACGAAATGTATATAAATTTATATATAACTACAGGAGAAACAAATTTATGAAAAATAAAACAATTTATGTTACAAAGTCTAATATCAAAGAAGTAGAAGAACATGTTTATTATGATTGGAATGATTTTGTTGATTATGTAAATAAATCAATATATTCAGATATTGAAATTGTAATTTATCCATTTAATGAATGTACTTATAAACTACTGACTTTATATATGGATGGTGCAACTAGAGGAACAATTTATTTTACTGTAATTGAAGAAACTAGTGATAAAATTTCAGATAAGATGCTTGAGTATTTTTTATAGGTAAAGGAAATTGTGGAGAATGAAATAATAAAAATTTAATTTTAAAGTCTTGAAATTCTTTCCTTTATATATTATATTAAAGGAAAGAATTTTTTATATGTAGGAAGAAAATGAGTATAATTCCAAATTTTAATACAGTGAAATGTGAAAAGTGCGATTCAAACGGATTTATTGTGGGCGAAAGTTCCGCAACAAAATGTCTGTGCCGAGTAAAATATGAACAAGAATTGAAAACTAGTGATGTTCTAAGTCGAAGTGGTTTGCTCAATGAAAATTCCACATATGAAGATTTCAAAAAACTTGTTGATTTTGACTGGTCTGATTATCGTGGTAAAGATGAAAATGGAAATCTGAAAAAATTGCAGAAATTTGTAGATGAATTTGATTCAGATAAAAAACCTTTCAAACATTTGCATTGTTATGTATGGGGCGGACAAGGTACACAAAAATCATACACTATGAAAGGTGTTTTGACAAAGTTGGCAACCAAAGGGAAATCAGTTTATTACATTTTTGCTAAAGATTTAATTTCTTTACTTCATGATTCTGAACGAGATGAAGAATTGAAAAAGAAATTGGATTACATTAAAAATGTTGATGTTTTGGTAATTGATGAATTTGAAGAACAAAGATGTTGTTTATGGCAGAGTGGATACAAGGAACGTTTGCTTATTGTTTGGTTGAAAGAACGTCTTGAAGTTGTCAGAAAATCCACATGGTTTATCTCAAATGATTCTATGGAAGAACAGAAAGAAAGTAAATTTGGAGAACTGTTCGGGGACATGCTTGAAAGGGAGACGAAATTCGGAAGATTTGAATTTAAGGATAAGTATTCAGATTACATTACCAAAGAAGAAATAGAAGAAACCATGAAAAATATTTGGGATGATTAAGAGGAGTTATAAAAAAATGTCAGATATTAAATTATATAATGATGATTGTATTAAATTTATGGGGGGGTGAAGGATAAATCTATTGATTTTATTTGCACAGACATTCCTTATGAACTTGAAAATCATGGCGGAACAAATTCCGCACTTGCTACAAGATGCGCAAAGATGAGGGATTCTGTTGAGTTTATGGCAAACGGAATAGACTATGAGAAAGTTTTTTCTGAGTTTATAAGAATATGTAAAATTCCAAATATGGCTATTTTCTGTTCGAACTTGCAGATTGGAAAAATACTTACCTTTTTTAATTCAAGAAACTTAAAGACGGAACTTTTAGTTTGGGAGAAATTAAACCCTGCCCCCTTTATGTAATGGAAAATATATTTCAGATTTAGAATATATTGTTTATGTGCATGATAAAGGAAGTTGTTTTAATAACGATGCTCCGTTTGAATTTAAAAAGAAATGTAAAATGTATCCTATTGTGGTTTCTAAGGATAAAGTTCATCCTACTCAAAAACCATTAAAATTAATAGAAGAATTGGTTACGGTACATTCATTTGAAAATCAATTAGTATTAGACCCTTTTATGGGAAGTGGTACTTGTGGTATCGTATGTGCGAGTAAAGATAGAAATTTTATTGGAGTTGAATTAGACGAAAATTATTTCAATATCGCTAAGAAACGAATAGAAGAAAGTAATACTAATTTGTTTGATTTGTAAGGAACTTGTATGAATTATGATGTTTGGATTATTTTAATTTTATTATTGACTTCTTTTGGATTTGGTTATATGTTTGGTAAATCTAAAAAGAAATAGATTATATTTATATGGAGGAATTATATGAAGATTAAAATCAAGTATCTCAATGATTCAATCAATCGCCTTGAAAAGATAGAAAAGGGAGACTGGATTGATTTGAGAAGTGCTGAAGATGTTGAGTTGAAAAAAGGTGAAAGTAAACTTATTCATCTCGGTGTTGCTATGGAACTTCCGAAAGGTTATGAAGCACACATTGTTCCACGTTCTTCTACATTCAAGACGTGGGGAATCATTCAGACAAATCACATGGGTGTTGTGGATAATACTTATTGCGGAGATGATGATTGGTGGTTCATGTCTGTTTATGCAACTAGAGATGTGAAAATCGAAAAGGATGACAGAATTTGTCAGTTTAGGATTGTAGAAAAAATGCCACCGATTGAGTTTGAAACTGTTGAGATTTTAGGTAATGAAAGCCGTGGTGGGTGCGGTTCTACAGGTTCAAAATAATTAAAAATATTTTTAGATTTATGTTGACAAATTACATAAATCTAACTATATTAGGATTATAGGTCGTTGACCAAAGAATAGATTTATTACCGTGAAGTACCATATTTTTATATGGTCGAGGAGTTAAAGATTATGACTGCGGAAGAAAAAGCAAAAGAACGTCTGTTGAAATTTCAGCAGGCTAAAGCGAAAGCAGAAGAACAGAAGAATCATGGCAATTTCCCAAAAGAAGAAGTTCCTGATTTCAAAACATGCGTCTTGAAGAAAGACCAACCAAAAATCATTCGTTTGATTGGAAATTCCCCTCTTATGAGAGAAGACCCAACAGACCCAATCATTGTAAAACGTGCATTTGTTAAAACTGACGATGACAAATGGACTACAATTATTTTAAGCGATGATAGAGATAATCCTGTAAATAAATTGTGGCGAACAATCATTGGTAAATACAAGTACGATAAAGAAAATGATGTTCGTATATACGACAATAAAGGTAAGCCTTCTTTTGAAAGATTTATTCGCAACGGTAAGAAAGCAGAAGATTGTTTGGCTTCAGAAAAAGGTATGATGACGGACACATTCTATTTGTTTAATTGTCTGGATAGAACTGACAATTGGTGCGAAGAAAACAAGCACACCAAACTTCTCTGTTGGGATTCTACAACTAAAGAAGTTGACGGAAAGAATGTTGAATATCCAACATATGGAATTAAACCAAGTTTGTACAATAATATTTTTGATGAGCAGTGTACCGCTCTCAATCGTATGTATGACGAATTTGATGTGGTTGTAAAACGTTTGAGTAAAAAACTTGGTAATTCTTGGATTCAGATTTTCTCACCTGAAGAAAAGGCAAAGATTTCACAGATTGGTTTGGATGCAAGTAAAGTAAGCATGGATTATCTTACTGAAAGTGAAGAAGCATTTGAAAGATATAAGTTGGAAGATATACCTTTTGTAAGTAGACCTACTAGCGTTTCTTATGTATTAAAGGTGCTTCCTAAGTTAATTAAGCAGTGTGATATCGACTTTAAAACAAATCTTTATGAAGAGTTTGTTGAATGGGCAGAAAAAGAGAAGAAAGAATGGGAAGCCAAGAAAGCCGAAACAAAGGAAACTGAATCAACAGAAGATACTTCTACAGAAGTAGAATCAGAAGATGAAGAAGTTACAGAAGAAACAACTTCAACTGAAACACCAAATTTTGATTCTATGAAAACAGTTGAAACAGAATCTTCAGAAGATGATGAACTTCCGAGTGAGGTTGAAGAACCTACACCGACTGCTCCAATTCAGAAGGTAGCAAAAGTGGCTAAAGTTGCCAAGTTTGACCCTATGAGTTTGGTTGATAAATTCCCTGCAATTGCAAATATGCGTGAAGAGGATAGAAAACTCATCACAGGATATAATTCAGAAACAGATAAATTTACATATTCTGTAGACGAAAATAGTTTGTGCTTGTGTCCAAATTGTAATAGAGATATTCCTGACCCTTGGACAAACTGTGTTTGTGGAGTTTCCTTCGAATAGGAAATTGATTAGTTAATTTCAAAGGAACGAAGATAACGATTTACCGAGTCGTGTGTTTTAATGAGTTCTCTAAAACACAAATCTTCGTTCCTTTTTATTTTAAAATATTAACTATTTGTATTGCTATCGGTAATAGCATATGATAATTTATAGGAGAACTCGTTATGGAAAAAGATGTATTTTTAATTAAAGAAATTTCTAAAGATTGGAAAATTAGTATGGATTCTATTCGCAAAGTATCAGAATATTTAGGTATAGAATATTTCAAAAATGGTAAAAATTTTAGTATAAATCATGATTCATATTTACAACTTGAAGAATTTTATAAAACTCATTTAACTTTAGAAAAATTATGTAAAAAATATAACATTAGCATCTTTTGGATAGAACATCATCTTAGAGATAATAAACTTAAATTTAAACCTTTAATGCTTGGTAAATTTCATTTTTATGATAAAGAAAATGAAGATATACTAAAAGAACATTTAAAAAATTATGAATATAGAGCCATAGATAAGAACAAATTAACAAAATTTACTATGTCAAAATATTTAAAAGTATCAAGAAATAAATTAAATAATTATCTTCAATATTTCAAACCTAATTCTGAAGAATTTGATGGTAAATATTATACTTACGAATTTGCTAACAAAATGAAAAAATTTATGGACGAATATCCTAGTATAAGACAAAATAAAGTTCATGTAAAAGAATTAAATGATATGGAATTTGATTCAAGAGCAGAAGCATATTATTATTGTTATATGAAAGACCATAATCATAAAATTAAACATCACCCTTTAAATTTATATTTTATAGATTCTAAAGGAAATGAACGAAGATATGAAGTGGATTTTCTTGTAGATGGGGAATTAGTTGAAATTAAAGGTGATAATCAATTCGATGAAAACGGAAAACCTTTCTTTCGTGGAAAAAGTTGGCAAGAAAAATATGATTGTATGATTAAAAATAATGTAAAGATAATAACATCAAATAAATTTGAAAAGAATAATGAATTTAATTTTATGAAAAAATATTTTAAAGAAAACTATTCATTTGTTAAATCAGTAAAAGAATTATTCATTAAGATAAGTGAAGAAGATAAACATTATCTGCAATCTATAAAACTCAATTTGGCAAGAAATTCTTATATTTATAAATGTATTGAAACTTCAGAAATTCATTTTGCGTTTGAATGGGAGAAAATTTTAGGATATGGAGTATCTACTAAAATTTGTTCTTTGGGTAGGCACTTCACACATGCAAATGATTCCGAACATAATTCCTACATCCTTTCTAAAATAGAAGAACTTCGTTCAAAAGGTTTAGATGTATCATGGTTTGATAAAAATAAAGAAAAATATCTTAAAACGGAAAACGAGAAAGAAACAATAGTTGATTTGTAAAAAGTCTTGATAAACAGAACTATTTATTTTATATTCGTGTTGTATGGAGGAATTTTTTATGGAATATCTTTTGCAGAACACTAAAGTGTTTGCGATTTTGTACATTGTTTCAATTGTATGTACAATCATGTTTTCAGAAATTGTGAAAAAGTTCGACAAAAATGATAAACTTAAAGGCTACAAAGTTTGGTTGCCTTTTATCTTTTCTTGCGGATTCTCAGTAGCACTTAAATTTGTTTTTAAGGTTGATTGGATACTTATGATTTTCATCGAAGGAAGTATGTTTGGATTTTCTGTATTTGGATATGAAGTTATTTTGAAGTCTATTAATAAACTTATTTGTAAAGCATCAGAAAAGATTGAAAATATATTTGAAAATATATTTAAAAAATCTGAATGAAATTGGTATTTTAAAAATAACTATTTACATCGTCTGCATAAGTAGACGATTTTAAATTTATGGAGATAGAATTATGACAATAAAACTTACAAAACCTTATATATTAGAGGGTAGGAAATTCTGCGAGGGAACTGAATTGGTAATTGCTTCTGACGGTGAAACAGAAGAAGTAAATACAACTGCGGATGAACCTGAAAAAGAAACAGATTTCGGAATCGTGCCAAACGAAGAAAAATAAATATAATTTGAATTTATATGGAGGAATAATATGAAAGAATTACCAAAGACATTTTATAACGCTAAAAGAGAATTTGAGAAGTCCTTTAATTTTGCAATATCCAAAGCAAAAGATGAAAATAAAGATAAAGAACTTGAAAACTATGCGGTTCTATTTGCATTGATTCAAGAGTTTAATAATTTTTTATTCAAATACGAAGAAGAAGTTTCAGTTGCATTGAAAGACCGAATGGATGAATTAAAAAAATATAAAGTTTTCCTTTCGGATTTTGAGAAAAAGGTACATTATGATGATGAAGCGTCTTGGTTGTTTGTATCAGATATGAATTCAAAAGACCATACAGAACTTACCAAAATACAGAATGAAGAATTTTTAAGAAAAAGAGCAGAAAATAAAGTTTTGAGCGGAGATTTTTAATATGATAATATAAAACTACAGATTTCAAGGTCTGTAGTTTTTTTATTTATAAGGAATATGTATGAAACGATTATTCCGATTTTATAATACAATCTTTTGGATTTACGTTCTTATAATCTTCTTTGTGACGATTTTTCCTTGTTTTTAAGGCAACAAGTGTACATCTGTCTCCTTTAATCGGGTCTTCGCATTCAAGATGATTATTTGCTAAAATCTCATCTCTATTTTCAATATATTTTTCTTTTTTCTTTTTGGAAAGGTCATCTTTATGCTCTCGATTGTAATTTCTTTTATATGCTTTACGTTCCTCTTTATGTTCTTCTTCCCATTCTTTTCTTTCTTTTTCATGTTCACGTCTATATCTTTTCTTATTCTCTGATATACGTTCTTTGTTTAACTCATTGTATTGTTCTCTCCATTCTTTTTCTCTTTCTTTATTTTCTTTTCTCCATTTTCTACCATAATCTGATAATTCATCTTGATGTTCTTTTCTCCATTTTTTATCGAGTTCTTTTCTTTCTTCTTCAGTCATATTTTCTTTTGTGCATTCTTCTTGTATTTTAGCAAATTCTTTTATTTCACTTTCAGACAAACAATCTAAATTCTTTTTTATACACATCAAATAAACAGGTCGTCTTGAATCTTCGGTTTGTATAATTTTCCATAAATAAAAATGTGATAATATATGATTGTATACTGATAATTTAATTTTATTTCCATTTATCATATCAGCCAAAGGTTCAGTTTCTAATCTATTTTTATGATTTTCATCTTTGAAAACAAAACAAGGAATTATATGATGTTTTCGATATTTTGTAGCACTTAAATTATTCTCATTGCTTAAAACTTCAAAATACTTATCAATCCACTCTGAATTTTCTTCATTTCTTAAATTCTCAAAGTAGTCAATGATTTCTTGCGAAAAAACCACTTTACCATTTTTAATTTTTGTCATACTATTTCTTTTAGACATAGTTTACACCTCGTTCTTGTGAATTATGTTTAGGATTAGGAAGAATCGGCAAAATTCTTCCTTTTCCGTTATAAATAGTTAATATTTTTTAATAATTATTATTGACATTTTGTTTAGAATGATGTATTTTGATTGAAATGGAGATAATTGATGAAAACAATTGAAGAACTAAAAGAACATTTTCCTAATATTGAATTTTCAGACAAATATATGGAAATTCTTAAATATATCCGAGAAGATAATAATGCTAAATTAAGCATACAAGGGAACAGTGGTTCAGGAAAATCAACATTATTGAAAATTATAAATTATATGTTTTCTGATGATGTTGAAAATAAAAGAATGAATATAGCGATTGCTTCTTCGACTGGTGTAGCGAGTGCATTATTGAATAATAATTCTAATATTGGTGCTACAACGGTTCATTCTTTATTTGCCTTAAAGCCAACTGATATTTTCGGCACATTTACAAATTCTTATTATAAACAAAAAGAATTAATTGCAAGTATCGATTGTTTTATTATTGATGAGGTTTCTATGATATCAGCCGACCTTTTTGATTATATCGCTTCAATTATTCGAGTGTGTAGAAAAGGAAAAGAAACAAGAATTTTGCTTTTTGGAGACCCATTGCAACTTCAATGTGTTGTAAAAATGGACGACCCACAAGTGAAAGATTATTACATGACAAACTACAACGGAAATGTAGAATTCTTTTCATCTTTTGCATTTAGAAATATGGAATTTGCCACATTCTTGCTTACAAAAATATATCGTCAGAACGATACCGATGAGAGATTTAAGGATGTTTTGAACAGAATTCGTGTATGTAAACAAACACAAGCCGACCTTGATTACTTAAATCAGAGGGTTATGAGCGAAGACGATTATATTATGCAGAACGAATCTTTCTTGAGAATTGTATCTACAAACAAAGATGTGCAGAAATATAATCAGATTGCGTTAGATGCTATTGACGGAAAGTTTATCTGTTTAATTGCAAAAATCACAGGAACATTTCGAGAAACTGCTGAATTTAAGAACGGATTTTACGCTGAAAAGATTTGGGTGAAGATTGGTTGTCCGATAATGATAACGAGAAACGCTCCGATTAATGGAGAAGGAACTCGTGATTATTATAATGGTAGTATGGGAACATTAGTTTCATGTAATGATGATTTTGCTATCGTTAATTTGGGTGATAGAGAAGTTAAAGTTGAAAGAGCGGTTATAAATAATTATGAATATGAACTCGTAGAAGAAAACGGTCACACCGTTGTAAAGAGTAAGGTTGTAGGTTCGTATGATAATATACCGATTAAAGTTTGTAGTGCGTCTACAGTTTTCAAAGTGCAGGGTTTGACCTTGAATTTTGGATATATTGATTTTAATCGCTGGGTTCCTGACAACGGAATTTATGTAGCATTAAGTCGATTCCGTTCTATCAAAAACTTTGGGTTAGCAAAAGCAATTCAGATGAAAGATATTCACGCTACACAAGAGAGTTTGAACTATGTGAAAAATAATGAATATTGTGAATCTGTTTATGAAGAAATGTTTGGAGATAAATAATAATGAGTGAAGTAAAATTGTATCATGGTGATTGTTTGGAAGTTATGGGGGGGGGTCGCTGATAAATCGGTCGATTTAATTTTGTGTGATTTACCTTACGGTACTACTCAGTGTGCGTGGGATTTTATTATTCCATTTGATAAAATGTGGGAGCAGTTGAATAGAATAATTAAAGATAATTGTGCAATAGTTTTATTTGGAAGTGAACCTTTTTCAAGTGCTTTAAGAATGAGCAATATTAAAAATTATAAATATGATTGGTATTGGAATAAAGAAAAAGGTACGGGTTTTCAATTTTCTCATAAACAACCTTTGCGACAAATAGAAAACATAATGGTATTTTATGATAAATCATGTAAATATGATTATCGAGGTGAAAAATTGAAAAATCCTGTAATACATGCTTATCCGATTGTAAAAAGCGATTCTTGTTTTGTAAGAAATAAA
>JAEEGL014717876.1_pt1 | contig 12039 bp, 12 predicted proteins | sample 9134231 | NCBI WGS metagenome assembly JAEEGL01 (sample SAMN16246548, study PRJNA631951) | gut metagenome | biome: gut microbiome; feature: rumen; material: fiber-attached | host: Bos | place: Iran: Karaj | collected 2018-10
ATGAGTTTCTGGAATATAAACATCAATTTTCTTTGTGTGTCCGTCTACTACAACACGTTTTTCAAATTCAACACGGTCAGTTACTCTCTCCATGCCTACAATATTAGTAAGGAAATCAATCCAATATTTTTGTGAATCTTGGTCTTCATTTCCTTTTCCGTTCCATTTATTTACAAATTGTCTTGCAGCTTCTCTTCTTTCAGCATCTGTCATAATAAATCACCTATTATCCGTGAGTTAACATAATCTTCAACAGTCTTTATTATAACACTCAAAATGAATAGATGCATTCATACACTCATTAAATGTGCAGAATGTCTTTTGACATTTTGCATAAATTCATACTTTGAAAACTATTGAATAAGTGGAAAAGTAAAAAAAATACAAAAAAGCTTCGTTAAGGGGGCTTTTTTACGTTTTTTCGAAATAAAAAAAAAACATACATAAGTAGGAGGTGAGAAAACATGATCGAAAACAAAAACAAACTTGAAGAAGCAATGGAAAACCTTGAACGAGAAATTCCACTAGTATTTGATTCAGCGAAATACAAAAACTATCTGGACACTATGTCAAAATTCCATAGTTATTCAATTAATAATTCTTTGCTGATCTATTTGCAAAAGCCTGATGCAACACAAGTAGCTGGCTACACAACATGGCAGAAGATGAATCGGCAGGTCCAAAAAGGCGAAACCGGAATAACTATCATTGCGCCTTGTAAGTATAAAAAGAAACAAGAAGTGGTAGTGACTGATAACAACGGGAATACCCTTTACGATGCAAACGGTGAAGCCAAGAAAGAAGAACGAGAAGTGGAAGTCCAAGGTTACAAAGCAACAACGGTATTCGACTATTCGCAGACAGACGGAGAACCACTCCCTTCGCTTGTGTCTGACCTAACTAATCCAGTTGATGGATATGATGACTATTTAGATGCAATAAAGGATATATCTCCCGTCCCGATACGCTTTGACAATATCAACGGGACTGCAAAGGGATATTTTTCTCCAAAAGTTCAAGAGATAGTACTAAGACGTGGAATGAGCGAAGAGCAAACCATCAAGACAGCTTTACATGAGGTCGCTCATGCCCGATTAGGGCATGGAAGCAAGGATGATACGGATAACAGACGTACTCATGAAGTACAGGCTGAATCGGTTGCCTATTGTTGTTGCAAAGCTTTAGGGCTTAACACAGAAGACTATTCCTTTGGATATATTGCAGGCTGGAGTTCAGGTAAGGACATAAAAGAGCTCAAAGAAAGCCTCGAAAAGATAAGGCTACAGGCAGACCAGATGATTTCAGGAATCGAATTAAAGATGAAACAAATAATGGAGCTTCGTGCTGAAAAAATAAAAGAACCTAAGATGCATTCAAATAAGATGCATATTGCTATGTAAAAAAAGAGGTAAAAAACAATGAAAAAAAGAAAAAGAAGTATCTTCGAAATGATTTGGATTTCTGGCGCCCCTTGGTTTTTTGTAGCTGTATTCGTAGGAATCAAGGTTTCCGAGGAAATAGCAACACAACATCGAGAAGTATTCCAAATACACTCTTTTGAAGATATAAAGCAAATATTATTGGTAGCCATGATTTTTTGGATATACGTCGTATTAATGAATACATTTTGGCTTGAATCTGACAAAAAAATTGGGCCATTTACATGGCTTGATAAGTATGACGGAGAACCACCGGATATAACAGTCAGAAAGCGAAAAGCAATGTATCCGAATGCAAGTAAAGAGTTTTTATCTTCTGAACCGGATGGGTTAGTTTTGGGATACCAAAATGGCAAATATGTCCGGGTAAAGCTAAAAAAAGGAAAAATACTTAATTCAATGATAATAGGTGGCCCCGGGTGTGGTAAGTCTGTGTTATTGCTATCGATGCTGATTTACCAGTTGAATCATAAGCCAACTCAGAAAGAAAAAGATGAGGGTTGGGAATCGATGACATTTTTTTGCTTAGACATCAAGCCAGAATTGGCATGGAAAGGGACAAAGCTTAAAGGTAATAAGAAAGTCAAAATGATGAATCCACAAGATAGAACAAGTTATGGATGGGATGTATTTTATAATCTCCAGTCGGATTCATCAGACGACGAAATCATGTCGGCTCTCGACCTAATATGCCGAGCACTGATAGATGCAGGTAAAGGGGGCGAAAGAAATGAATTTTTCTATGAGTCGGCGAGAAACATTGCTAAAGCTATTTTCTTCTATTCATACAAACAAGGACGAAGCTTTATTCAAGCAATCGACTATTTAACTACTGGGTCACTCGAAGGAATCATAAGTCAAACCTTGCAGAAGATAGAAGGAAAAATTGAATTTAAACGAGTTTACAAGCTTTTAATGCCATACGCAGATAAAGAAGGTGAAGCGTTTGAGGGAATAAGCTTAGCTTTTTCGCAGTCACTTCCTGCCTTTGAAAAAGATGATGTTAAATACTTTTTTGACGGGAATCCTAAAAAAGCAAGCCCAATTGATTTGGAAGAATGTATATCAGTTTTCTTTTCTCTCCCGGAGACACTATTAGATGAGTATTCTATTCTCTTGAGACTCGTAACAATGCAGGTGGTTCACCATTGTAGTGGACGGTCTGAGCAATCACATATGCTAACCCTTGTGATAGATGAAGCAGCAAGACTCGGGAAGATTAATTGGATTGATTTCCTTTCAACTAGCCGTTCAAGACAGGTTGCAACAATCCTGGCTTTTCAAAGCCTTTCGCAAATGGAAAGTGTTTGGAGTAAAGAAGATGCGAAATCACTTATCGAACTATGTAGAGTGATTGCCGTGCTGTCATGCAAAGATCCTAACAGTTGTGAGACTTTTTCAAAATGGGCAGGAGAATTCAAAGAGGAAAAGAAGTCTTTTAATAGAGGTGGCAAAAACGAAGGAGGCTACTCTCTTTCATATGAGGATAAACAGATTCTACAAATGTCCGATGTCATTCGATTGGAGAAGTTGGGCGAAATAGTTCTCTTTCTTAAAGGAGAATACTGCCGTACCGACGTAACCGGTGCACGGTATTTCAATATTGAAGAACTTAACAAAATAAGCAACGAATGCGTTGCTTACAACAAAGAAAGTGAGGTAAAGAACAATGAAAACACAGGAACAGAAACAGATGCAGGAATTAGCTCAAGCCTTGGAGCAGAAGTTGAATCAGGACTACCAGATCCAAGCGACCGCGACAGTGCAGGAAGTTCTGAAAACGAACTGCAAGAAACTCGGGATAACAGTCAAAGTGAATGACGATGAATCAACAAACATTGCACCTACTTTATATCCTGAGAATTATGCTGAATTAAGCATTAATGAACAAATTGAACAGATGGCCATATCAACCATTGAAGCAATTAATCATCGCCCGGATTTACCAAAATTGACGGTAGATGAGGCGAAGAAGCATATTACTTTATCGGTCATTAATGCAGAAAAGAACACAGAACGGCTTGAGCAAACACCTCATTTCAAGCTGGCAAATGGTGAGCTTGCAGCTATACCACGATGGAAAATTGATGACTCAGCAAGCTTCATTGTAAGCAACGACTTAGCTTCAAGCATGGGATTAACGCCGGATGAAGTACTTCAGATTGGTCAGAAAAATATCAACAATCAAAAATTTTCCGTCAAATCAATGCAAGAAGTTCTCATGGAAATGATGTCACTTAATATGCCCCCTGAAGTAATGGCAGAGATGATGCCGACGGGAGGCCCGGAAATGTATGTAATGACGAATGAAATGAAATCTCACGGTGCAAATGTACTTCTCTCACGGGCAACTCTCGATGAGGTTCATGAGAAGCTTGGTGATTATGTAATTATCCCGAGTAGCATACATGAGCTTATCGCACTTCCTATTTCAGACGATATGGAGCCTGACCAAATAAGGCAAATGGTACTTGAGGTTAACAGTACGCAGGTTGCTCCAGAAGAACAGTTATCGGACAACATCATGATGTATGACGGGCAGAAATTAACTCTTGTAGGCGAATCATTTAGTCCTCAGTTTGAAGAGCAGACAATGTCAACAGAGCGAATGAAATTCAGGATGTAAAGGAGAAAAATTATGAAAATAGAACAGCTCTTGAATCAATACAAACATTACATGACAGTCAGAGTGATTTCTGACGAAGAGGAAATCCCTTCAGAAGAAATCAGTACAACACTCAAGAAAGGAGACAACAATGGCAAGGAAGAAGACGGCTGACGAGTTAGCAGCAGACATAAAGGCTTTGGAAGCACGTCTTGCCAAAGCTAAAGAGCAGCAACGAAGGCTGAGCAAAGCTGAGGAAGCTGCTATTAATGCATCCATTATCAACGTTGTACGTGATGAATGGAATGCATTACCGACCGAAGAGCGACCTAAATGGGAACAGATGCCGGAGTATATCCGGAAACTGTTTGCAATAAAGGGTGTAACGAGGTCGGTACCCGGACAGAGCGAATGAGTTGATCCGTAGAGGATTAATCATTAACGATGGACGGAAAGAAAAAGATAGTGGATACCGTTTACAAGTATCCACTGTCTTTTTTAAAAGGGGTGTTGGGGATTATCCCCGACCGAACTACCGGCATGCCGGTCTAGTGAGTTAGACCGATTTTTTCGGTTAGGACGGAATGAATTACCCTGTCCTTAAGCATCGGGCTCCACAAACTGAATTGAATGAGAGGATTAGAGTTATGGGTAAAATTTGTGGTGTTATGCGCGTAGAAAAAAGAAAAAGAAATGATGTTTACGGTTTGCAGGAAGAAGCAAACAGAACACTTGAAGATCACTTGCATGGACGAGAATTTGACCGTTCAGATATTGATTGGAGCTTAACCGAACATAACCAACATTTAATCTATACAAAGAACTGGGGAAAAGAAATTACAAGACAGATTAAAGAAGCAGAACTAAAAGAAATTATGAGAGGCAAAAATGCCTCAGTAGTAATGTTAGATGGATTGTACACGGCTTCTTCTGAATGGTTTGACCAGCATACTCCCGAAGAACAATTGCAGTATTTTAATAATTGTTTAGATTTTCATGTTAAGCATTACTGTGGTGGCGATTCATCAAGAGTAATCAATGCCGTAATTCACTATGATGAAACTACTCCTCATATGCAGGTAGCTTCTGTTCCAATAATAAATAACGGAGAAAAATTCAAACTGAGTGCAAAAGATATTATGGGCAACAAAAAAGATTATCGTCGTCGTCAGGATCTTTTCTTCGAAGAAGTAACACAACACTACGAGATGGAAAGAGGCGAGGTACTTGAAGAAGGTGAAATCAGACTTCATACCACAAAGCGTGAATGGCAAATTGCTACTCAAGAAGAAAGACTACAACAAGCTACTCAAGAAGTAAACTTGCAAGAAAAGCAAATTGAGAAAAATGCTGAAACAATAAAAAAACAAGAAGTAGAAATCAAACAAAAACAAGAAGAAGTAAAAAATCAACCACACGTTTTAAGTAGAAATGAAATTGAAAAGCTATCAGAGGATGCCAGACCAATGAACAAATTAACTGGTAAGGTAGCATTGCCACAAGAAGAATATCAAAGTCTTCTTGCAACTCAATTTTTAAACAATGATCTTATTGTGGAAAAAAGGAAACTTGAACAGGAGAAAGAACGACTTAAAAGGGAACGACAGTATTTTGAGATTGCGAAAGAAGATGCATTGGAAGCAGCACGTCAGCAAGGACTCTATCAAGGTGAAGAAAAGAAAAAAGAATTAATCAGAAAAGGTCAAGCTTTTAATGAAATGTTAACACTTATTAATGAAAATGAAGAGTTGTCAAAATCATTTCAACGGGCACTTAAGCCTCAAATAAAAAAATATCCTTTACTCGTGGAAGCAATAAAAGATGCATTTGATTGGGTAAAAGAAATGGTAAAAAATATTTCAATAAAAGGTCCAAAACTTTAGTCAAATTTAAGAAAATCAAAATATACTATTGTTATACTTAAATTGTAAATTATTGTAATTGAATTATAAATTCGAGGTGAGAATTATGCGTAACAGAAGCAAAGTATTAAAGAAATTTAAAAAGATGCTAAATCAGATAAATAAAACACACTATGTCTATCTGATTTTCCCGTTAAAAAATATTGAAGGAAAAATCCCAATTAAAATACTAGAAAAATACATTGATGAAAACAATTCCATTGAAATTTGTCTTCCAACTGCGAACGACATATATTCAAATTGGTTAAATATTGATAACCCACATTTGTAACTTTCTGATAAGTAATAAATAAAATTTCATTCAAAAATCAAAAATTTTAGACGGATTTAAAAAACTTAAAAAAATTAATTGATAAAATGATTATATAAGTAAAAAACAAATAGAAAAGGAGACAAACTATGCGTACACCCAGCGAATTTAATAATTTAATTATTCAAAAGACTATTACAGCTAAAATGTTGTCTGAATGTCTTTTCAGCGTAAATAAACGCGCGAAGAATTACAGGGATAACGAGAGGAAATATAGAAATTTAAGAAAAAATTGTCGATATTGGTCTGACATATATGATAATGAAGAAAAAAATCGAGAAATGAAAGAAAAATACTATAAGAAAAAGGATATCTTGTTGTCTATTATAGCTCCCACTTGTATACATCGTGAACAACGTTTATGTAAGGTGCGACATTATGAATACGAATTGGATTTTGAAAAGATACTTTTAACTAATAAGCTACTTCCTTCTGGAAGATTTTTCGATGAAGATAGTCAAGAATATATTGAATTTGTGGATGTATACGAAAAAACAGAGAATAAATACTATCTTTACTACGATATAGGAACAAACCATTGTTTTCATCATCCTATTGATTCGGAGGAGGGGTACAATCTTCCAATTATAGATATTGGAAATCTCGATACATGGGGTACAGAAATAGATGATTTAATTTCTGTTCAGTTTGTTGACAAAGTTATCAAACTTATCGAAAGTGGCGAATACACATATTTGGATAGTGTCACAGAAAACATTGCCTAAATAAAATATCATTTATTTGCTGCTGTAGGTGGAAAAACAGCAAAAGATACTGATAATTTAAGGATTGTTCCTGTTTATGATGAAGATGTAAAGACAAACTTAACCTCATCTGATTTGAAAGGCTGGGCAAATACAGCTGGAACCGAGGGTAGTTTGTTTGGTAGAAGCTATTACAGCTTAACTGATATAGACGGAATTAACCTCTTAATTGACGGTACATGGCAGACTACAGGATATGATGATATTACAGGTCAGAATGCACCTGTTAGAGTCGCTCCTGAGCTTATGGAAAGCATAACCTCTGTTAGACAGTACACAGACGGTTGGCATGCTTCTTGGGACCCCGGAGATGGTACATATGCTGTTGATAGTATGTTGTTCATTGCTCAGGATATCTTTGATATTGATGCTTCTCTTGAATGGGGACTTGGAATATTCCCTTATACTGATGTAAGCGAATATCCGGGCTGGACAGAATCAAGTATGCAGCTTGCACTCTTGAAATACATAATGTCTTGGGAAGATACTTATATGTTTGATATTCCGGTTAATATGAGTTCGCCTCAGCTTTCTGACTCACAAATAGATGACATTATTAAGGCTGTTGGTGGAGATAGTATGAGTAAGGGCCAAAAAGAAGCCGTAAAACTTGCTCTTCAGGCTGTCGGAAACGGTCAGTATTCTCAGGAACATCATTCGCATGGTTATCTTATGTATGACTGCAATAGACCGTCTACTACAACGGGTATAGGTATTACATATGATACAACTACGCTTCTTGATATAGAACAAGGAGATGGAAATACTTCTCATAGTTGTACTTGTACAGATGCATCAGGCTTTTGTTCATATATTAAGTGTAAGGGTGAGGCAGGAACCGTTTGGGATATTGATGACTTTAAGAATAGCAGTCTTACTCACTCATGGGGTGGTTGGGACTCAGCTTCAAGCTCATTAAAGCCCGGAGATATAATTATCCATTACCCGAACTTAACGCCTGATGACCCCGACTACTACAAAGACGATAATAGTCATCATGTAATGGTTTACATAGGAACTCCGTCAGAAGACCTTGTTCTTACTTGGATGGGATTAGACGGAACATTGGATTTCTATTATACTGATGAAGCCGGTGGTGAATATATGGATATAGGTGTTTACAATGGACTTATGACACCTCATGTAAAGAATGTGCTTATATTTAAAGCCGGAGAACCTATTTTCGTAGATTGTACAAGACTTGACCAGACAGGTAATATTTATCTTCGTGGTGGTGTATCTGCCGACAGAAAGATAAATAACTCAAATGTAGGTAGTTGGAATACATACGGATATTTTTATATGGCAGATGAAACTATGATGGAATATGTTAATAGTGGCGACGATATGTATTATTATCGTCCCTCATATTAAATCAAAGTTTTGTTACAATCAATAAATATTAAAAAGAGGGCTGTCAACCCTCTTTTTAGTATGTAATAAGTTTAACATTTCTCCAGTTTAATGCGATATCCCAGTGAATTTATAACTGTTGACACACCCATAGGCTAAAGCCTCCGGGTTTTACGTCACGGAATATAAAAAACCGGAGAGTTTTATTTGCTCTCCGGTTTGAATATAATACATAATATGAATATTATAATTCATAAGTAATATCGCCATATGTAGCAGTTGTTTTATCAGAATCTATTGTGCAAGTTACATTTCCAACATATCCATTTACACCCTCTGTTCCCATTTCTTTAAGTCTATTAATTACAAACTCAGTCCATCTGGAATCCAAAGAAGTGTCATTATCACTGGATATAATTACATTTTCACCATCAAAATTGAACGTCAATACGCTTCCAGCTTCTGGAGAGTATTCACCTACACCGGGGGTTGTACGTGCTTCCTTTACAAAACTCGCTACGCCTCCAACAAGATTTTTATCAATTTCCTTTGTTCCTATAACTGTTTCAGCAGCATCAGTAGTTGTTGATGCATCTGTATTCTCAGTATTTCCACAACCGGCAACAGTTCCAATCATCATTACTGCGATTAACATACCTAAAATCTTCTTTTTCATAATTTTATCTCCTTTAAAAAATTATACCGGATTGTCCGGTTTTGTTTATCTTACATGTACATTGTATCATGCTTAACATGTTTCTATAACATGTTTTTATACCATATTATTCATTTTAAATCAACCTTATAATTAAAAAGAGGTGATCAGATTATGACTAATTTGGTATTAAGAAAGAAAGTTCCCCAAACCCCGTAGTGCTGCTTGAATTAAACTCACATCCAGAATAAAAGAAAAACTGTTACTTTTTTTGAAAATGGCAATAAAAAACCTGCTAACAGAAAATCTGTTAACAGGCCATAATCTTGATTATGTATCAGTGCTTATATATCCACTCGTTTATTTGTTCATCTGTCATGCCTTTTTGCTTTAATTCTTCCATTTTCTCTTTAAATGCTTCAAACTTTCGCTGAGACTCTTTCATTTCTTCAATTTCTTCAGGAGTCTTTCCTTGGGTCATCCACTCCGGAAGTTCGATATCTTCCTTGCCCTCTACAACCTTTTTTTGACCTGACAGAATTTCAAGGGCCTGCGTGGTCTGTTTTTGAGCAATTTTTATATCCTGTATTTCCTGTTTAAGTCCGGCAATCTTTTCTTTCTGTTCTTTGACATGCTCTTCAAATTCTTCATCAGTCATATTCATGACTTTATCGTTCTTACTGAACTCATCAAAGCGTCTTAAAGCCTCTTTATCATAGTCTATGTATGCCTGATTATCAGACTCTTTCTGGCCGGGTTTAAGCTTTCCACAGACTTTCTCGCGCTGTTGCTTTGAATACTCTATAAAAGCCTCCCACTGTGCTCTCTGCTCCATATATTTGCTGGCATCACGGTTCATATATTCAATGATTTTAATCAAATCACTGGCCATATATTCAAGATACCGTGATTTAATATTGGCATTATTCAAAGTATTGGTTGTAATATCGTCCAAACTTAATCCGGAAAGGTTGGCTTTCTGAAGAAAACTTGGAAACATTCCTGTTATTTCTGCAAACCTGCAAGCATAAGCATTGCGAAGAGAATAATAACGCTCAAAATCGTATGTAAGTTTAAGTGGAACTTCTGATGTTTTAATGCAGTCAGGCATAACATCGTCTACTACCCACCCGTCATATTCATCATATTTAACTATATCAAAGAAAGGAACTTCTTCTTTAGCTTCTATATAAAGACATTCGTTAGTCTCTTGGTCCCATATATACATAAATTCAGCGCAATCACTTGTATAATATTTAAGCCTTTTTTCGTTATCCTCAGGAAAAGGTGAGGTCTGGCTTGCCATATATTCAAACATAAGCATAAAGAAATGCTTATCTGTTACCTTTTCTACATCAGGATACTGTCTTTTGCAGTAAGCTTCAATAGACGAATCCGAAATAACTTCACTTAAATTTTGAAGAGTTGCATCGCTTCCGTCTTCTGCCGGCCAACGACCAAATTTTTCTCTAAACATAAAACCAAAGAACATTTTTCTTGTGCCGGGTGCTATTTTACTCCACTTTTCAGACGCTTCAAGGCACTTATCAGAGTCCCAGAACACATAATTGTTCATGTCACTGTATATACGCCTTGCGTCTGTAAGAAGAGGATTATCTTTGCTTGGATTAACTTTATAGTTAATGAGCCATGGGAGGTCTACATCTTTCTTGTCTTTAGGTATAGCCGGATATTTGAATTTACTGAAAAAACCCATTGTTTTTCTCCTTTTAAAAGTTATACCGAACTGTCCGGTTTTCTTTACCTTACATACAAACTATCATCTATAACATATTTCTATAACATGTTTTTATACCATATTATTTGTATTTAATCAACAGTATAATCATCCCAAAAGAGGTGATTAACAAATGGCTAATTTAGTATTAAAAAGGAAATTACCCAAAGAAGACGACGGCTATAAAACTTTTTCCATAAGAATAAAAAACGAAATAGTTGACAAACTGGATGAAATTTCAATCCAAACCGATCGAAGCCGAAATGAATTGATTGGAACTCTGTTGGAATTTGCGTTAAAAAACTCAACAATTGAAGAATAATGCGATTAAAACAAAATGGCATAAAAAATACACGCATAAAAAAAAAACGGTCAAATGACCGTTTTTTATTTGTCCCTTCCGGGCTGTAAAAAGATCGATGCTTCAAGGTCCTAATGACTTGAAGCTCTGGTGAGTGGCTATGACCGAGTAAGGACTACGTCCCTCGTTATCTCATACCCTCACCTTTCAGCCGTCGATTCGGCTGCCACCATCACCTAATTGTGACAATGACAAGCTGTTTAGGCACTGCTTGCGAAGCCTTGTCCTTTATAAGGCGCTCAAAGAAAACCTTTTATTTATCGGTTTTCACTCCATGCCAGTTCTTAAAAAGAGTGGCTCTGGTGAGCAGCTATGACCGAGTAAGGACTACATCCCTCGTTAACTCATACTCTCACCTTTTAGCTGTAGAGTCAGCTATCGTCTCTGCCTACTTGCAGCGACGGGCTACTGATTAGGCTCTGTAAGCCGAAGCCCGATCTTATTGACCGCTTATAGAATGATTTGCTTTCATTCTGCTATCAGTATATCACATCAATTTTATGTATATTTTAAATCCGACGAAAATTTTTCAAATTTATAATAAAACTTTTTTCGCTACTTTTAAAAAAGCAATTAACCTTTTTCATTTTTAACTATATATACAGTGTATATTAAGTGAAAAATAGCTATAAATATATACTTTTACATATTCTGTACATATTTTCGTGGTTCTCGTTGGTTTGGTTATTATCTTCAAGAACCAAATCACAAGTATTGTAAATGACCTGTTTGATAGTATAACTGACAAAACCGATACAATTACAAATTAACAAAAAAGTGGATAAAACAGATTAACTACTCACAAAAAACAATCTTATTTAAAAAGAATTAAATGTATATATTTCATGTAAAAAACAGAAAAACAGAATTATTGTCACTCTTTAATAACAAA
>JAEEGL015531761.1_pt1 | contig 12039 bp, 10 predicted proteins | sample 9134231 | NCBI WGS metagenome assembly JAEEGL01 (sample SAMN16246548, study PRJNA631951) | gut metagenome | biome: gut microbiome; feature: rumen; material: fiber-attached | host: Bos | place: Iran: Karaj | collected 2018-10
GATTGCCTGCTCAACAGCATCCCCGGCTGTTCCGCCGCAAGCCAGTCCCGCAGCTGCGGCTTCAATCCCCCGGAAACTCATTTTCCAGGTGCCGATAATCTGAAACATGGCTATCCTCCTCAGAGCTTCGCCCGGACTGCAGCAACATAGTCTCCGTCCGTTATTTCAAACCGGTCCTCCGGCGGATACAGCGCCCCGCCGTAGTAAATACTCCGGTTATTCGCCACAGAGGTTTCGGGATACGCTTTATGTCGGGCCAGATGCACCTGCGTACAGCCCGTCTCTGCGACCACCCTGTCCACATTCCGCAGCGTAATCCCTGCTCCGGGAAGAATTTCAATAGCGTTCCCGGCAAAGCGAATCATCTCCGCAATGGTATCCAGTGCAAAAAAAACATCGCTTTCCTGACCGCTGGTAAGCACTCGGGTCACACCAATCCGGATCAGGCTGTCCAGCGCTCTCTTCCAGTCCGGCACCACATCAATGGCCCGGTGGAACACGCAGGGCTTCCCCTCCGCCAGTTCCACAAAGGTCCGGGTTCGCGCTTCATCCACTGTCCCGTCCTCATGCAGAAATCCAAAGACCAGCCCGTCCGCCCCGTTCGCCAGCAGCGCCTTCGCGTCCGCTCGGGCTGTTTCCATCTCGGTTTCCGTATAACAGAATCCCCCGGCCCGGGGCCGGACCATCGTCATCACCGGGATATCCGTATGTGCCTTCACTACCTGCAGCGTCCCGATGGAGGGCGTCAGCCCGCCCTGAAACAGATTGTTGTTCAGTTCCAGCCGGTCTGCGCCATGCCCGGCTGCAACGATTGCATCCTCTGCCGATCCGCAGCAGATTTCAAGTAATACCTTTGCCATATTCATACTCCCGAATTCGTCTCTGAATCTTATTGTATTCCCTATTCGGGCCGTTTGTCAACCATTTTGCCCTTCTTTAGCAATCCGCCAGATTGAATCCGTTCCGCATGTGCTGGCTAGCATCCAGCAGTATTTTCCCCAGCGTTTCAATCGTCTTTTTCTTCGCCATGGCGCAGAGCTTTTCATTTGCTTCCGCCAGAAGCCCGGGGTCATCGCTGTCCTTTGCGTCATATTCGGCTACAATCCGCCGCCCTTCAGTGGTCACTCCCTCCTGATACCGGGAGATTTCCTGAATGCAGGTGTTGTAGTTCGGATCTGCCAGCGCGCCGATCAGCCGGGATCCCCAGTAGAAGTTTTCTGTGGAGGGTTCCGTTGTCACTTTACTGACATAATCCGGCACGGCGGGTACATTCGGATAGAGAGGAAGGAACGCGCCAAAGGTGGTGGAGCCGAAGCTGACCCATTCCAGTCCCTTCTGCTTTTTATCCGGCCGGATCTGACAGATGGAGGTAACACCCGTCCGGTTGATCCCGATGGAGCGGTACATGCCCCGTTTTCCGGTATCCTGATTGGTATATGGATTATAGGGAGTCCCCTGATAATGCCCGCTCAGCATGTACTCTACGTCTTCGACGGTCACCTTCCGATCCGGCACGACACTCCAGGGAAGGTTGTCGCTTTCCGGCCTGAATTCCGCATCCGGCCCATCCCAGGTATGGGAGTCCGGCGTCAGATAGCGGCCCATAAACCATGCCCGGGGAGTGTTATAGATATGATCCATGTCCCGTCTTGATCCGAAGATATACCGGGGATTGAACTCTCCGTTCCGGTTCAGGTCCAGATGATTCTCCGCGATGAATTCCCGCAGATCCGCCGAGCAGAGATGAGCCTCCTGTTTTCCGAAGGCATCCTCCGGATCAAAGGAATCCATTCCGAACTGGTTGGGCATCAGAACAACCCGGTCATCCGGCACCCGCTTCGCGATCCAGTGATGCCCGCCGATGGTTTCCATCCACCAGCACTCATTTTCGTCATTGAAAGCAATACCGTTCATCTCATATGTGCCGTAGGTCTCCAGCAGCCTGCCAAGCCGGAGCACACCTTCCCGGGCGCTGTGTATATAGGGCAGCACCAGCACGACGAAATCCTCTTCTCCGATACCGCCGATAATATCCTTCTCCCGTCGGGATACTGCCTTTTTGTAGACCACCAGCGGATCCGCGGAAAGCACCCGGGGATTGGAGGTAATGGTTTCCGTTGCCGTCATACCCACGTTGGCGGTGTTGATCCCGGTCGCGGCCCAGATGCCCTCCTTCTGATCCACATTGGGGCAGGCCGTATATCGCATGGGCGTTTCCGGCAGCGGAATCTCCACATGGGAAATCTTGCTCTTATAGGTTTTCGGTTGATCCTTCGGTTCCACCACGATCATTTTTTTTACATCAAAACGGCCGTCCTCCGTCCGGGCAATCATGGTAGAAAGATCATTACTGGCCTTCCGGCCTACCAGTACGGTTGTGCAGGACATGGGTATTCTCCTCCTTCACCGGGCAGGCGTCCCGGTTTTCTGTTTTTGAAATCAGCCTGAAAGATTATAGCAAAATCCCCCAACGGGTTCAATGTCCGGATTTCGGGAATCTTTGACCGCTCCCGAGCCTTGCTCCGGATCTTATGAGAACGCGTTTCGGTACAGGATCAGTGCCAGTGCAGCACTGAGAGCATCAGCTGCCAGCTGTGAAATCAAAAATCCCTGATATCCCGCAATCGCAGTACAGATCAGGAAAACTATCACGAAAAGCACTCCCTGCCGGCTCAGGGACATCATGAGCGCCTGCAATGCTTTTCCGCTGGCCTGGAACAGGCAGGTGTACAGCAGTACGATTGCGCAGAAAACCATTCCGGAAATCAGCCACCGCAGCATAACCGTTCCGTCCGCGATGATCTCAGCATTATCAATGAAAACATGCATCAGCGGGCCGGCCAGCAGGAAAACCGCTACTGACTCCACGAACGCCAGTCCGCACAGAAAGATCGTGCAGAAGCGCAGCAGCCTTCCCAGCTTTTCCCTCTCTCCCGCGCCATAAAGAAAACCGAACAATGGCACTCCTCCAAAGGAGAAACCAACAAGAATCAGCTGTACGATCATCGTCACCTTGAGTACGATTCCAAGCGCAGCGATTTTCTCATCCCCGAAAGGCTGCAGGTATTGGTTCATGAAGATGATGCAGACACTGGAAGCGAAATTTGTCACGGCAGCAGTAAAGCCAACACTGTAAATCTGTTTCGTTTCCTCCCGGTGAATATGCGCCGCCCGGATATCCACGGACAGTGCTTTGCTTTTCTTCAGTACGAAAACCAGGCACATCCCGTCCACCAGCACGTATCCCAGCACCGTCGCCAGCGCAGCACCCCAGGCGCCCCATCCGAATCCGCTGATAAATATGGGATCCAGAATAATATTCAGCACTGATCCTGAAACAGTGCAGATCATGGACTGCGTGGACAGCCCTTCGCTGCGCATCAGATTGGTATGAATAAAAGAAAGGATAACCAGCGGAGCTGCCGACACGAGAACCATATAGTATGATGCCGCATGGGTGACAGTATGTTCACTCGCACCCAGCAGTCCCAGCACAGGCCTGCGCAGCAAAAGCAGGGGGACAGCGATGATTGCGCCGCTGGCAATCGCCAGATAGAAGCATGCAGAGCTGACCCGCCGGACGCTGGCCCGGTCTCCCTTGCCCAGCAGGCGGGAAATCAAAGAACTTCCGCCCTGGCCGTAAATGTTCCCGATCGCCATCAGCGCGGTAAACATAGGTGCGCAGAGCGACACACCCGCTACCAGCATGGGGTCATTGGTTTTTGCGATAAAATAGGTGTCCGCCAGATTGTATATCAGCGTGATCACCATGCTGAAGACAACCGGCAATGCCATTTTGAAATAGGTCGGAACCAGTCGGTCCGTATTAAAGATTGGTCGTTCTTCCATTGTTCTTTTCCTCATGTCCAAACAGGCTGAAATCCTTCATTTCATCGTTTCCGCAAACGCTTTCCTGAATAACCGTTTCGATGAGCAGATAAAACGAAACTGACAGCGCTTTCGGGTGTTTGGGTTCTTTTCTGCTGCAGTCATTCACATGGTTTCTGTCTTTCTCGTCCGTCTCTCAACGCGGTAATCATAGTATATCAGCATATCTTTCCACCCGCAACGGAACAATTGCTCCGGTGAATGGATTCACTTTCATTTGCTGTCCCTGATAATCACTTCAGGCATGTAAAGCAGCAAACCGATTCTTTCGGTCAGGAGGGTTTCTTTTCAGAAAACACTTCCTTCTGAAACTGAGTTTCATACAGCTCCTGATAAGTACCGCCGGCATGCACCAGCTCCTGATGAGTGCCCTTTTCCACGATTTCCCCATCCTTCACAACAAGAATTTCATCCGCAGCCAGGATTGTGGATAACCGGTGAGCAATCAGGATGGATGTCCGCTCCTCGATCAGTGGATTGATCGCTGCCTGAATAGCTGCTTCAGAAATGGAATCCAGCGCCGAGGTTGCTTCATCAAAAATCAGCAGCGCCGGATCCTTCAGCAGCGCCCGCGCTATGGAAATCCGCTGCTTTTCCCCACCGGAAAGCTTCAGTCCCCGGTTGCCCACAACGGTATCCAGCCCTTCCGCCTGCTTTGCAATAAAGTCCAGAATATTCGCCTTCCGGCAGGCCTCCAGCATCTCTTCCTCCGTAGCATCCGGCTTGGCATACAGCAGGTTCTCCCGGATGGTTCCGTTAAACAGATAGGTTTCCTGGGTTACGATGCCGATTTCATCCCGGAGAGAATGAAGCGTCAGATCCCGGACATCAGTTCCGTCAAAGGTCACCCGGCCCTTCGTCGGATCCCACAGCCGGGGAATCAGATTCACGATGGTGCTTTTCCCGCTGCCGCTCGGACCGACGATAGCGATACAGTCTCCGCTGTGAAGGGTAAAATGAATATCCTTCAGGATCATCCTTTCTTCATCATAGGAGAAATACACATGCTCGAAAGCAATCTCCCCCTTCGCATTCTTCAGTTCCACTGCTCCCGGCCGGTCGTCAATCTCGGGTTTCATATCATAGTATTCAAAAATCCGCGTGAACATAGCCATAGAGCGGATCCAGTCCACCTGAATATTTAGCAGGCTGTTGACCGGCCCGTACATCCGTCCCAGCAGTGCCACCAGCACTGTGATATCCCCTACGCTCAGCGTGCTGTTGTATTTCATGATCAGGATTCCGCCAACCAGATACAGCAGCATGGGGCCGATTGTCGTCAGGGTGCTGAGCAGCATGAAAAACCAGCGGCCCGCCATCCGCTCCCGGATATTCAGCCGGATCATCCGTCCGTTTGCTTCTTCATATCGGGCATACTCGGCTTCCTCCTGCCCGAAGAGCTTAACAAGCAGCTGTCCGCTGACAGACAATGTTTCGTTCAGGATTCCGTTGATTTCATCATTGCAGGCCTGGGCCTCCCCCGCCAGTTTCCAGCGCCTTTTTCCGGCCATCCGCGTCGGCAGTGTAAACAGCGGTACAACCGCAATCCCCACAAGCGCGAGAATCCAGTTTTTCTGAAACATGGCAATCATTGCCATGGCCAGGGTAATCGAATTTTTGAGAATACTGGTAAACGTATTTGTTACCACTGACTCCACGCCTGAGATGTCACTGGTCATCCGGGTAATAATATCCCCCTGATTTGATGAAGTAAAAAAACGCTGGGACATTTTTTGCAGGTGCCGGTACATCTGGTTGCGCATATCAAAGGAGATATGCTGGGCGATCCAGTTGCTCAGATAGGTTTCTCCGATACCGATCAGATTGGAAGCCAGATGCAGCGCCAGGGTAAGCAGAATCAGCCGGATCAGCGCGGAAATTCCGGCACCAAACCAGCCACCCAGATCTTTCCCGGTCAGCACGTCGATGATATGTCCGCTCAGAATGGACGGAAACAGGCTGCATACGGAGGAAACGGCAATGCATCCCAGCACCAGTGCCAGCTGTCTCCAGTACGGTCGCAGATACGAAAATACCCGCTGAATCAGTTCCTTTGTGATCTTCGGACTGTTCTGCTTCTCTTCTTCTGTAAGATAATTTGCCCGACCCCGGGGTCCGCCTGGCCCTGGCATCTGTGTCCCTCCTCGGATGGTTCTGTTAGAATATCTGTTGCCGGAAAAAAGCCTGCCCGAAGATCAGGCAGGCTTTTTGTTCATACCGGCGTTTCCGTCATGTTTCCGGTCGCCTTCTGCTTTTTCAGCTGCACCACCATGGCCGCCGCATCGAAGACACCCTCAATAATCATCGTAAGCCCGGTAAAGATCCAGATGCTCATCAGCTTCATTCCCGGATTCAGAGCAATAATATAGCCGAACAGGAGGCTGATTCCGGCACTGATCGCCTTCAGCCACCACAGTTCCGCTTTCATCCGCAGCGCATCCACCATCCGCTGCAGCTTGCGATATCCCAGCAGAACCTGAAAAACGCCGTAAAGCACCACAAGGAGCGGGAACGCTTCTTTGAACCGGTTTCCGCTGAAAAGGCAGAATACACCGGCCGTTATCATGATGGCCCCGCTGTAGAACCCAGATCCCTTCGCTGCGTCCTCCGGCGCCGCCCGGAAGTATTTGATCAGGTCAAAAATACCCAGTGCGGCCAGTAAAACGCCTGCAATCTGGATAATGATGGTTGAGTACAGATCCGGATTCACCAGCAGCAGGATTCCCACCACAATCAGGAACAGCATTGTCAGCAGTGAGGACCAGTTTTCCTTCAGTATTTTCATTTCATTTGATCTCCTTTTCCCGGCCTTTTCGCGTTCCTGTCTGTCTATTGGCTCCGAAATCCTTCTGAACGGCCTTTATTTCGCGCTCGTTCCCAGATAGGCTTCCTGGATGGCCTTGCTGGCAAGCAGTTCCTCTCCTGTTCCGCTCATTGTGATACGTCCTGTTTCCAGAACATAAGCATAGTCACAGGCATGCAGGGCGGCATTCGCGTTCTGTTCGATCAGCAGCACAGTCATTCCTGTTCCCTTCAGTGTATGGATAATCCGGAAAATATCCTTGACCACGAGCGGCGCCAGCCCCAATGAAGGCTCGTCCATCATCACCATCTTCGGCCGGGTCATGATCGCCCTGCCAACAGCCAGCATCTGCTGCTCACCGCCGGAAAGCGTCCCTGCCAGCTGCCAGCTGCGTTCCTTCAGTCTTGGAAACAGCTCATATACATATTGGATGTCCTGCTCTATGACTTCCTTATCATTCCGGAGATAGGCCCCGATACGAAGATTTTCCAGTACCGTCAGGTTCGGAAATACCCGCCGGCCTTCCGGTACCATGGCGATTCCGGTTTCCACGATCTTCTGGGTTCCGTAATCCGTGATATCCCTGCCTTCAAAATACACCCGGCCATCCTTCGGCCTCACTAGTCCGGAGATGGTACGGAGAGTTGTGCTCTTTCCCGCGCCGTTTGCACCGATCAGGGTTACAATCTGCCCCTGTTCCACTTCAAAGCTGATCCCTTTGAGCGCCTCAATCCCGCCGTAGCTCACCACCAGATTTGTCACTTTCAGCAGGCTCATTCTTCTTCCACCCCCAGATATGCGGCAATCACAACCGGATTCTGCTGTACCTCTTCCGGCGTTCCGTTGGCGATTGGTTTGCCAAAGTCCAGTACATAAATCCGGTCCGAAATATCCATAACCAGGTTCATGTGATGCTCGATCATGAAAACGGTCAGGTTGAATTCGTTTTTGATCCGCTTGATAAACATTCCCAGTTCCGCCGTTTCCTGGGGATTCATGCCTGCAGCCGGTTCATCCAGCAGCAGCAGCGTCGGATCCGTCGCCAGGGCCCGGGCGATCTCCAGCAGGCGCTGCTTTCCGTATGGAAGGCTTGTCGCGCTTTCCCCGGCCACATCGGTCAGTCCGACCGTTTCCAGCAGCTTCCAGGCTTTTTCCCGGTTCTTCTTTTCCTCCTCCCCGTTCAGGTGCAGCATCTGAGTGAAAAGATTACTCCTCCGGCGCAGATGCATGGCCGTCATGACATTATCAAAAACAGTCATTCCTGAAAAAAGGCGGATATTCTGAAAGGTTCGGGCAATCCCCATCCGGGTGATCTTGTCCGGTGAATGATGAAGCCGGAAGGAACCGATTTCCTGATCATGAAAGAAAACACGGCCCCCGGTTGGCTGATAAACAGAGGTTACGCAATTGAACGCTGTGGTTTTGCCTGCGCCGTTGGGCCCGATCAGCGCCACGATTTCTCCCTGGTCGATATGCATGGAAAAATCATTGACCGCGATAACGCCGCCAAACTGCATCGTCAGGTGCTCCAGCTTCAGTACCGGCACGCCGTCGGTCTGAATATCCGATACGGATTGAATCCTGTTTTCACTCATTTTACACTCGCCTCCCTCTGCTTTTTGCGGAAGAGGTCCGGCAATTCCTTTGTTCCCATAATTCCTCTGCGGAAGAACAGCACCACCACCATGATGATGATGGAAAATACCACCAGCCGGAAACCATTCCGCAGCAGCGGCACCTCAAATGTGCCGATCACCTGCTTTTCATCCAGGAAGCGAAGCCACCATTCGCTGGCCGCCACAAACAGGAAGGAACTGAAAATGCTCCCCGTTACGGACCCGACCCCGCCGATTACCACAATCAGCAGAATCTCGTATGTCATGGCTGTCGTGAAGAATTTCGCCTGGACTGTGGTCTGATACATAGCCAGCATGGCTCCGCCAATCCCCGCGAAAAAACTGGAAATACAGAAAGCCAGCCGCTTGTGGTGTGCCAGATTAATCCCCATCGCCTCCGCCGCAATTTCATCATCCCGGATGGATTTCAGCGCCCGGCCGTATCCGCTGTTCAGCAGCAGCACGATGAGCCCGATACAGATTCCTGCAATCAGAAACGGAACCAGTGTGGAAAGATATACGGACACATTGCCATTCGCATCCCGGATATTAAAATCGTTGAAGTTTGGAAACAGCCGCAGCATATTCGATCCATTCGTAATGGGTCCCATGGGATTCCACTGCACAATCACCCGGATGATTTCCGCAAATCCCAGGGTAGCGATCGCAAGATAGTCGCTTTTCAGCCGAAGTACCGGCAAACCAATAAGAAAAGCGAAAAAGGCCGCCGCCAGTCCGGCCAGCACCAGAGCCGCCGCGACAGGAATCGTGAACTGAATGATTCCCCCCTCATAGTATTGGTATACCACCGGCCGGTCCGCCACCGGAATTGTGAAAATCCCGTATACGTAAGCCCCGATCAGCATAAATCCGGCCTGGCCCAGGGAAAAGATGCCGGTAAAGCCGTTCAGCAGGTTCATGCTGACCGCTACCAGAGCATAGGTTGCGCCTTTTTTCAGCACAGTAAACAGCATGGAAGTCGCCGGCAGCATCTGTTCCGCCGTGAACACGCCGGCGTAAATCAGCGCAATGATGACCCAGGTAATGATTGCTGGAAATCTGGATTTCTTTTGCATCTTTCTCACCTCACACCTTGTCTGTTGTCTTCTCGCCGAAGAGCCCGGTGGGCTTCACCACCAGGATGATAATCAGCAGCGCGAAGGTGAAAGCATCCGAAAAAATCGCCAGCCCAAGGGGTTTGGTAACGACTCCGGCTTTGAAAAGAATCACATCCAGTCCTTTGATCAGGTTTTCCATAATTCCGATGATAAAGGCGCCGATCACCGCTCCGGGAATGGATCCGATGCCGCCGAACACTGCTGCTACAAAAGCCTTCAGCCCGGGCATGGCACCTGATGTCTGGATGACCGTCGGATAGTTCGTGAAATACAGCACGCTGCCCACCCCGGCCAGGAAGCTTCCGATCACAAAAGTGGTCGAAATCACGCTGTTAATCTTGATACCCATCAGCTGAGCTGTCTCAAAATCCTTGGATACTGCCCGCATGGCCATACCAATCTTCGTTTTGTTGATCAGTGTCACCAGCCCGGCCACCAGCAGGATCACAAGCACAGGCGTCACCAGCGTGACCACTTTTGTCGTTGCCCCGCCGATCTGGATGGAATCGGAAATTCCCGGAATGACCGGATACTGTTTGTTCAGCCCACCCGTGATGTACAGCACCAGATTCTGAAGCGTATAGCTGACGCCGATTGCGGAGATCATAACGGACATTCTCGGCGCTGAGCGCAATGGCTTATAGGCCACCCGCTCAATGACAAAGCCCACCGCCGCTGTGATCAGCAGCACCAGAGGGATAGATACCCACAGCGGAACGCCGGATGCGGCAATGTAGACCATAATAATACCCGCTACCATAAACACATCGCCATGGGCAAAGTTGATCAGCCTGAGAATCCCGTACACCATCGTATATCCAATGGCAATCAGCGCATACTGACCTCCGACTGATATACCTGACAGCAAATAGGGAAAAATCGTATTCCACATGACTGGAATTCATCCTTTCCTTGAGATTTCGGATCAGTCATCTCATCCGATAATCCCTGATGTTTCACGTGAAACAATAATATGAAATCGCGGCGGAGGCAGCTTGCCCCCGCCGCGCAGAATCCGGATCTTTCAGGACGGCAGGATTATTCGACCGTCTGCTCAGCCACGAATTCCCAGTCGCCGGTTTCGTTGTTAACCTTCTTCACGAAAGCAGCGGTACGAATCGCATCACCGGTGTCATCGAAAGCAATGTGGCCGGAAACGCCGTCAATCTCTACTGCGGGCAGAACCGCCATCACGGCTGCACCCTCGATGCTGCCGGCATCCTGCAGCGCCTTCAGCGCCGCATAATATCCGTCATAACCCATGACCGTGACACCAGCGATCATGTCGTTGCCGCCATTATTGGTCATGGCCTCGGCATCACTGTTCAGCCAGGCTTTAAATCCATCGTCGAATTCCTTGTTCGCGCCTTCCTGATAGAAGGTGGTCACGATCACATTGATGCTGGTTCCCTTGGCCGCCGCTGCGACGACGTTGCTGTCCAGCGTATCACCGCCCAGCACCGGGATCGCGATCCCCTTGCTGGCCGCCTGGGAAACAATCTGGGTGGAATAAGCGATGGACACGGGGCAGAAAATCAGATCGGCACCATACATCTGAGCGTTGTCCAGGAAAGAGTTGAAGTCAGAATTGTTGTTCTGGAAGTCATCATGGTATACCGTGCCGCCCAGGGCTTCGAAAGCCTGCTGGAAGAAGGTAATCAGGCCCTGGTCATAGTCGTTGCCGGCTTCACCCAGGCAGTAGGCTGTCTTGGCACCCAGTTCCTTGAATGCATAGTTCGCCAGAACAGTGCCCTGGAAGGGATCCAGGAAGCATACGCGGAAGTAGTGGCTGTTGCCCGCAGTTACCTGAGGATTGGTGCAGGTCAGGCCGATGGCGGGAATATTCGCATTCTTGAAATACTCAGAACCCGCGATGGACACGCCGGAACCATAGGAACCCAGCACCACGGACACATTTTCAGAAACCAGCTTCTGTGCCGCGGAAGGAGCCTTGTCAGCAGAAGAACCGTTGTCCGCCATCACCAGCTCTACTTTGTAGGTGGTTCCGCCGATCTCTACCGTAGGGGTAACAATGTTCGCATACTGGATGCCCAGAGTCTCCTGCTTGCCGCCGGCACCGGAGTCACCGGAAGCAGGCTCAAACACACCGATTTTCACCACCGGCAGATCCTCCGCCAGGGAGACGGCAAAGCAGCTCAGCGCCAGAATCAGCGCCAGCACAATCATCAGGGTCTTTTTCATTCTTTTTTCCTCCTTAAGCATCTTTTGTTCATATTAAAAAGAACTGCTCCCAGTATAAACAGTTCTCTTTTCTCTGACAACTGAAAAAACAAAAAGAAGACAAACTTTTGAACAGCTGCAGGATTTAACCGAGCTCGACAATCAGCTGCACGCAGCGGGCAATGAACCCGATATCATGGATCGCAACCGTTTCCGCCTCATATTCACGGTCATATCCCTGCAGCAGAACTTCGTGGTCATTCAGCACCTTGATTTTCCTCAGATACCGGTGTTCTTTCCAGTTCATCAGCATAATCGCGCCGTCCACCGGACTCTGGGCCGGTACTGTCAGAACCAGGTCTCCCCGGCAGATCCGAAATCCGCGCATGCTGTCGTCCGGCGCCAGGTAATAGAAAACCTTGTCCGGATTCGC
>JAEEGL016493435.1_pt1 | contig 12039 bp, 8 predicted proteins | sample 9134231 | NCBI WGS metagenome assembly JAEEGL01 (sample SAMN16246548, study PRJNA631951) | gut metagenome | biome: gut microbiome; feature: rumen; material: fiber-attached | host: Bos | place: Iran: Karaj | collected 2018-10
GCGCAGGCGTGGACGACGATCGGTTCGCCCTCTCCCGCGTCGCACCAGAGCACCTTTTCGTGGCGGGCGGGATTGTGGCTGATGACGGCGTTCGCCGCCGCGAGAATGGTTTTCGTGCTGCGGTAGTTCTGCTCGAGTTTGACGACCTTCGCGTCGGGGTAGGTTTTGTCGAAAGAGAGGATGTTTTCGACCGTCGCGCCCCGGAAGCGGTAGATGCTCTGATCGTCGTCGCCGACGACCATCACGTTGCGGTAGCCGCCCGAGAGCAGTTCGGTCAGGCGGAATTGCGCGGGGTTGGTGTCCTGGTACTCGTCGACCGAGACGTAGCGGAACTTGGATTGGTAGTAGTTTAACGCCTCTTCGTTCGATTCGAGCAGTTCGACGGTCTTCATGATGATATCGTCGAAGTCGAGGGCGTTGTATTCAAGCAGCGTCTGCTGGTACGCCTCGTAGATCGCGGCGAGGTCGCGCCGCTTGGGATCGCCCTTGGTCGACGGGGCGTACTTTTCCGGGGGGATCAGTTTGTCCTTCGCCGCGCTGATCTCGTTGGCGACGGTCTTGACCGGCAGTCCCTTTTCGTCGACGTTCAGCCGCTTCATCACGTCGAGGAGCAGCCGTTTCTTGTCGTCGGTATCGTAGATCGAGAAGCCGGGGCGGTAGCCGACCAGTTCGCCGTAGCGGTGCAGGATCTTCACGCAGATCGAGTGGAAGGTCCCCGCCCAGATCTCGCCCGAGACGGCGGGATCACGGAGCGCGGCGGCAAGCCGTTCCTTGATCTCGTTCGCCGCCTTGTTGGTGAAGGTGATCGCGAGCATCGACCACGGCGGGCAGGGTTCGGTGATGAACTCGGGCAGAATGTCTGCCTCGATGACGCTGTTCGGCAGGGCGAGCGCCGCCTCCATCGCGAGGACGTCGCCCTCGGTCACGCCTGCGGGTACGCGGTCGGAAAGGTAAGCGTTGCCGAAACGGATGATGTGGGTGATGCGGTTGACCAGCACCGTGGTCTTCCCGCTCCCCGCGCCGGCAAGGACCAGCAGGGGACCGTTGACCGTGACCACCGCTTCCCGCTGTTTATCGTTCAGTTTTTCGGAGAGTACCTTATCGAAGAGGCGGCGCTTCGCCGCCAGGTACCGCTGACCGAGTTCCGTATCCATACCGACCTTCGTTTCCTTTCGCGTCTTTCCCCTCATTATACCATATCTGCCGTCGTTTGGCAAGGGTGAAAAAAAGAAAATCCGGGCAGCGGGGAAGTTCCCGGGGCGTTTTTTTGCTTGGATTTTTCCCCGAAAAAACCGTCCGTGCGGTTGCAATCGCGCACGCGCTATGCTATAATGGTTCTGTATGGGCGAAAAATCGCCCGGGGAAGGGGGGACGACGGTGGTCAAGGTGCTGCTTCGGAAACTGCGCGAGTCGCTGATCTCGGTGTTTCCCGTCGCGCTGATCGTCTTCGTTTTGTCCCTGACCCCTCTCGTCTCGCTCTCGCCCCGCGAGATGACGGTCTTCCTGCTCTCCGCCGCCGTGATGGTCGCGGGGATCGGGCTGTTCGGGCTCGGCGCCGATATGGCGATGTCCCCGATGGGCGAGCAGATCGGCTCGGGTCTGGCGCGCTCGCGCAACCTGCCGCTGCTGCTCTCCGCCGCCTTCGTCATGGGGCTCTGCATCACGGTCGCCGAACCCGATCTGTCGGTGCTCGCTTCGCAGGTGCGCGAAGTGGTCTCGGACAAACTCCTGATCTTCTCGGTCGGGTGCGGCGTCGGGATTTTCCTTCTGCTTTCGGTTTTGCGCATGATCTTCCGCGTCAACCTGTCGAACCTTCTGTTCTACTCGTATCTCGCGCTCTTCATGCTGACGTCGCTCGTCCTCGTCTACGGGGACGCCGACTATCTCGCGCTCGCCTTCGACGCGGGCGGCGTCACGACCGGTCCCGTCACCGTTCCGTTTCTGATGGCGCTCGGGGTCGGGATCGCCGGAACGCTCGGCGGCAAGCACGCGAGCGAGAACAGTTTCGGTATGATCGCCCTCTCGTCGGTCGGTCCGATGATCGTGGTCGCCGCGCTCGGGATCAGGGCGAAGGGCGGGTTCAATTACACGCTCCCCGACTACTCGATGGAAAGCAAACTCGGCGCGGGGATCCTGCGCGTCCTGCTCTCGACCGGACGCGACGTCGGGATCGCCGTGGTGCTGATCGTCCTGTTCTTTACCATCCTTGACCGCGTGTTTCTGCGCCTGCCGAAAAAGACGCTGATCCGCATCGCGGTCGGGATCGCCTACACCTTCGCCGGACTGGTGCTCTTCCTCTCCGCCGCGACCGTCGGGTTCATGCCGATCGGGTTCGCGCTCGGACGGGGGATGGCGGACACCCCCGCGCTGCTGCTCGGATTCTCGTTTCTGCTCGGCGCCGTGGTCGTGCTTGCCGAGCCGGCGGTGCTGGTCCTGAACCGGCAGGTCGAGGGGGTCACGGGCGGCACGGTCGACAAACGGTCGGTCATGATCGCGCTCTCCTGCGGCGTCGGGCTCTCGATCGGGCTCTCGATGCTCCGGATCTGGCTCGGGTTCAGCATCCTGTGCTACCTGATCCCGGGATATCTGCTCTCGCTCGGGCTTTCGTTTTTCGTCCCGAAACTCTATACCGCGATCGCCTTTGACTCGGGCGGCGTCGCGTCGGGGCCCCTGACCTCGACCTTCATTCTGCCGTTCGCGATCGGGGCTTGCACTGTTTTGCAGGGAGAGGGAAAGATCCTCTCCGATGCCTTCGGGATCGTCGCGATGGTCGCGATGACGCCGCTGATCACCATCCAGTTGCTCGGTTTCCGCGCCATCATGGCGGGCAAGATCCGTGACCGGAGTTCGATGCGGCGGATCCTCGGCGCCGACGACGAAGAGATCATCCGGTTCATGTAAGGGGGTTGCCGTGGAACAGAACGAAACCAAGCGGCGGCGTTCCGACCGCTCGGAAAAAAAGAGCGCCCCGAAAAAGAAGAACGCGGCGCTGACCGCACCGAAAAAACTCAAATTGCTTTTTACGGTCGTCGACCGTAAGAAGGCGGAACTGTTTTCCGACCTGATCGGCGGGTACGGCGTCAATCTGCAGATCCTTCTGCCCGGCGAGGGGACGGCGAAGACCGAGACCCTGCGCCTCCTCGGTCTTGACGATACGGCGCGCGCCGTCATCGTCAGCGTGATCCGCGACGACAAAGCGCCGGCGATCTTCGAGATGCTCGAAGAGAAGTTCGAGAGCGTCCGGGGCGGCAAGGGGATCGCGTGGTCGGTCCCGATGACGAGCGCCGTCGGGGTGGCGATCTATCAGTTTCTGTCCGATTACCGCGAGGGGCAGGATCCCGCGCGGGCAAACGAAAGGGGGAAAAGGTCATGACCTTCTCGCACGAGTGCATCGTCTGCATCGTCAACACCGGGTTCTCCGACGCCGTGATGGACGCGGCGCGCGAGTTCGGCGCACGGGGCGGGACGGTGATCCACGGGCGCGGCACGGCGAGCCGGGAAGCCGAACGCTTCTTCGGCATCAGCATCCAGCCCGATAAGGAAGTGGTCCTGATCCTGGTTCCGCACGACCTGACCGACAAGATCCTGCACGCCCTTTACCGCGCCGTCGGTCTGAAAACCCCGGGGCAGGGGATCGCGTTTTCCCTACCCGTGGATCAGGTCGTCGGACTGTCCACCCTCTCGCTCGAGAAGAGCGGGGAAGCGCCCGCCGGGGACGGCGACGCCGACAAATCGTAAATTATCCGATCGCAAGATCGTGACGTAAAAGGAGAAAAACGCTATGTACTACCGCTTGAAAGTGGCGGGCGTCGAACGCGACCTGCCCATCTGCCCCCTGAACGACAAACTCTCGATCGGCGCGTTCGTGATGTTCGGCGACGTCGAACTGACCGAGAAGTGCGCCGCCGCGCTCGTGAAGATCGCACCCGAACACGACGCGATCATCACCGCCGAGTCGAAAGGGATCCCGTTGGTCTACGAAATGACGCGTCTGCTCGGGCGCAACCGCTACATCCTCGCCCGCAAGATGCCGAAACTCTATATGCGCGATATCAAGAAGTTCGAGGTGAAATCCATCACCACCGCGGCGCAGCAGACCCTTTACCTCGACGGGTACGACGTCGAGTGGATGAAGGGGAAGAAGATCCTGATCGTCGACGACGTCATCAGCACCGGCGCGTCCCTTGCCGCGCTCGAACACCTGGTCGTCGAGTCGGGCGGCATCGTCGCCGGACGGATGGCGGTGCTCGCGGAGGGCGACGCCATCGAGCGCAAGGACATCAAGGTCCTCGGCAAACTCCCGCTTTTCACCCCCGACGGCAAAGAGATCTGATGAACGACGCGATCTTATCGTCTCTCGTCTATATCGAGCGGGACGGGAAGTACCTGATGCTCCACCGCACGAAGAAGGAGAACGATATCAACGCGGGCAAGTGGATCGGCGTCGGCGGCAAGTTCGAGCGGGGCGAGAGCCCCGAGGAATGCGCGATCCGCGAGGCGGGGGAGGAGACCGGGCTGACCCTTCATTCCCCCGTTTTCCGCGGGATCGTCACCTTCCTTTGCGACCGCTGCCCGCCCGAGTATATGCACCTCTTTACCTGCACCGATTTTTCGGGGACGCTCCGCGACTGCGACGAAGGGGAACTCGCGTGGATCGAAAAGGACCGCGTGCCGTCCCTTCCGCTCTGGGAAGGCGACCGGATCTTTCTGTCCTTGCTCGCTCACGACGCGCCCTTCTTCTCCTTGAAACTGGTCTACCTGGGCGATACCCTGACGCGCGCGACGCTCGACGGGCGGGAACTCCCGCTCTGACCGTTTTGCGCCCGGATCCCGTTCCCGCCGTCGCCGGCGGGAACTTTTTTTGCGCGTGATTTCGGTCAAAATCGCACGAAAAATAAAAATCTTGAAAAAAATACTTGACAGATTATAAAAAAGAGGATACAATATATTCGGAGTTTTAAGTGACCGTATGGAATATATCTCAACAATATCATATAGTCTACAAAGGCAAAGCCACTGCGAAGTGGTGACGCAAAACTAAAGGGACTCATTGAGTCAGCCAGTTGCAGAGGTGCAACGCGGCTGACTTTTGTTTAATTTCGGGTAGCCCGAGGAAAGGAGGGAAAAAACGATGAAGAAGATCGACCGATCGACCTTAACGGTCATTCGTTGCGCGATCCCTCTTTGCTTATCCTTCCTGATCGTGGTCGGCGTTATTTTCACCGCCGTATTCCGTCCCTCGCTCGGGTGGTTCGCGATCTCGCCCGGAGTGACGACGAGCGGTATGGTCGTGGTTACCTCTTCCGACGACTGCGACGTTCTGATCGAGCGGGGAAACGAATTCGACAAGACCAAGACGAACGGCGTGAACTCCCCGATCGAGCGGTATCCCGGCGTCGGCGCCCTGAAAGAGTACATTGAGGACGACGGCTATGACGCCGACACCGAAACTTCGAGCGCCAACGCGTCGAAACTGGCGTTCGAGATGGTGAACGAACTGGTTCGCTCGGAGTACGACGATTACGCGGAAGCCATGATCGACACGCGATTCCTGATGCCCGGCGCGTACGGGACGGTGACTTTCTATTTAAAACCCTTCGCAGGCGTCACCCGGGTGCAGAAAACCATTTCGGTTTCGGTCAACGGTCTGTACGCCCTTGAGACGCAGAGCGGATACGAGATCAGCCAGGTCTCCTCGCCAAGTACGCTCGACCTGCTCAAAGGGCACATCCTCTTCTTCACCGAGCGGACCGGCGCCACCCACGAACAGTATCGCTACGACGGTCTGGTGGACGGAAGTTTCGTTTTCGATTCCGACGAACACGAACTCTGCAACGAGGTGGGAAAGACCGACTGCTACAAGATCGTTCTTTACTGGGAATGGCCCGAGACCTACCTCGATATTTCCCGCAATATGTCCGACAATGAGAACACGAGGAAATATCCCGCGGAACTGAACGACTACATTTCAGCCAACCCCGAGTTCTTCTTCGCCATCAACCAGGCAAGCGAAGATGAGACCGATCGAAGCGAAGGATACGACGACGGGGACCAGAAGATCGGTAACCAGGTCCATTACCTTTCCACGATCATTACGATCGGCTGATCAAAACGATTCCGAAAGAAACGATAGAAAGGAGGCAAGCCGTGAAAGAAGATCAAACCGCAAAAGAAGGCGGATCGGCAACGAAGAAGATCGTACAGATCGCCGTTACCCTGGCGGCGTTGGTTCTGGCGTTGGCTTTGCCCGTCCTTTCGTGGTTCATTTCGGGAGAACAACTGCTTGCCTACGCCCCCGTCACCTCGCCCGAGGCGCTCTATATCGGGGCGGGACACCGGGACATCGAGAACGGCACCTTTGAGGATATCCGCTACCTGTACTTCAACGGGATCAGCGCGAACGAGGCGTATTCCGACTACGTTTTCTGCGTGTACGGAACGGCGATCTCGGGGTTCAATCTCCAGTTGGCGTTCACCACCAACAACCAATTCGAGTACGAGATCTACCAGGCGGTCGAGAGTACCGAGCCGTCCCCCGGCGCGGTGCGCTACGTGACGCACGAGGAAACGCCCGCGGTTTACTACTATTCGATCGATTCAGAAACAAACGGCGGCAATCCCCTGAACGGTGATTTTCTGAACGACATCGTGGTTGGCGGAAAGGTCCTGGGGGATCCCACGTCCCGCCTTCACGGCGCCGCCTACGGTGAATACACCTACGTCAACCCCTTCGCAGAGGCGCTCTACTGGCAGAGCGATGTCGAGGATCCCATTCCCGGGAATTCGACCACCGATTTCGTCGTTTACTTCATTCTGCGCGTCAAGACCAACGGAAAACAGTCGAACGACCGCGAGACCGATATCCTTTGTATTTCTGCAAAATCCGTCACCATCGTCGAATGACGGGCGGACGGTAACGAAAGATAACGAAAGGAAAGGAGAGCGAACGTGGAACGCAAAAAGACGAGCGTCGCAAGCAAAGAAAAACCGAATACGGCGCCCCGGCGTGACGGGACGAAAAAGACCGGAAGATCCGTGCCCGTACGTGCGGCGATCCTGCTTCTGATCTTTTCGCTTCTCGTTTGTTCCGGGATCTTTACCTACGCCAAGTTCACGAACAGTTTGCAGACGCAGCGCACCGTCGCGGCGTACGATACGCTCGGCGAACGGTTCTCTTCCAACTATCTGCAGGCGGGCGAGGGCGTAAACGTTCGTACCGTGACCGTTGCGACGACGCTTGAAATGCCGATGGCGATCGTGACGGTCTGCAACTACGAACAGGGACGGCAGATGTATTTCAACACGATCGACATCCCCTACTCGCTTTCGCTGCGTCTGGTCAAGTACAATACCGTCAATGGCGAATATGAAGCGGCGACCGCCGGCGACGTCGGCGATTACACGATCACGGTCAGCAAGGGCGGGACGACCGTGGAACTCGACAGCGATACTCTTTCGGATGAAACGTCTTTCAGCGAAGAGAGTCTGTCCCGCGACGAGGCGTCGTCCGACGCGTACACCGTCGTCTTCAATCCCTACCAGAGCGAGATCTACCTTGAGATGGTAGTGACGCCGGCAGATGAAACCCTCCTTTCCACCCTGCGCGGGATCCTGAAACCCGAGATCCGTATGGCGGGCGCCTCGAGTTCGTGGGCAGGCTCGTTCCAGGATTCGACGGCGAACGCCCCCGCGACCTACGACGGGTTCAACTACCGCGTGAGCGGCGTCGGGAGCGGCAACTTCACTCTGCGCTGGGATTCCTCGAAGGTCGGGATCAGCGCCGTGTCGCTGATGACGCTGCTCGATATCGAGGGCGCGACGATGGTCGGCAGTTCGATCACCTTCCCTGTCGACGACGCGGTAGAGAGCCTATACGACCTTCAGTTCTATAAGATCAATATTACGAGCGAGACCTGGAGCAACATGACGAGCAGCGTCGTCACGTTCGACTTCAGCGAATGAAACCGCACGAACGTAAAGAGGAAAAGGGTATGCAAACGAGAAAAGAAAAACGGAAGAGCGTGTTGCGCGCCGTGCTTCGGGCATGGGGCGTGATCCTCGCGTGCCTGCTCATGGTCCTTTTCGTCCGTAACAATCGCGTCGTCGCGGAACAGGAACCGGTGCAGACCATCGAGATCGGCTCCGCAGAAGACTTTTACACTTACAGCAAGGCGTACGCCAGCGGGTTGCGCAACCCGAAAGACGTGCTGAACATCTCGATCCAGTCGGGTCTTACCATCACCGATCAGACCTTCTTCAGTCTCGGCACCGCGGATCGTCCCTTCGCCGGGACGCTGAATATTCCCGCCAGCGGCATCGACGTTTTCCACCTGTTCGAATGTCCGCTCTTCGACTACGTGTCGACCGATATGACCATCACCGCCGGCCGTACCGTCAAGATCATGCGCGAGGCGATCTCCGAGACGCCCGAGAGCGGGATCCTTACCAGCGGCGCGCTCTTTGCCAACCACGTCGTCGCCGGTTCGGGCGCGGCGACCTGGTCGGTCTCGTTGCTCCCCCTGTCCGAGGGGACGGAAGCCGCCTCGTTCGAGGGGCTGATCGGGGAAATCGAAGACGGCGCTACCGTGAACATCACCTTTACGAATACCGCCGATCTGGCGATCAGCGGTCCGGGCAATATCGGCACGATCTGCGGTCAACTCGGCGACGGCGCGACGCTCAACGTCACGACGGCGGGTTCGGGTTCCGCTCTCGCGGTCTCGTCGAGCGGCGGACACGCCGGCGGCGTCGTCGGGATCATGGGCGAAGGCGCGATCCTGACGCTGAAATCCACGAACAATACCCGCGTCAACAGCGTGACGACCACCTCGGGGTACGCCGGGGGGATCGTCGGCTACGTTTCCGGGGTGACTACCGGCAACGGGATCCAACTCGGCGCCGGGATCACCGACTATCCCGTGACGGGCAGCGTGACCGGCACGTCCGGCGCGGGCGCCCTTTTCGGATACTACCTCTCCGACGTGGACAACTGCACCTTTACCCTTCTGAATACTTACTCCATCGCCAGCGGCATGACCGTTTCCTCGACGGGCAACAGCGGCGGCGTGTTCGGACACCTCGTCAACAACGGCACTTCGTTCACCTTTGACGGCAACGCGTCGGGCGGCGAGACCTTCAACGTCCGGCTCACCGGCGGTTCCGCCCGCGGCGGCGTGATGGGGAAATACGATACGGACGCGTTGACCAACGTGCTTTCGTTCGGCAACACGACGATCACGCTGACCGCCAACACGACCGCTCCGACGTCCCACAGGATCGGCGGTCTGATCGGTCAGATCACGGCAAAACCCGCGTACGTTTCAATCGCGGGCGTCAGCGTAACGTCGGCGGGTACCTCAAACGGAAACGCGCCGGGCGCAGGTCTTGTCGGCGACGCAGGAACTGGCGGCAGTTTCATTGACGTATCCGGCAATATCACGATCACCGGACGGTTCTTCTCCGGTCTCGTCGAGACGCTCTCGGACGGCGTGCTCCGCATTACCGGAACGACCGATCTTTCTGCGTTCACCCAGCACAGCACCTCCAATCTGACGGCGACGACTATCGTGCGGACGCACGGCAGAGCGCTGATCTATTCGAAAGGCTCCGGCGAGGACGCCAACTGGAAACTGAAACGCAATACGTCCACTCCGAACCAGATCGACGACGTGGGAACGTGGGGCGAAGTTCTTCGCCTTGACGGTTCGACGCTTTCCGAATCCGATCTCTTCACCGTGAATATGACGGCGCATACCGTCACGCTCAAGAGCGGCGTCACTACGTTGAAAGACGAGATCGATTTTGCGAAAACCGCGCTGAATATTCAACTCAACACCGCCGCTGCGAAGGGGGCCCTGCGTTTCCAGACTTCGCAGCAGTCGTCGACGTTGCTCGGCTCGACCCTGACGCTTTCTGCCGATATCGACCTGAGCGGCACCGGACTTCTCGGCTTTACGCGGGACGACGGAGCGAACGGCGCCTTTACCGGCACGCTGGACGGCGACGGGAAAACCCTGACCCTTGCAATCGGCGAGGTGTGGGGCTTGACGTCCTCGGGCGCTTCGCTTCCCGGCGGATCCATCGACGGCTATATCCGCCGTCACAGGTATTACGGTCTGTTCGCCAAAACGAACGGCGCGACGTTTACCAATCTGACGCTCGACGGGACCGTCCGCTTCCTGCAGGACGTCGACGAGTTCTACGTCGGGGGACTCTCCGCCTATGCGAACGGGGACTTGACGCTGACCAACGTGACCGTGACCGACCTGACCTACGAGTATCTGCTCGGGACGAATTATACGACCTATCTCGGCGGAGCCGTCGGATACGTTACCGGAGACAACGTCGATCTGTCGGTATCGGGCGGTACCTACCGTCCGATCGTGAATGACCTGACTGCAGCGGGCAAGGGTACCGGCAAAAGGACCTACGTCGGAGGCGTGATCGGCTTCGTCGATAGCGGTTCGACTCAGGAGATCGCGTTCAATTCGACGACGATCGGTCTTACCTATACCAAGACCATCAACACGACCCGTGAATCCTGCTTCGGCTCTGCGATCGCGGGTATGTCCGATCAGGAATACGCGAAAGACAACCGCACGGTCGACCTTACCGGCGTGACCGTGAAGATGAGCGCGACCGGCATCGCAAACTCCAACGTCTTCGGCGGCATTCTCGGTACCGAGTGGCTCGCAGCCGACGTGACGATCAACGGCGTGGAGATCAATTCGGCGTCGATCACCGAGCAGAACAGTGCGTCGGCGGACTTCGGCGGGCTCGTCTACCGTGCGACGGGGCACTGGGACGTCCAGAATCTTACCGTAACGTCCGCGGACTTCTCCCTGCACGCCTCGGGATCGACCTTCGGCTTCATTGCCAACAAGTCCTCGACCACCCTCTCGGCGCTCTACCTCGAAGTCGACAACACCGCGTCCCACTACAATATCGGCGCCGTGACCATCACCGGCGGCACGTTTTCCGTTTTTGACGAGATCGTGGCTGACACCCGTTTCAACGCGCGGGATATTATCCGGAACGGAAACTCGGTCGTCTCGATCAAGACGACCGACAACGAGATCGACACGTCCGGCAACTACAATACCTATCTGAACAAAACCGCGTACGGACGGACGACGAACGGCGCGGTCAACCCCTACGCGCGCTATTACTACAACGTCGGCTACGCCGTTTCCAATCTCGCGACGGCAAAATACAATCTCTACGCCTGGAGCGTCAAACAGTACGCCCACCCGACGCTTGCGGCGTGGTTCGGCAATCCCTCGTCCGCCTTCGCGGGGACGATCGATCTGACGGGCATTTCCTATTACCCCGTCGATCTTTCGAGCAACGTGACCTTCTCTGCGGCGACCGTCAAACTCGACAATATCACGATGGAAGCGAACGTTAAGTACGCCTATACTGGTGAATCGGGGACGCGCGTGACGCGTTCGGCGAGCCAGCACTACCTGATGCACGCCGCCCTGTTTTTGAACGCGACCGGGAATATCACCGCGACGGGCAGTCCCGCGGGACTGACGCTGCAGGGCAACGTGCCGAAGATCTCGAACGATATCTGCGGCTTCCTTGTTGCGGGTACGCTCGGCGGGACCGACAACCTGCTCCCGACCGAACTGAGCCTGACCGATCTGGTCCTGAACGGCGTCTATATCTCGAACGGCGGCGCGCATTTCACCGATACGACCTACGCTCCGCTTCTGGTCAATCAGATCGCGAGAAACTCGACCGTGACGCTCGACGGCGTGACGCAGACCGGGTACTCGACGGATCTTGCCGCGTCCAGTCTGCTCGGCGACGTCGGCAACACGACGGCGCACGGTATCCACCTGACCTTTACCCGGATCGTACTTGACGGACGGAACAACGTCTCGACCGACCTTCTCGCGGCGTCCACCACGTCGCTGGACGGCGTCTACGGGACGTCGAAATCGGTCTTCAGCCGCGCCACCCTGCTCAACAGTTTCCGGTATGCGGGCGAGCGCGCCGGCACCTATATCTTCACGATCGACGAGGACTGGAACA
>JAEEGL017081305.1_pt1 | contig 12039 bp, 13 predicted proteins | sample 9134231 | NCBI WGS metagenome assembly JAEEGL01 (sample SAMN16246548, study PRJNA631951) | gut metagenome | biome: gut microbiome; feature: rumen; material: fiber-attached | host: Bos | place: Iran: Karaj | collected 2018-10
ATCACCGTGCCCTCCCGCACCCCCACCAGCCTGCGGAAGGCCAGCAGGCTGGTGACGGCGGAGATGGTCACCATGGTACAGTCGAAGATGGTCTTGCTTGCAGGCAGGGACTTCCCGGATTTTTGGGAGATGGCTAAACTCATGCCGTCGCCGGGGGTGGGCAGGATATTGGGGGAGAGGTACATCATCACCCCCGCCGCCACCAGCGGCACGCTGCACAGTAGATAGGCCATGCGGTGCAGGTAACTCCCCGGCTCCGGAAGGAAGGCCAGCATAGCGCCTGCCAGGTTCACCAGCTGACCGAAAAGAAAGGAGGCTGCCAGCTGCAGGAGCATGCCCGGCTTGAAATCCTTTCGCAGGATCACTGCCTCCGCCAGGATATAGAGGCAGTAGACGGCGATGGTGCAGCTGCCCAGGTTGACCCAGCCCGGCGCGCTGCGGCTGAGGCCGATCTGATAGAGCACGTTGGCCAGGCTTCCCACAGGGCTGACCCCCAGCCCGGAGCGGGCGGAAAAGACCACCCCCAGGGCCATGAGCAGCAGCCCCAGCAGATAGACGAGAAGCCGCTTTGCCCAGAGGGAAACGCTGCCTGCATTCGCCTTTTTCACAGTGTGCGCCGCCTCCTTCCGTTTGCGCTGCGGCAACAGTATACCACGTTTTTCCACATGATACCAGACAGAGAATAATCAGAGGACGCGCGAAAACCGCGCGTCCTCCGTCCGGTCGGCACGCCGGGAGTGATCGGATCGTGCCTGTATCTTGTGCGTGAAGCGGGGATTCCCGGCCCCGTTTTCCCGCAATGTCCACTCGCTTTTCAGGGCCGCAGGAGCCGCCCTTCCTCCAAATCCCGCAGGGCCTGGGCCTTCAGCCGGACATGGAGCTTTTTGCCGGTGGCGTTCCGGGGCAGCTCCCCGACGAAGGCATAGTAACGGGGGCACATGTAGGAAGCCATGTCGTCGCTGTCGAAGCACATCCGGTTCAGGGCCTGCACCGTCAGGGAAGGATCCTCCGGCACCACGTAGGCGGCCACGCTCTCCCCACGGGACGGATCCGGCACCCCCACCACCATGCAGTCCCGGACGCCGGGAAAACCGCCGATGATCTCTTCCAGCTGCGCGGGATAGATGTTCTCCCCCATGCAGATGATCATGTCGTCCTTCCGGCCCAGAATGGTGATGTAGTGCTCTTCGTCCCAGGTGCCCACGTCCCTGGTATAGAACCAACCGTCCCGGAAGCGTTCCTCGCTCCGGGCCCTGTCCCCCACGTAGCTGAGAGCGGATTTCTCCGGGGCGAAAATGATGATCTCCCCCTGGCTGACGCCGTCTGCGGGCACCGTGTCCCCGGGGTCTGCGCCGCCTTCCCGAAGGGCCACCAGGCGGACCTCGTCCCCGGTGCAGCTGCGCCCGGCGGTGCCCGCCATTTCCGGCAGATCATCGGGCCGCAGAAAGCTGTTCCAGAAGGTCTCAGTGGTGCCGTAGCCGTTGAAGATGTTGGGGGTCAGCAGCTTTTGGAAACGGATGCAGTCCGCCTTTTCCAGGGGGCTGCCCATGGTGACGATGCCCTTCAGCCTGCCCAGGTCCACAGGGTGCTTTTCCTGCCGCAGCGCCAGCTGCCGGAGGGCGGAGGGGACGCCGATGAGGAAGGTGACGCCGTATTTTTCCACACAGTCCATGCAGGCTTTGGCGCTGAACATCCGCAGGATCACCAGGCTCGCCCCGGCGTAAAGCGTGGGAGTGACGCCCCCGGAATGGAGGCCACCCCGGTGGAACCAGGGGGTCATGTTCATGGTCACGTCCGTGCTTGAGAGGGGGAAGTGCATGATGGTGTCGTGGGCGGATAGGACCTCGTTGACGTTGCACAGAGGCACGCCCTTGGGGGTGCCGGTGGTGCCGGAGGTGCCCAGCCGGGTCACCTCGGCGTACATGTCCGGGGTGAAATCTTCGGCGGGGGCTTCGTCGGGATATTCCGCCAGCAGGCTGTCAAAATCCCGGTGCCCTTCCGGCAGCGCCGGGTGCAGTCCGCGGTAGTCCACCGCCGCGACGAGGGCGGGCCTGTGGCGGCACAGAGCCAGGGCCCTGCACGCCATGTCCTTCACGTCCCAGTCGTAGATATAGGCCTTGGGCTTATCCCGGTCGATGAGCCGGGCGGTCTCGCCGGGGGAGAGATTGAAATTGGCGGGCTCGTTCACCGCTCCCAGCTTCTGGGGGGCAATGTAGCAGCAGACAAACTGGGGAGAGTTGTAGAGCTGATAGAGCACCACATCCCCGGCGCCCACGCCGTGGGCCTGGAGGGCCCTCGCCAGCCGGTTCGTCTCCCGGTCCAGACGCTCATAGCTCCAGCTTTCCTCCCGCAGCGGGTCGATCATGGCGGTCTTGCGGGGGCTGCGGCCCACGTTCCGCCGGAAGCCTGCCAGCCAGGTGAAGCTGCGCTCAAAGACCCGGCGGAAGTTCTCCGCGTCGTAGGTGTAGTTCATTCCGCCTTCCCCACGATCAGGGAGGAATTCTGACCGCCGAAGCCGAAGGCGTTGGACATGGCGGCCCTGAGCTCCGTCCGTGCGCCGGTCTCCGTCACCAGGGGGAGAGGGCAGGCTTCGTCCGCCGCCGTGAAGCCCAGGTTGGGGGGCAGCAGCCCCGTTTCCAGGGCTTTCACGCAGGCAATCAGCTCCGTGATGCCCCCGGCCCCCATCATGTGGCCCGTGGCCCCCTTGGTGGAGCTGACGGGGGGGCAGTTATCCCCGAATACGGCGCGGATGGCACAGGCCTCTGCCGCATCCCCCTTGAGAGTGGCGGTGCCGTGGGCGTTGATATAGCCGATGTCCGACGGCAGGAGGCGTGCTTCCTTCAGGGCCAGGCCCATGCAGGCGGCGGCCTGTGTCCCGTCGGGCCGCGGCGACACGGGGTGATAGGCGTCGTTGTTGTTGCCCCAGCCCAGCAGCCTTGCGCGGGGCCGCGCGCCCCGCGCCAGAGCGTTGGCCTCCGTCTCCAGCACCAGGGCGCCGCCGCCCTCCCCCAGCACGAAGCCGCTGCGGTCCGCGCTGAAGGGACGGCTCTCCCCCAGGGGGGAGAGGGCCCCGGTTTTGTGCAGGCTCAGAATGGCCTGGGGGCAGATGGCGCCCTCCCCGGCCATGACCACCACGGCGTCCGCCATGCCGGACTTCAGCAGCAGGGCCGCCATAGTCACCGCGTCCCCGCCCGAAGAACAGGCGGTGCCCACCGTGAGGCTGGGCCCCCGGATGCCCCGGCGGATGGCGAACTGGGCGGCGGCGATATTGCCCATGTATTTCGTCATGAGCTTGGGGTCGCCCCCCTTGCCGCCCTCGTCAAAGAGCTGCTGCGCCTGGGCCAGGTAGTCCATGCCGTGGAGGGCGGTGCCCATGACGATGCCCACCCGGTCGCTGCAGGCGTCCAGGCCGCTTTCCTCCAGAGCCATGGCCGCCGCGGCGATGGCATAGCGGGCAAAGGGAGCCGTGTCCAGCGCCAGAGGCTTGGGCATGAAGTCCCTTGGCTCAAACTCCCGCACCTCCCCGGCCCGATGGATGGGCAGGGCCGAAGTGTCGATCTTCTCTATTTCTCCGATGCCGCATCGGCCGGAGACGAGGCCCTCCCAGAAGGCCTCCGTGCCGATGCCCAGGGGCGTCACCGCCCCCGTACCGGTAATGACGAGCTTCCGTTCCTCCACGGCTCAGCCCTCCGCTTTCCGGAAGGCCAGGCAGGCGTTGTGCCCGCCGAAGCCCAGGGAGGTGCTCACCGCCGCGTCGAATTTAACCCGGCGGGCCTTCAGGGGCACATAGTCCAGGTCGCAGTCCGGGTCGGGCTCGTTAAGGCCGATGGTGGGAGGGGCGACGCCCTCCTTCAGGGCCAGCACGCTGACGACGGCTTCCGCCGCCCCGGCAGCCCCCAGCATATGGCCGGTCATGGACTTGGTGGAGCTGATGGTGAACTTCCTTGCCAGCGCCTCTCCGAAGGCCTTTTTGAGGGCCAGGGTCTCCGCCTTGTCGTTCATGGGGGTCCCGGTGCCGTGGGCGTTCACATAGATGCTCTCCGTGTCCAGCCCCGTTTCCACCCAGGCGTCGGCGATGGCCCTGGCGCCGCCCTCCGCCTCCGGGTGAGGGGCGGTCATGTGGTAAGCGTCGCAGGTGGAACCGTAGCCCGCCAGCTCGGCGTAGATCTTCGCGCCTCTGGCTTTGGCCCGCCCGTATTCCTCCAGCACCAGCACGCCCGCGCCTTCCCCCATGACGAAGCCGGTCCTGCGCCTGTCAAAAGGCAGAGAGGCGGCCAGCGGGTCCTCGGAAAAGCTGAGGGCCTGCATGCTGCTGAAGCCCGCGGCCGCCAGGGCGTTCACCGTGGCTTCCGCGCCGCCGGCGATCATGGCGTCGGCATAGCCGTGGCGGATGAGGCGCATGGCCTCCCCAATGGCGTTGGAGCCGGATGCGCAGGCGGTCACCGCGGGCATGGCGGGTCCCTTGAAGCCAAAGCGCATGGCGATCATGCCAGAGGCCATGTTGGCGATCATCATGGGGATGAAATAGGGGCTCACCCGTTTGGGGCCGCGTTCCATCAGCTTCTGATGCTCGCTCATGAAGGTGGCGATGCCGCCGATGCCCGTGCCGATGTAAACGCCGACGCGCTCCGCTTCGACGGTGCCCGCGAGGCCGCTGTCCTCCATGGCCTGGCAGGCGGCTCCCATGGCGAACTGAGTGTAAATATCGCTGTGGAGCACGTCCAGTTTCTCCATGTACTGCCGGGGGTCGTAGTCCCGCACCTCCCCGGCCACCTTCACTTTGTAATCTGCGGTGTCGAAGCGGGTGATGGGGCCGATGCCGCAGACGCCCGCTTTGATGTTTTCCCAAAAGACCGGCACGGTATTCCCCACGGGGCTGACGATGCCCATGCCGGTGACGACGACTCGATTCATTCCTGTCCTCCGTTGATGCTCTCCACCAGCCGGGAGAGGGTCTCGCAGTACTGTGTCATCCGCTTTTTCAGGTTCACCGGTTTGCGGGTCAGCGCGTCGATGAAGCAGTGCTCGCTTTTTCCCGTGACGATGAGGCTTCCGTCCTCGCCCCGCACCTCATATTCATAGCGGAGACGGATGCCGTTGAAATAGCGGGGAAGGGCATAGATGCTGACCTGATCCCCGTATTTCGCCGCGCTCTTGTAGTCGCAGACAACATTCACCACCGGCATGAGGACGCCCCGGGCTTCGATCTGCCGATAGTCGATGCCGCAAGCCCGCACCACCTCATCCCTGGCCTCCTCGAACCAGCGGATGTAGTTGGAATGGTGCACGATGCCCATCTGGTCCGTTTCGTAGTATGCCACCCGGTGCAGGCAGGGCTTCACCTTCATGCTTCCGTCTCCCTTCCGATGCGCCGGAAACGTCGGTAGCGTTCATCCAGCAATTCCCGCATATCCAATGCCGACAGCTCGGTGAGCACGTCGCTCAGGTCCCGCCTGAGTCTGCCGTAAAATTCCTCTTTGCCCAGCCCCTCTTCGGGAACGATCCGCTCGATCATGCCTTCCGCCAGGGCATCCCCGGCGGTGAGCTTCAGCTGGGCGGCGGCTTCCGGGGCCCGTTTGGCGTCCTTCCAGAGGATGCTGGCGCAGCCCTCCGGGGAAATGACGCTGTAGATGGCGTTTTCCAGCATCCAGACCCGGTCCGCCACCGCCAGGGCCAATGCCCCGCCGCTGCCGCCCTCCCCAAGGAGGAGGGATACGATGGGGGTACGCAGGGTCATCATCTCCATAAGGTTTTCCGCGATGGCCTGTCCCTGGCCCCGTTCCTCCGCGCCGATACCGCAGTAAGCCCCGGAGGTGTCCACCAGGCAGATCACCGGGCGGTGGAATTTCTCCGCCTGCTTCATGAGCCGCAGGGCCTTCCGGTAGCCCTCCGGCTGGGGCGCGCCGAAGCTGCGGAGCATCCGTTCCCGCAGGCTGTGGCCCTTTTCAATGGCGATCACCGTGACGCTGCGGCCTTCCAGTTCGGCAAGCCCGCCCACGACGGCGCCGTCGTCGCCGTTCCGCCGGTCTCCGTGGAGCTCAAAGAAATCCGTGCAGATGCCGTGGATGAAATCCAGGCCCGTGGGTCGGCGGCTTCCCCGCGCCAGCTTTACCGTTTCGTAAGCGTTCCGGCTCATGCGCTGACGCCCCCTTCCGCCGCATGCATTTTCAGAAGCCGGGCGATCAGCTGCTGCTGCTCAGCCCTGGGCACGATGGCGTCCACGAAGCCGTGCTCCAGCAGGAATTCCGCCGTCTGAAAGCCCTTGGGCAGGGCTTTCCGTGTGGTCTGCTCGATGACCCGGGCTCCGGCAAAGCCCACCGTGGCCCCCGGCTCTGCCAGGATGATGTCCCCCTCCATGGCGAAGGAAGCGGTGACGCCGCCGGTGGTGGGGTCCGTAAGCACCGTGAGATAAAAGAGGCCGGCGTCGGCGTGGCGTTTGACGGCCCCGCTGGTTTTTGCCATCTGCATGAGGGAATAAAGCCCCTCCTGCATCCTTGCCCCGCCGGAGACGGTGAAGCCTACCACGCTGAGGCGGTGCTCCAGGGCGTATTCGAACAGGCGGGTGATCCTTTCCCCCACGGCAGAGCCCATGCTGCCCATCATGAAATAGGGCTCCATGAGGAAAAGACAGCATTTCTGCCCCAGGATCTCTGCCGTGCCGCAGAGGACGGCTTCCTCCTCATGGCTGGAGGTGCGGGTGGTCTCCAGCTTTTCCGCGTAGCCGGGAAAGCCCAGGGGATCAGAGCTGCGGACATCGCCGAACAGCTCCGTAAAGCTGCCCTTGTCCGCCAGATAGCGGAGCCGGGCCCGGACCCCCATGCGGAAGTGATAGCCGCAGGGGCAGACGTTCCTGTTCGCCCAAAGGCGGCTAAGGGGAATGGCCTTGTGGCAGTTGGGACAGGTTTTTTCCGGCTCCCGCTCGTCGCTCTGCACCGGGGCCGCGCTGCGGCCACCCTGCTCCAGCTCGTTTTTCGGCTGAAAGATGAATTCCAGAAAGGGCATTTACCGTCCCTCCATCAGGGTAAGGTCATAATTTCCGCTCATAAAGGGTTCCCCGGAAAGGATGCGCAGCTGTTCCTCAATGTTGGTGGGAATGCCCTCGATCACCAGCTCGCAGAGAGCGGCCTTCAGCTTCCGCACCGCCTCCTCCCGGGAGCGGGCGTAGACGATGAGCTTGCCCACAAGGGGGTCGTAGTAGGGGCTGACCTCCACGCCGGGTACAAGGTAGGTGTCAAAGCGGACGAAATGGCCGCCCGGCACGTGCAGCATGCCCAGCTTCCCGGGAGCCAGGGCGTTGATGCGGCATTCCATGGCGCTGCCCTCCATGACGATCTGCTCCTGCCGGAAGCGCAGACTCACGCCCGCGGCGGTGCGGATCTGCCATTTCACCAGGTCCAGCATGGTGAGCATCTCCGTCACCGGGTGCTCCACCTGGAGGCGAACGTTCATTTCCATGAACCAGAAATTGCCCGCCTTGTCCAGCAGGAATTCCATGGTTCCCACCCCGGTGTAGCCCAGCTTTTTCACAGCCTCCGTCACGCCCCGGATGAGCGCCTGACGCTGCTCGCGGCTGACGCCGGGGGAGGGGGATTCCTCGATGAGCTTCTGGTGCCGCCGCTGCACGGAGCAGTCCCGTTCTCCCAGGCAGACCGCGTTTCCCGCCTCGTCGGCCAGGACCTGCATCTCGATGTGCCGGGCGGGCCAGATGTACTTTTCCAGATACAAGGCCCCGTCCCCAAAGGCGGCGGTACACTCCGCCACGGCCAGGGGCCATGCCTGACGAAGCTCCTCCGGGCTGCGCAGCAGGCGGATGCCCCGCCCGCCGCCGCCGGAGCGCGCCTTCAGCATCAGGGGATAACCCAGCTCCTCCGCCCGGGCCAGGGCTTCCTCCGCGCTTTTCAGGACGCCGGTACCCGGGATGGGACGGAGGGAGGTACCCTCCAGAAGCTGTTTCATCTCCGTTTTGTCTCCCAGACGCTCCATCAGCTCCGGCGCCGGCCCGATGAAAACGATGCCGTTCCGGCGGCATTCCCGGGCAAAACGGGCGTTTTCCGATAAAAAGCCGTAGCCGGGGTGGATGGCCTGGGCTCCGGAGACCAGCGCGGCAGAGAGGATGCGGTCCATGTGGAGATAACTTTCCTCCGCGGCGGCGGGGCCGATGCAGTAGCATTCGTCCGCCAGGGCCGCGTGAAGGGTCTCCCGGTCGGCCTCGCTGCAAACGGCCACCGTGGCGATGCCCATTTCCTTGCAGGCGCGGATGATGCGCACCGCGATCTCGCCCCGGTTGGCGATCAGGATTTTTGAAAACATGTCAGCATGCTCCGAACTGGCGTATTAAATAACGGCGAAAGAGAATTCCGCCCGGACGCAGAGCCGGTCGCCCACATAGCCCTCGCCCTCGGCGAAATAGAAGGGCTTTTTGATCCTGGTGACCCGGCAGCGAGTCTCGAACAGGTCGCCCGGGCGCACCGGCGCCTTGAAGCGCACCTTATCCAGGCCTGTGTAGCGGGGGCTTTTCCCCGGGGTCATCTCCCCGGCCAGCAGCACGCAGACGCTCTGTGCCAGGATCTCGCACAGGACTACCCCGGGAACGATGGGGTCGCCGGGGAAATGGCCCTGAAGGAACCATTCGTCCCCCCGGATGCGCAGTCTGCCCCTTGCCTCGTCCCCCTGCTTTTCCGCCTCGTCCAGCAGCAGCATCCCTTCCCGGTGGGGGAGGATGGTCATCAGCTCCGTCCGGTCCATATCATGCCTCCAGGCGGAAAAGGGGAGTGCCGTATTCCACCACCTGCCCGTTGCCGGCGCAGACCTCGGCGATGACTCCGTCCTTCTCGGCGGTGATCTCGTTCATCAGCTTCATGGCCTCAATGATGCAGAGCGTGTCCCCCGCCTTCACCCGGTCCCCCACGGCCACATAGGGAGCGGCGTTCTCGGCGGGGGCGGCATAGAAGACGCCCACCATGGGGGAGGCGATCACCTCGCCCTTCTCCGCCTCGGCCTGCCGCTCCGGCAGGGGGATCACCGCCCCGGGGGCCGCCGCAGGGGCGCTGCCGCCCCGCTCCAGGCGCACCACGGTGTTTCCCTCGGTGATCTCCAGCCCCGTCAGCTCCAGCTCCCGCATCAGCTTCGCGTATTTGCGGATGCTCGCTTCATCCATCGCACTCATTCCCCCCTGGATTCACATTGCCATGCCGCCGTCCACGCGCAGCACGACGCCGGTGATATAGTCGGCCTGCAGCAGGAAGGCCGCGGCTTCCGCCACTTCCTCCGGCTTTCCGGGCCGGCCCAGAGGAATGGCGGCCCGAAGGGCGTCCTCCGACAGGCCCAGGCCCTTCGTCATATCCGTGTCGATCAGTCCGGGAGCGATCGCGTTCACGGTGATCCCCCGGGAGGCGAGCTCCTTTGCCACGGTCTTTGTCAGGCCGATGATGCCCGCCTTGGAGGCGGCGTAGTTGGCCTGGCCGGGATTGCCCATGAGCCCGGCCACGCTGCTGATGTTCACGATGCGGCCGTATTTCGCCCGGAGCATCAGGCCGCTGCAGTGGCGGATCATGTGGAACGCGCCCTTCAGATTGGTATCGATCACCGCGTCGAAGTCCTCATCCTTCATGGCGGCCGCCAGGCCGTCCCGGGTGATGCCGGCGTTGTTCACCAGCAGCTGCACACCGCCCAGCTCCGCCTTGATCCTCGCCACCGTTTCCTTCACGGCCCCGCCGTCGGCAACGTCGCAGCGGTAGGTCTCCGCCCGGACCCCCATGGCCCGGCAGTCCGCCGCCACGGCCTCCGCCAGCCCTTCGTTCCCGGCATAGATCAGGGCCAGGTCCGCTCCCAGGGAGGCCAGCTTTCCGGCGATGGCCGCGCCGATGCCCCGGGAAGCCCCGGTGACCACGGCCACTTTGCCCTTCAGCATGACAGGACCTCCTTCCTCAGCGTTTCCAGATCCCCTGTTTCCGAAACGGCGAAGCAGCGGACGCTTCCGTCCGTCTTGCCGATGAGGCCGCAGAGGGTCTTTCCCGGTCCCAGCTCCACGAAGGTATCCGCTCCCGCGGCGATCATGCCCCGGACGGATGCTTCCCAGCGCACGGGAGAGCACATCTGCTTTCCCAGCGTGGCGGCCGCGCTTTCCCCGTAGGGCTCGCCCGTCAGGTTGGCGAACACGGGGATCGCCGGGGATCGCAGCGGCGAGGCATCCAGCTCCTTCTGAAAAGCCGCTCCCGCCTCCGCCATGAAGGGGGAGTGGAAGGCCCCCCGCACCTTCAGGGGGATGGCCCGGCCGCCCGCGGCCTTCACCGCGGCGGCGAAATCCGCCATTTCCTCCTCCGCGCCGGAGACCGTCACCTGTCCGGGGCAGTTGTAGTTCACCGGCCAGACCTGCCGGAAGCCGGCGCAGAGGGACTCGACCTCTTTATTCGTCAGCTTCACCACGGCGGCCATCCCGGTCCTCCGGGCCTCCGCGGCGCGCTGCATCAGTTCTCCCCGGCGGCAGGTGAGGCGGAAGGCGGTCTGCGCGTCCATGGCGCCGCCGCAGCAAAGGGCGCTCAGCTCTCCCAGGGAGAAGCCCGCCGCCATATCCGGCTCCAGGCCGATGGAACGGACCGACGCCAGAGCCGCCAGCTCCATGGCCACCATGCAGGGCTGGGTGTTGGCGGTCTCCTGCAGCTCCGCCTCGCTGCCCCGGAAGCACTGCTCCAGGGTGCCGGGGCGGAGAGGCTCCAGAGCGTCGAAAACGGCCCGGGCTTCGGGGCTGTGCTCGTAAAGGTCCAGCCCCATGCCGGGGGCCTGGGCTCCCTGGCCGGAAAACACAAAGGCTACCTTACCCATTTTTCCGCGCTCCTGAGGATGGGTTCCGCCCCCTCGCAGACTTCCCGGATGATCTCTGCGGCGGGCTGGATCCGGTTCACCATGGCGGCGATCTGCCCGGAGAGGAAGCAGCCTCTTTCCGTGTCCCCCTCCTGGACCGCAAGACGCAGGGCGCCAGTCCCCATTTTGTCCAGCTCCTCGTCGCTGGCCCCGCCGTATTCGGCCTTCAGGTAGGCCCTGGGGAAATTGGTGCGCAGCGCCCGGACGGGATGTCCCACCCGCTTGCCGGTCACCATGGTGCACAGGTCCTTGGCCTTGAGGATCTTTTCCTTATAAACCGGGTGGATGGAGCATTCCTCCGCGGAGAGGAAGCGCGTACCCATCTGCACGCCGCAGGCCCCCAGCATGAAGGCCGCTGCCATGCCCCGGCCGTCGGCGATACCCCCCGCGGCGAGCACCGGCAGAGAGGAAGCGTCGCATACCTGGGGTACCAGCACCATGGTGGTCAGCTCCCCCACGTGGCCGCCGCTTTCCCCGCCCTCGGCGATGAGCGCGCTGGCCCCGGCACGCTCCATGAGCTTCGCCATGGCTACGGAGGCCACCACCGGGATGACCTTGATGCCGGCGCCGCGCCAGAGCTCCATATACTGCGCGGGGTTGCCCGCGCCGGTGGTGACCACCGCCACCTTTTCCTCCGCGGCCAGCCTGGCGATATCGGCGGCAAAGGGGCTCATGAGCATGATGTTCAGGCCGAAGGGCTTCTCCGTCCGGCTCTTCGCGATGCGGATCTGCTCCCGGACGACATCCGCCGGGGCGTTGCCTGCGGCCACAATGCCCAGTCCGCCTCCCTCGCTCACCGCCGCGGCCAGGACGCCGTCGGCGATCCAGGCCATGCCGCCCTGAAAGACGGGGTATTCGATCCCCAGAAGGTCGTTCAGCTCGGTGTGCAGCATCTTCTCAGCCCATCTTGCTTTCGATGAAAGCCGCCAGCTCGCCTACGGTCTCCACCTTCTGGTCCAGCTCCACCTCAAAGCCGATCTTGTCTTCCAGGTCCATCAGCATCTCCACCGTGTCCAGAGAGTCGATGCCCAGGTCCTCAAAACGGCTGTCGGCGGTGATCTCGGAAACGTCGCAATCGTTGCGATCGGCGATCAATTCGGCAATGGCATCCAAAATCATGGCAGGTTCCTCCAATTGAATACACAAAATATAGTACATAGGACGCGGAGCGACCTGATG
>JAEEGL010335998.1_pt1 | contig 12038 bp, 10 predicted proteins | sample 9134231 | NCBI WGS metagenome assembly JAEEGL01 (sample SAMN16246548, study PRJNA631951) | gut metagenome | biome: gut microbiome; feature: rumen; material: fiber-attached | host: Bos | place: Iran: Karaj | collected 2018-10
CATTCAGCATTCTGCATTCAGCATTCTTTTTGCGCTTTCCCCTCAAAATCATCCTTTACCCGCCTTCCCGCCGCGCGTATGCTTCCTCTTGTTCTAGCGAACATAACACAGAAAGGGTTCCAACCAATATGACCAACGACCAATTCATCGAGTTCATGCAGGGCTCCCGCATGTACGACCTCACCATGAGGCTCTCGGTCCACACCCCCCCGTGGCCCAGCTACATGCCCCTCGGCATCCAGTACTTCAAGCGCCTTGCCGGCGCGCACATGGGCCAGGGCGCCAACGGCCAGATCATCACCACCAGCAACCATGTCGGCACCCACATGGACGGCGAAATCCACTTCTACCCCGCCGGCCGCGCCATCGGGCAGGTCCCCCTCGAGGACTGGGTCGGCGCCGGCGTCGTCGTCGACATCTCCAAGGAGGTCAAGGACTACTCCCTCTACACCCCTGAGATGATCATGTCCAAGGTCGAGGTCAAGAAGGGCGACATCCTCGTCATCAACACCGGCTACAACAAGTACGCCTGGGACCAGAAGACCGGCGACGAGCTCCGCTACTTCGTCCGCCATCCGGGCCCCTCCCCGGACTTCAACGGCTGGTGCAAGGACATGAAGATCAAGTGGATCGGCGTCGACTGCGGTTCCGCCGACCACCCCATGAACACCATCATCCGCACCTGGCACCCCGGCGAGTTCCAGAAGTGCGACGCCTTCATGCAGAAGACCTACGGCAAGACCTTCGACGAGATCTTCCCCAAGGACAAGTACTACCAGGTCATGCACCTCGACCTCTTCCCCAAGGGGATCGTCCATGCGGAAAACCTCGCCGGCGACATCAACAAGCTCGGCTCCACCCGCTGCTACATCGGCTGCTTCCCGCTCCGTGGCATCGAGATGGAATCCTCCATGTGCCGCATCGTCGCCTGGCTCCCGCCCGCCGAAAAGGCCCCCGCCAAGAAGGCCAAGAAGTAAGAATCGAAGGCATTTTGCCTCCCGAACACGGCCCGGCCCCCCGCCGGGCCGCTTTTTTTGCCCCCTTCCCTCTGGGCGCGCAGCGGCCCGCCCGCGGCTCATGCCTCAGCCCCCCTTCCTGCTCCCCGGCGCGTCAGCGCCCCCAATTGTGCATTGTGAATTATGCATTGTGCATTTCCCCAACCCCTCCGTGTCTCTGTGCCTCTGTGTGAGCTCCCCGCGCGAACTCCGGCGGCCAAGGAGCAATTTCAGTTTTCTCGATCATTTCGATATTTTCGAGAATATCGATAATATCGGGTCTCCTTGCACCGAGTTTTCGCCGAGTTTTCGCTCTGCCCCCCGGCCGCTTCCTTTCCCGCCCCTGCATTTCTCCCTCATCCGCCGCGCGTCAGCGCGCCCCCCTTTTCACTTTTCACTTTTCACTTTTCACTGCGCGCGTCAGCGCGCCCCCCCATCCGCGATCTCGTCCTCCAGGAACTCGTCGCGTTCCACAATGTCGTCGGAGGTGTTCTCCGAGAGGGCATCGGCGGCCTCCTCCTCGGGGGTACGGACCTCCGGGACCGCCTCCTCCACCAGCGGGATATGCATCTGGTTCGGGTTCTCCGGCGGCCGTTCCGCGGCCTCCACCACCGCGGCGGCCTTGGCCCGGCGCTCCCGCTGCCGCACCTGCTCGCCCTCCAGCCGGCGCAGGTCCTCCGTTCCGGGCAGCTCATCCAGGCTCTTCAGGCCGAAATGCTCCATGAACCGCTGCGTCGTTCCGAACAGCCACGGCCGCCCCGGGAGCTCGCTCCGCCCCGTCACCCGCACAAGCCCCAGCTCCAGCAGATTCTTCAGAATCTGATCCACCGCCACCCCGCGCACCGCCTCGATCTCCGAGCGCGCGCATGGCTGGCGGTAGGCCACGATCGCCAGCGTCTCCAGCGCCGCCATCGACAGCCGCGCCGGACGCCCCTTCTGCAGCATCGTCCGCAGCCACGGCCCGCACGCCGCATCGTTCTCCAGCCGCCAGCCCGCCGCCACCTCGATCAGATGAAAGCCCGCCTTACGCTCCGCCAGGTCCCGCCCCAGCTCCTGCAAGGCCTCGATGATCTGCTCGTCGCCCGCCTTCGCGAAATCCGCCGTCACGCCCCCCTGCCGCTCACCCGTCTGGGCCAGCACCTTGCGGATCTCCGCCAATCCCAGCGGGTCCTTCCGCACGAACAGCATCGCCCCGAGAATCTGCTTCAGTTCAGGCAACACGCCGCCAGCCGTCGCACTCATCACGTCTCATCCTCCATCCCCGGCAGACGGCTCTCCGCCTCCGCCGTCCTCTCCTCCGCGGCCGGCGGCTCCTGCCGCTCCAGCCAGATCTCCCCGTACGTCTCCTTCTGCACCGCCCGCGCCCGCCGCAGCCGCACCAGCTCCAGCAGCGCCAGAAACGCGCAGACGACCTCCTGACGCGTCTTCATCCGCGCCATCGCCTCCGTCAGCGAGAACCGCCCCTCCCGCCGCAGACGCTCGCCCAGGGTCCGAATCTTCTCCCCGACCGTCCATTTTTCCGCCAGAATCTCCCGCAGCTCGTCCGCCGGGGCCTTTTCCAGCGCATCATGGAAGGCCCGGATCAGGTCGAACAGCCCCACGTCCTGCAACGCGACGCCCGGCTCCTGCCCCAGGACCGCCTCGCCCGGCTCGCGCCCGAAGATGTCCTCCCGCTGCTCCTCGATCCCCTCCAGCAGAAGCGCCGTGTCCTTGAACTTCTTATACTCCACCAGCTGCCGCACCAGATCCCAGCGCGGGTCCTCCTCCTCCTCGGCCTCCTCCGGGCGCACCTCGGCCGGCAGCAGCATGCGGCTCTTGATCAGCATCAGCGTCGCCGCCATCACCAGGAACTCCCCGGCGATGTTCAGATCCAGCATCCGCATCATCTCCAGATAGCTGATGTACTGGCGCGTCACCGACTCCATCGGGATGTCGTAGATGTCCAGCTCGTCCTTCCGGATCAGATACAGCAACAGATCCAGAGGTCCCTCGAAGACCTCCAGCTTGACCTTGTAATCATCATCCTGAATGAGCGGTGCCATGCTTGCAACCCCTCAACTCTACCCTCCCCCGCCCTCCCCCGCAACCCCAAACCCCGCCCGCAGCCTCGCAAGGGGCGGGAATTGGGCTTGATTCAGGCGGGGGGCGGTGGCAGAGTTGGGGGGTATGGACAAGAACGAGCTCAGGTTGGATGGATACGAGGTGATGGGGAAGATCGGGGAGGGGGCGTACGGGGAGGTATGGCTGGCGCGGAAGGATGCGCGGTGGTGCGCGGTGAAATGCGTGCGGCGGGGGGAGGGGCAGGAGGACGCGGCACGGTTCGGGCGCGAATGGCGCGGGGTGCAGGTGGCGGCGCGGATGCCGTCGGTGGAGGGGTTCGCCGGGGTGCGCGACCTGCGGATGGCGGAGGACGGCAATTCCTTCTCCTACGCGATGGACCTGGCCGACGACGAGAACGGCCTTCCGCCGGAACCGGGACGGTACCGGCCGAAATCGCTGGCGTCCGTGATTGACGCGGAGGTGGCGCTGCCGCTGGCGGAATGCGTGGAGATCGGCATCCGGGTGGCGGGGGCGCTGGCCGAGCTTCAGAAACGCCACGTGGTGCACCGCGATGTGAAGCCAGGGAACATCCTCTTTTTCAAGGGGAAGGCGGTGCTAGCGGATGTCGGACTGCTGGCGGACGCGCGCGAGACGGCGTCGCTGGTGGGGACGCCGGGGTATGCGCCGCCGGAAGGAATCGGATCGGCGGGCGGCGACGTGTTCGGACTGGGGAAGACGCTATGGCGCATCAGCACGGGACGGCCGCCGGCCGACGCGTCGCTTCCGCCGTGCGCGGAGGCGGAGGTGGAGTCGCCGTTCTTCTGGCAGTGGCTGGCGCTGCTGGCGCGGGCGACGGCTCGCGACCCGGCGATGCGGCACCGCAGCGCGAAGGCGCTTCTCAAGGATTTGCGGAAGCTGCGGCGGGCGATGCGCCTGCGACGGCATCGGTGGGTGCGTTGGGCGACATGGACGGCGGCGGTGGCCGTGGCGGCCCCGCTGGTCTGGACCTTCCCCGCGTTCTCGATATGGCGGATGCAGCCGGATGAGTTCCGCTTCCACGAGTCGCCGCCGATGCCGTGGCGGTGGGCCAAGCCGCTGTTCGCGCCGTCCGAGGATCCGAAGGAGGGGCCACCCTATCACATGGACGAATTCCTGCGCAGCATCGAGGACACAAACCGCATGCTCGCCGATATCCATGAAACAATGTCAGGCCTGTCCGCCGAGGATCCGGATGACGAGGAGGAGGAGCCGTGAACTATAAGCCGTATCGCAACGAATCGACGCGCAGCAGCGTCCTGGCGGGGGTCTCCGGGGACCGCGACGGTGCGGCGTGGGCGCGGTTTTTCGACACATACGCGGGGTTCGTGTTCGGCGTCGCCCGGCGGCGGGGGCTGGCGGAGGCCGACGCGGACGAGATCGTCCAGCAGGTGATGGGAGAGCTGGTGAACGGGAAAGGGCTGGCGCAGTACGACCGGACGCTGGGGGGCTTCCGCCAATGGCTGGCGCGGCGGGTGGTCTGGCGGGTGACCAATTACCGGCGCGACGGCGAGGCGCGGCGCGCGGCGGAGGCCGGTTTCGCCGACGGATCGCGAGCCGAGGAGGGCCAGACGGGGGAGCTGGAGGAGGCCTTCGAGGAGGAGTGGCGGGCGGCGGTGCTGGAAGAGGCCCTGCGACGGCTCCGGGAGAACTCGAATTCCACGCATTACGCGGTGTTTTTCGCAAGCGCGATCGAGGGCCTCGACAGCGAGGTCGTGCGCCGGATGCACGGGATCGGCGCGGACAACCTCTATCAGATTCGGCGACGGCTTGGAGCGCGCCTGCGGGAGCTCCTGGAGGAGGCGCGCCGGGACTTGGAGGCCGGCGGCCCGCTCCCGGAGAAATAGCTCGCCCCACGACATTCCGCCCGCGTCAGGACGGACTGGCAGAAACCGCGTCGCAGGCCGGAGATGCGCGTGCCGCCTATGCCGCGCTTTGCGCCGAACTGGCCGAGGATGAAGCCCGGAACCGCCAGATTGTCGATGACGCACTATCCGCCGTGGCCGATGGCCGCTCGCCCGTTGTCCTGACCGAACGCAGGGCCCATCTCGAAACATTGCGCAGCTTGCTGGAAGGTCACGTCCCGCACCTCATCGTCCTGCGTGACGGCATGGGACGCCGCGAGGCCGCCGCCACGCGTGCCCGGCTTGCTCAAATTCCGGCCAACGAGGGACGCATCCTCCTCGCCACGGGCTCCTATCTGGGCGAGGGATTCGACGACGCCCGCCTCGACACGCTCCTGCTCGCCATGCCGATTTCATGGAAAGGCCGCATCACGCAGTATGTCGGCCGCCTGCACCGCCTCTGCGAAGGCAAGACGGAGGTGCGCGTCATCGATTATCTTGACAGCAATGTCGACCTTTTCAACCGCATGTTCGACCGACGCTGCCGTGGATACAAAGCACTGGGCTATGAGATTTGCCTCCCGCCCGGAGCCGCCGCAGGATGGCCCGCCGATGTCCCGTTGCCTGTCGAGCCCGCCTGGCAGGAAACCCATGCCGAAAGCATCCGCCGACTCTGCCGCGACGGCGTGGATGCCGCCCTCGCCAACCTTTTCGTGTGGGCCTCGCGACAAGCTGGCACCGCCACGCCCCCGGACGCCCGATCCGCCGCCTTGCGCTTCCTCCACAAACGCCTCGACACCCTCCCAGCCACCCACGGACACTTCCGTGCCAACGCCCGCCTCCCCATCCCGTGCGGCACCAACCCCGACCTCGAAGTCTCCCTACTTTCTTCCGACGACCATCTCGCCATCGAACTCGACACCCCCTCCGACCTCGCCAATCCCGACTCCTACCGCCGCGCCCGCCGCCAAGACCTCCTCCCCCAATCCGCTGGCTATCGCATCCTCCGCTTCCTCGTCCCCGACATCCCCGCCCGCCTCCCCTCCATCCTCGACGCCATCCTCCGCTTTGTGTCGCCGACTCTCCCTCCTTCAACACCGAATTGAAGAAGGTCGCTTCAAGGTGACTCAGATGATGAAAAACATCACCGTCCTCCCAAAAGAAGTTTTGAAATGCGTGGACAATAGGTTTTTACGACAACTGTACAGATGATGCAGCCAAACATTGCAAAAGCCCATCGAAGCATGCACATGCCCCCCGAACCGAGCCCCAATTGCCAAAACCAGCGGATACTATCCAGAAAATGCGTGAAAAACGGATGTGCTACGTAGAGCCCGAAACTTGTCCCTGTCAGCCATGCGGGCCACTTGCCGCTTGGCATGCACATCCAGATGAATGCCAGCAGGCAAGGAGTGAGGCAAGACATGTTCCGAAGGAAATAAGTCCCCAAGATACCTTCGGGAGCCGTCCAGCCGAATCCGGCGGACGCAAAGGATACCAGCTTGGTTGCCAGAAACAACAATCCCACCCACGCAGGAATACGTTTCACTTTGTCTGGGATGGCTTCGAACAGCCCCGTTCGCCAAGCAATACCCAACAAAAAATAGAATGTTCCGAATGGATAGAGGAGAATCCACTTACATGGATTCCACCACGATGAGGGATTCAACCAAGGAACACCTGCCGTTTTCAAAGTTGCCAAAACATAGACCGCCGTCAATCCCCATACGCCCGTTTTACGGACGATTCCATACAGGAGCGGACTCGCCAGACACAGGCAAATCAGCCATCGCAGAAACCAAAACGGCGGCAACAGCGGATTTTGGAGAAAATCCAGGCCGAACGTCTTGATCCATCCGGGAAAGCCCAAATTCCAGCACCACGTCCGGTGGGCGTGCAAATTGGCCAGAATGGCAATCGGCATCAGGTAGACCGCGAACAAGAGTGACCACATGACATAGGGAATCAAAAGCGTGCGGAACCGTTTCTTCATTTCCCTCGGATACCATCCCGGCTCCTCCATGTGCCCAGCCAGAAAAAATCCGCTGGCCATGAAGAAAAACGGAACGGCCATGTCGCCCAGAATTTCATGGAAAAATTCTATGAAAAACCATGGGAAGCTTCCGGCAGGGATCGGACTTCCCACGTGCATGAACACAACCAACACCGCACAAACGAGCGACATGTTGGCCATCTTGGCCGACAGTTGCTTGTCAATGGACAGCAGGGAAGGAGCAGACATCGTCATCTTCCAGACCGACCACGGGAAGGAGATGACTTGCGGATGCAATGGTCGTCGTCTTCGCCGGGAGGGCGCAGGACGGAGGTATCGATTCTCTGGAATGAGCTAGACTTTTCGCATTCCAAGTGCTGGGAGCCACTGCCGCTTTCGACGGTGTTTTTCCCCTCATCCAGACTGCGGAACAAAGCCTCCGCAACGATGGCTTCCACGGCTCCGGGCTTGCCCCAAATCTCGCCATCAACATACTCGGCCAGCTTTTCCAAGCCGGCGTCGGCCACAATTCTTTCCAAAGAAACCGTTCGCTTCATCCACCCGTAAGATCGGAGATGGGCCAAACAGGCCCGACCGTTTTCAAAGTCGTCCAACATCTCCTTATAGGCAACCTCGAATCCGGGATTGTTCATTTCCGTCGTGGGAAGCTGCCAAAACACGATACCTTCGACATTATCCACGCCACGCCAAGCCAGCAGGCCCGCCGCGTTGCTATAAAATTTCACATGTACCGAGGCTTGCAAAACCGCCTGGATGGTTTGCGAACGATTCCACGACAGGCAGCTCCACCCTGCACCTTCATGAAAACGCTGCAAGACCATCGGTCCTGCCCGCAAGATTCCAAACAGGGTCAGCCCAGCCATGATGGTACAAGGTATCCATCTTTTTTTCGCGAACCATGTTCCGGAAACATCGAGCATTCCGAACACAAGGAACGGCAGGACGGGAGACAACATGCGCCGATCGAAAGGTATGTCTGCATCAAACAGACTGTAAGAAAAACACAGAAACAGGAGGTAAGCTGGGACGGAAACACTCCAAAGCAATCGCCGGAGATTGCGGGCCGCCCAACCATCGATAAAATACCGGATGCACAGGAGAAGAATGATTCCCAACATCATCCAAGGCAGAGGAGGACAAGCCAGCCAAAGCCTGTCGGGAATAAACCAAGACGAAATGGTGGTGGCCATGTCCCCTAACTGATTTGCGCCCGCCCAGTGAAAGTCCAAAAACCGGTTGGTAGCCGTTCCCATACCCATCCGATGGATCAGTGCAACCAATGCCATGCCCGAGAAACTTAGGCACAAATGCGCTCCACTCCACAACCAATCGGACTTGCCATCCTTTTCAGTCCGCCATGCACACAAGGCAAAACACAAGGCAAAAGGCACTCCGGCATAGCGGGTCAAACATGCAACGCCTGTTGCCACAGCCGATATCCAAAACCATGCCGATTGCCTTGAATCACGCCACCGAGACAAACTGACGGCACCCAACACCAATCCCACCAGAAACAATCCTTCGGAAAGAGCTCGGGCATAATCTTCCAGGATGGCGTAATTTGCCAAAACAGCGCATGCACCCAACAATCCAATCCACCGATGCTCTTCGAAAAAACAACTTGTCAGGATGGTTCCGAACAAACACGCACACACTATGCTCCCCCATGCCGTTGCCTGAAGAACGCCCCCCCCGAGCAGCGAAATGAGCCGTAAAAACACGGGATATCCAACTCCGTAATGGGCGGGCATGTCCGTCCAGCATCCCGTTTGGGCAAAATTCAAGTAATGCACACTGTCGATGCTCGCGATTTCCGCTCCGTGGCGGCACATCAGAGCAACAACAAATGCGAACACAACACCGACAGAGATACTTGTTTCCCAAACAACAGCCTGTTTTATTCCGCTTGTGCTCTCTTCGATTTGTATTTTTTGCTTCATAAACAATGCCGCTCTTTAAATGATACTCCCCATGTTTGAAAGAAAACAGTTTCGGCAAGCAGGGAGGAGGCGCGGGGGGCACCTACTTGTTGGGGTCGACCCAAGTTTTGAGGAGATTGAAGAGGGCCTGGGCGGCGGCTTCGGATTTCTCGAAGAGGTACTTGGCGCGCACGAAGAACTCGCGTACGAGGGAGAAGACGCGGATTCCATTGGCAGACATGTCCGGTAGAAAGCCTTGCCGGGCGCGTCGGGAAACGGACGGGGTTCTTCCCTTCGGCCTTCAGCGCCGGGTTGAAGCTGAACAGATTTCATGCCCGCCGCTTTCATCTCGTCCAAGCAGTTATTTCCGAGCCAAAGCCCAAACACACAGCGGATAGTCGGGTTCGTTTTTCAGAGAATGCAGTCGGCGACAATAGTTTCTTCCCCTGAGTTGCAGACGAACGGCCTGCCGGTTTCCCCACGAATCCGTGCGGATGGATTCCGCTGGAAAACCACCCTCCTCAAGCAAATAACCGAGTCCCTGCGGCGTCCAACGGGTGCAGTCGATGGGACTGGCGTGGATTCTAAAAAGGAAGGGGGTGGTTGTCAGAAAAAAACCGCCGGGTCGGAGCATGGCATACACGTTTTTGACTGCGCGGTATGGATAGGCGAGATGTTCGAATACCTGTTCCGCGAAAACAATGTCGTATTGTTTCCCAGACGGTGGTGCGCAAATGTCAAATTCGGGATACCATCCTTCCGTGTAGCTTTTCCACGGTTTTTGGACACGCTTTTTCCAAAAACATCCCGAAATCTCGAAAGCATCCATTTGATCCGTCGGCAATGCGTCTATCCATTCCAGGGTTGTCCGGTTCATCACCACGCGGCTTAGCGATTCCTCGGTGTGTCCCACCAATTGTTGTACTAGTTTTTTCAGGATGTTGGACATGAAGCAGATTCCTTTCTTTCCGTGCAACGCTTCTTTACAGAAACCAGAAACGGCGGCCGGCGCGGGAGCGCCGGCCGCCGGGGAAGGCGCGAGGGGGGGCGCCTACTTGTACAGCTCGACCAGCTTCTGCAAGTGCTCGAACCGTTTCTGGGCCGCTTCTTCGCTCTTGGCGAAGAGGTCTTTCGCGCGCTCGGGGAACTTGCGGGCGAGGGAGGAGTAGCGGGTCTCGTTGGCCAGGAACGCCTGGTAGGAGCCGTCGCCGGGCTTGCTGGAGAGGGTGAAGGGGTTCTTCCCTTCGGCCTTCAGCGCCGGGTTGAAGCTGAACAGGTTCCAGTAGCCGGCCTTGACCGCCGCCTTCATTTCGTCCTGGCAGTGGTTCATGCCGCCCTTGACGCCGTGCAGTTCGCAGGGCGCGTAGCCGATGATCAGGGACGGCCCCGGATACGCTTCCGCCTCGGCGATGGCCTTGACGGCCTGCGCGGGGTTGGCGCCCAGCGCGATCTGCGCGACGTAGACGTAGCCGTAGCTCATGGCGATTTCGGCCAGCGACTTCTTGGCGACTTCCTTGCCCGCGGCGGCGAACTGGCAGACTTCGCCGATGTTCGAGGCCTTGGAGGCCTGCCCGCCGGTGTTGGAGTACATCTCGGTGTCGAAGACCATGACGTTGACGTCTTCGCCGCTCGCCAGCACGTGGTCGAGCCCGCCGAAGCCGATGTCGTAGGCCCAGCCGTCGCCGCCCATGATCCAGACGGACTTCTTGGAGAGGTAATCCTTCTTTTCAAGGATGGCCGGAGCGTCGGGGCAACCCGCGGCGGCGGCCTTCTCCAGCTCGGCGACCAGCGCCTTGCAGGGTTCGACGTTGCCGAGGGTGGAGTTCTTGGTCTCGACGAACTTGGCGACGGCGGCCTTGAAGGCGTCGCTCGCCTTGTCGGACTTGGCCATCTCCTCGATCTTGGCGATCAGGGAGTCGCGGATGTACTTCTGTCCGAGGTGCAGGCCCAGCCCGTGTTCGGCGTTGTCCTCGAACAGCGAGTTGGCCCAGGCGGGCCCCTTCTTGCTGTCCTTGTTGACCGTGTAGGGGCAGGTGGCGGCCGGTCCGCCCCAGATGGAGGAGCAGCCGGTGGCGTTGGAGATGTACATGTGCTCGCCGAAGAGCTGGGTGATGAGGCGCGCGTAGGACGTCTCGGCGCAGCCGGCGCAGCTGCCGGAGAACTCGAGCAGCGGCTGGTTGAACTGGGAGCCCTTGGGCGTGAGCGGGTTCATCCCGGCGTCGTCCTTCTTGGACACCTTGGCGACCATGTAGTCGAAGACGGGCTGCTGGTCGGCGACCTGCGTCTCCTGCGGCACCATCGTGATGGCCTTGGTGGGGCAAACCGTGACGCATTCGCCGCAGCCCATGCAGTCGAGGGGCGAGACGGCCATGCAGTATTTGTATTTGCCGGCCTTGGGCTTGGTGTCGGCGAGCTTGGCGCCGGCGGGCGCGGCGGCGGCTTCCTTCTCGTCGAGGAGGTAGGGCCGGATCGTCGCGTGGGAGCAGACGAACGCGCAGTTGTTGCACTGGACGCACTTGGAGGCATCCCATTCAGGCACCATGACGGCCGTGCCGCGCTTCTCGTAGGCGCTGGCGCCCAGCTCGAACTGGCCGTCGGCGCACTTGGCGAACGCGCTGACCGGCAGGCTGTCGCCGTCCATGAGGGCGATGGGCTCCATGAGCTTCTCGACCATCTCGACGGTCTTGGGGTCGCCGGACAGCGGCGCCTTGGGGGCGTCGGGTTCGGGGTTGGCCCAATCGGCGGGAACGGCGACCTCGTGGAGGGCGTCGGCGCCGGCGTCGATGGCCTTGCAGTTCATGTCGACGATGTCCTGGCCCTTCTTGGAGAACTTGGCCACGACCTTTTCCTTCATGTACTTGATGGCATCCTCGGGCGGGAGGACGTTCGCGAGCTTGAAGAACGCGGACTGCAACACCGTGCTGGTGCGCTTGCCGAGGCCGATCTTGCCGGCGATGTCCACGGCGTCGACCGTGAAGACGCGGATCTTGTTGTCGGCGATGTACTTCTTCGCGGCCGCGTTGAGGTGCTTACCGAGCTCCTCGTCGTTCCACTGGCAGTTGATCAGGAAGGTGCCGCCGGGCTTGACGTCCTGGACCATCTTGTAGCCCTTGACGATGTAGGACTGGTTGTGGCAGGCGACGAGGTCGGCCTGGTTGATGTAGTAGGGGCTGCGGATGGGCTTGTCGCC
>JAEEGL010424721.1_pt1 | contig 12038 bp, 10 predicted proteins | sample 9134231 | NCBI WGS metagenome assembly JAEEGL01 (sample SAMN16246548, study PRJNA631951) | gut metagenome | biome: gut microbiome; feature: rumen; material: fiber-attached | host: Bos | place: Iran: Karaj | collected 2018-10
ATGGCAGCTGCTCAGCTCAAGGACTTCCTCGAAAACGGAAATATCGTAAACTCTGTAAACTTCCCAAAAACTGTTACAGACAACCCTATTCCAGCAGGCGGAACACGTCTTTGTATCAGCCACAAAAACATTCCTGATACAATCTCTAAGTTCACAACAATCCTCGGTGAAGCAAAGTTGAACATCAGCTCATTCATCAACCAGGCTCGCGGCGACGTTGCTTACAACATCATCGACGTAGACGGTGTTGTAACAGATGACATCATCGCAAAACTTGCAGCATGTGACACAGTAAACAGAGTTCGCCCAATCTTCGGCTAATTCAGTGAATTAAAAATATAAAGTCATATAAACCTTAACAGCAGAGTCGCAAGGCTCTGCTGTTTTTTTTTATCTGAACTCTATTCCTGTTAAATCAACACCAAGATTTTCAATAGCGGCTTTTAAATTTTCTTTGGTAGCATAAATGTCAGGTCTATAACCTTTGCCATCGCCTTCATAGTTTGGAATTGATTTAATATGTTTCATTTCTGTAGTCGGAAGCCAGAATTTAACATTATCTTTTGTAATAAGCTGGCAATTACCATATAACTGAGCACCGCCAGAATTTGTTCCGACCAGTATCACTTTTTGATCTCCTAATGCAGATTCTGAACACAACCAGTTACCAGTTCCATAAACTTCGCCTGCAGAGAATGACCATCTGTCCTGTAAAATGATAAGTGTTCCTTCATACTTACAGGAAGCTAACACTCCAAAAAAAGTAATAAGAGGAGCATCGCTTCCTCCAAAGTTTGAACGGAAATCTAAAATAATATAATCAAATAAAAGAGCTCTATATGACATTATTCCTAATTTTTCATAATCAACATTAGAATCTGTACAATTATTACATCGCACATAGAAGGCATTTGAAGTTTCCTTACATTCAAAAGTATTGTCTGGATCTATACTTTTATTTGTTGTATCACTGTCAAATTTACGAAGATATACAAAAGTCTCATCCACTTTTATCTGCAAATGCCAATCATAAATATATTTTTCTAATACCTCTTTTAACTGCTCAAAATCTTTTGCAGCGTTTAATTTACTTTTTGAAAAACCATTCTGCTTACTGTCTTCAAAACCTGCATATTGAGTTGAAAGCACTTCGTATATTATTTTTTTTTCTTGTTTTAGATTTTTAGATTCTCCAGACAGACTTAAAGAAAAATATAGTGCACAAATCAAACTTATTAATACTTTTTTCAATTTTTTCTCCAGAATCAACTTAATAACTAATCAATAAAGCCCTTACAACCCCATTTTAAGATTGTATGATAACCAAGTTTGCTGTACCATTTTTCAAGATGAGTATAATGAATCCAGGAAATATCAAAACCTTCTTTCTGTATAAGTTCAGTTGCAAGGCGAACCATCTCAAGACCAATCCCCTGCTTGCGATATTCCGGAACAGTTCCAACACAACCAGGTCCTCCAATACGAAGTCCCTGCTGTTCCCCCCAATCATCTAAAAGACAGAAGGATGCAATTTTATCTCCATCAAGAGCACAGAACGCACGTCTGTCTTCGGTAAAGAATTTAACCCAATCCTTATCTACAACTTCAACTGCAGCCTGAAGCTTTGCAAATTCCCCATGATATATTCCAAAAGAAATATTGGAAGGAATGTTTGTCTCAAGTTTTAGAGCCGATTCTTTTTTCAGTTCAAGAATCAATTCTGCAAAAACTCTATCTTCCGGCATTTCGCGAATGTAATCGGCCTTAAAAAAATCCGGGTGCATCTGATTAAATAATTCTTTGTAATTCATTATCTGACTCCTATAACATATAAAATATAATTACATTGCAAGTTCAATGATTTTTTTGATATGAATTTCAACAGCATCAAAACATGCAACCGGACAATTTTTAGAATTCAACAGAAGAGGAAGTTCTGTACAACCAAGAATAACTCCTTCGATTCCATTTCTTTCTACCATCTTATTAATTATTTCAACAAACTCAGTCAGAGTAGATTCTTTTACAATTCCTTTTTCCAGTTCTTCATAAATGCGTTTTGCAACAAGCTCCCGTTCATCCTGCTCTGGAACAAAAACCTGAACTCCTGCCTCAAGAAGATCTTTTTTCATATACTCCTGTTCCATTGTAAAAATAGTACCAAGCAGACCAATCTTCTTTATATCTTTAGACACAACTGCTTCACAGACAGTTTTTGGAATACTAACTAACGATAGTTTGGTACCTGAACGTTTTACAAATTCATCAAATACAATGTGCATGGTAACTGCTGTAAGAGAAATAACTTCACAGCCAGTTTTCTCAAGACATGTTACTTTCTCTGCAAGATAATCTGCAAGTTTGTCGTAATCTTTATTACAAACATAATTCCAGGCACGTCTGAAATCTACACTTTCTATGGCAATATCAGGCATAGCTGATTCACCAGTCAGACTGTCTATCCGGGAGTTAAGTTCTTTGTAATACATTAATGTTGATTCTGGACCGGTACCACCGACTAATCCAATTTTTTTAATTTTGTTCATTTTTAATTCCTTATTTATAAATATTTTTTAATTTTAAAATTTCAAGGTTCCTACTACTGTAGTTTCATCATCATCCTGATCAGAAGACTTCTTTTTGTTACGTGGACTCTGGCTGTCAATTTCTTCGGCATATGCAATTTTTTCTGCACGGCTAAGCAAACCGCCACGTTTCTTTTCAGAACGAGTTTTTGGAGAAGTAAGAAAAGCAAAGAGACTTCCGCAAAGCCCGCCTGCAATACAGATAATAATCCGTATTGCACCTGCACCACTGAAAACCTCAAGCATAACAAAAAGAATCATTACTGCTGCAAACGAAAGAGGAAACTTCTTTTTTGAAAAAGACATAAAAGCATTAAGAAAAATCATCATGCTTACAACAGGAACTGCTCCGACAAGGCTTTCTGAACAGAAGCAGGCATTCAAAACTCCGGAAAAAAGAGCTGACACGAAAATCATAATCCCAATAATCACTGATCCATAACGCTCTTCCATTGCAGGACCAAGAAGCATAATTAAAATCAGATTGGTAATAAGGACAGCACCTTCTCCGGCTCCAAAAATGTATAAAAGCAGTCTGAAGTATGAAATTGGCTGAGATACAATAAAAGGCAAAGCCCCTGCTGTAGAAGTTGGAGAAGACAGAATCTTATTCAGAGCCCCATTTTTTATAGCAAATGTACTTAATAGGAATAGAATTGCACAGATAATTACAAAAGTCAGAGTAACTGGTGCATCATAGGAAACTTTTAAATTGAAATTAAACTTCTTTTTAGCCATGGCTATTATTATAAAGCAAAAGATTTAGGGGTCAACTGTAATTTTATGGAAAATCCGATGTTTTTATGTTATATTATAGGTATGAGTGATTTGAGTAATCAGATAATAAACACAGGAAGTGGAGTTGCCGAAGACACATCTATTATGCCTCCCCCAGAAAGTAAGGTTATCTTCTATAATGATGACTTTACTACAATGGAATTTGTTGTTGATGTACTGGTTTCTATTTTTAATAAATCACATGATGAAGCAGAGGGATTAATGCGAAATGTACACGAAAACGGCTCTTCTGTGGTAGGAGTGTACACCTATGATATCGCAGTATCACGCACAAATCTCACTATTCAGGCAGCACGCAAAAACGGTTTTCCGTTGAGGGTAGAAGTTGAGTAATCAGGAAAAACCACAGGGATCCGTAAAGCAGATGAAGGTTAGCGCAATGCTAAGCCGAATTCTCTCTGAATCTCTTCTTGTAGCAAAAGATTTTCATCACGAATTTTTCACACCTGAGCATGTTCTTGCAACTGCAATTAAAGATGAATTTGTTGAACAGCTTTTATTTAACAGCGGTGCAGATACAAAAGAACTGAAAATCGAAGTAAATAACTACCTTGCAACAAAGCTTCCAGTTATTTCTGAAGCAGCTAATCCGGAAATCATAAAGGCACCTGTAGAATCTGCCGGTTTTCAGGCGATGATGAATCGTGCCGTTTTCCACTGTATTTCAAGCGATTCAGACATGATTGATATCACAGATATTCTTATCAGCATGCTCGATGAACAGAAAAACTACAGTTCATATTTTTTGAAAATAAGCGGAGTTGAAAGATTAAAACTCCTTGAAAATATCACAAAAGCAAGGCCTCCAAAACGTGGTATTCAGCAGCCAGCTCCAGGACAGCCAGGGCCGGAAGGAATCGGTTCAAATAATGCCGGAGGCCTAAAACGCTTTACTGTAAACATGACAGAACTTGCCTCAAAAGGTGCTTATGATGTTCTTGTTGGCCGCGAAACAGAAATTGAAAGAACAATTCAGATACTCTGCCGACGTACTAAAAATAATCCGCTTCATGTTGGTGATGCAGGCGTCGGAAAAACAGCAATTACACAGGGACTCGCACAGCGTATTGTAAACGGACAGGTTCCTGATCTCTTAAAAGGTTATACAATTTATTCCCTTGATATTGGACTTCTGCTTGCAGGTTCTAAGTTCCGCGGAGACTTTGAAGAGAGACTTCACTCAGTAATTGATGAACTTAAAGAAAAGAAAAAATCAATATTGTTTATAGATGAAATTCATATGATTATGGGAGCGGGATCAAACGGTTCTACTCAGGTTGATGCAGCAAATCTTTTAAAGCCTGTACTTTCTTCTGGTGAAGTAAAGTTTATAGGTTCTACAACCTTTGAAGAGTATTCAAAGAATTTTGAAAAAGACCGCGCCCTCGCCCGCCGTTTCCAGAAAATTGATATTCTTGAACCGACTCCACAGGAAACCGTTCAGATTATAAAAGGACTGCTTCCTAAATATGAAAAGCATCATAATGCTGTATATTCTGCCGGCGCTGTTGAAGAAGCAGTTAAACTTTCCGTACAGTTTTTGCCAGACAGAAAACTTCCAGATAAGGCAATTGATATTATTGATGAAGCAGGCTCATATCAGCACATCCTGAAATCCGGCGGATTTACCGGCCGTCCCGGCACCGTCTCACACCCGGGCCTCGTCGTAACCGCGCCAACACCAACCCGCGTCACAACAGACATCATCCGCCGCGTCACCTCGCGCATAGCGAAAATCCCGCTGGATGCACTCCGCGGAGAAGAAAAAGATGCGCTGCGCTCAATAGAACAGACACTCTCACAGGATATTTTTGGCCAGGAAACTGCAGTGGCAACCCTCGGTAAAGCCGTGAAACGTGCCCGAGCCGGTTTCCGCGCCCCGGAAAAACCTGAAGCCTGCTACCTTTTCGTGGGCCCTACCGGCTGCGGCAAGACAGAGCTCGCCAAGACCCTCGCCCATATACTCAAAGAGCCGCTGCTCCGCTACGACATGAGCGAGTATCAGGAAAAGCATACAGTCAGCAGACTCGTTGGTTCTCCTCCGGGATACGTTGGCTTTGAAGAAGGCGGACAGCTTGTTAAAGATGTACGAAAAAATCCTCGCGCTGTAATCCTTTTTGACGAAATTGAAAAAGCAAACGAAGACATTTATAACGTACTGCTTCAGGTAATGGACTATGGCCAGCTAACAGACAATCAGGGACGTAAAGCAGATTTCCGTTCCTGCATAATCATTATGACAAGCAACGCCGGAGCACGCGACCTTGAAAAAGGTAGCATAGGCTTTGGTGACGATACCTCAAGCAATATTGAAGCTTCAATCAAAGATGCCGTAAGCCGCGAATTCCCTCCAGAATTCCGTAACCGTCTTGATGCAGTAATTCCTTTCAATTATCTGGATATTGAAATTGCAAAGCAGGTTTGCCAGAAAGAAATTAATAAGCTTGCTTTGCGCATGAAGGAAAAGAAGGTTCAGCTCACTGTAACCGACCGCGCCGTGCAGTATCTTACAGAACTCGGTTATTCAAAAGAATTCGGAGCGCGCAATATTGCCCGCACTGTCGAAGAAGAAATAGCAAATAATCTTGTTGATGAAGTTTTGTTTGGAAAACTCGAAAAGGGTGGTTCTGTTACAGCTGATTACAAGAGCTCAAAAAAATCAGCTAAATCTCAAAATGGTATAACTTTCAGCTATGGAAAAGAAAACAGCTAGGCTCATCAAATGGATTCTATTAATTTTTTCTTTTCTGGCGCTTCTCGTCTTTTCAATAGTTTTTTATACAGTATTCCTTTCTTCTCATGCCAGAATACAAAATCAAAATGAATACGATACATCAGATAATTTCCTTTACCATGTAATAATCACCGGTACTTATGAAAACCAGAGTTTTTTAAGTGATGTATATAAGGGTGCTTCAAAACTGGCAGAATCCTACAAAACTATTGTAGACCTTCATGTTCCAAAATCTCAGGCAGATACAGAATCCCTGCAAAGTCTTTTAGATTACTGTTCATTCCTGAATGCAGACGGAATTATAATTTATATCGATTCTTCAGAAGACAATCCGAAACTTCTTACCAGAAATGATTTTCCGACAATCCCAGTTATAACGACAGGACAGTTTTCGCCGAATATTCAGCAGATTTCTTTTATCGGAATCAACAACTGGGAACTCGGAAAAAAAATTGCAGATGAAACTCAATCTCTGCTTCCTTCCGGTGGAAAAGTTTTTATCATCAATGATTCAATTGGTCAGAATTCCAGCAGCCTTATGAACGGAATTCAGACAGCTCTTCAGGATAATTTTTCCATATCAACAATTGTAATAGAAGAAATTGCTCCGGATTTTCTATTGGATGGGACAGACAATATTTTTATTACCCTCACAGAAGATTCAACTATCTCTCTGGCTCAGGTTCTTTCTGAACAGTTTGATATGACTTCCTATAAACTGATTGGCTTTGGTGGCAATGAAGTTTGTCAGCTTTATCTTCAAAAAGGCTGGATTCATGAACTGGTTTCCCTTGATCCTGAAAAAATCGGAGAAACAGCTATAAGGGAACTGTTTGAATACCGTACAAAAGGCTATGCAAACAGTTATATTACTGCTGATGTAAAAATCAGTAATTCTCCACAGTGAGGCAGAGATGAAGTTCAATCCAATAAACTACATCAGAAATAAAAGCCTCCGCTGGCGAATTATGATTTGTATCGGTATTGCCATTCTTATGCTGGTAGCAAGTCTTCTTACTACAATGCGTCTTAATACGGACTCAATGAACAGCATTGGAGATTCCTATAAATCAAACTCTGAACTCACCCATTTCTCTCAGGCTGTTTCTGCTACGGAAAAGGCTATGGAGGATTATGTAAGCTACAGGACCTTTGAAAGTATTGATGCCTATTATAATTCACGAACTAAAATTGAAGATTTCTATGAAAATCTTCAGGAATTTCCCTCTAAAAATGAAATTGCCCATAAAGAATACATTATCCATCAGCTTACAGAAGCCTTTTTATACTATAGTAATCTTGCAATTTCAGCGCGTCGTGCAAATAACGAAGCTGAAATATCTATTTCCTACTCTTACGCAATGGATAGCTACAACTATCTGAAATCTCAAATCCTTGAATTAAATAATTTAAGACTTCAGCAGAACGCCGCTCGTTATGAAGCAAATCAGTCTAAGATTGTCATTTCAAATACACTCGGTATTATTTTCTTCCTTGTATTCTCCGTAATGATTTTCTTTGTACTCTATTTCACCATTACTTCCATCATGGAGCCTCTTGTTGAAATTTCTGATGTTGCGCACAAGGTTGCAAGACGTAATTTTGATATTCCTCTGTTTAACCGCACGTCTAATGATGAAATCGGAAACATCTGTAAGGCCTTCGACAGAATGATTATCAGTATTCGCGAATACATTGATACTATCTGGGAAAAAGCCCGTACAGAAGCTGAACTCAAGGAAAAGGAAATTGAAATGCAGGCACTTTATACTGATGCACAGCTTCGCGCCCTCCAGAATCAGATAAACCCTCACTTCCTCTTTAATACTCTAAATACAGGTGCTCAGCTGGCAATGATGGAAAATGCAGATAAAACCTGTTACTTTATTGAACAGGTTGCAGATTTTTTCCGCTACAATATTCAGCAGCAGAGCCGTACAGTATCAATTGACGAAGAACTCGCTTTGGTAGATAATTTTGTATACATAATGAAGGTGCGTTTTGGAAACCGCCTTGAATTTATAAAAAAGATTCCCGAGGGTAATTTCCCTCAGCAAATTCCTTCAATGACACTTCAGCCGCTTGTTGAAAACTGTATAAAACATGGGCTTAAGAACTCTAAAGGAAAAGTTTGTCTCGAAGTATCTGTAGAAGAAAAATATATTGTCATAAGTATTTCTGATAATGGAGAAGGCATGCCTCAACAGACAAGGCAGGCTGTCTTTGAAGCCGTAGCTTCCGGCACTACAAGACTTGCACCTCAGGTGCTGGATGATAATTCCACACATAACGGAACAGGTCTTATAAGTGTATTCTTAAGACTCCGGCTCCAGTTCCATCGGGAAGATCTTTTTGATATTACAGATGCTGATGAAAGTGGCACTAAGTTTATAATCAGGATTCCTAAGCATGTTTAATATTTTAGTTACAGATGACGAACAGATTGTAATTGATTCTCTTTCCTTTATTATCAACAAAAACTTTGCTGATAACACAAAGGTATATACTTCTCTTTCCGGCACAGAAGCCATTGAAATCGTCATGAAAGAAAATATTGATATCATCTTTATGGATATCAACATGCCGGGATTAAGTGGGCTTGAAACTGTCAGTGTAATAACAAAGCTAAAGCCTAACATCGTATTTGTAATTCTCAGTGCATTTGACCGCTTTCAGTATGCGCAGGAAGCAATAAACCTTGGTGCCTACAAATACATCACAAAGCCTGTAAACCGTAATGTTGTAATAGAAACAATTCGCGGCGCAATGCAGCTGGTTCAGGAAAAGCAGGGAAAACTAAGTGCAGATATGGAGCTTCACAAAAAGCTTGATATGGTTTCTCCTATGATTGAAAACGATTTCATTTATGCCTGCATTTACAATAATGATAAGTCTATAGATCTTTCATCATATCTTGATTATTTTAATCTTTCTGATAATCCGTGGGTTTTCTGCTGTTTTGAATTCCCGAATATCAATTCCGATAACCAGTACAGCACTTATCTGAAAATTCATGATTTATTAAATACTGAGCATCGCTGTCTTGTTAGCAGTTTTATTATGAATCGCATTGTCGTTTTCTACCCTATTTTTTCCGTTAATCCGGATTATTCAGAAATTCAAGGTCAGCTGAAAAAAATCTATACTACCCTAAGCTACAATATCGGAGCGGGAATTCGTGCGGGAATAAGTACTATATTTTCTGATATAACTAAACTTCAGACTTCTTACAGCGAAGCGCTTTCTGCCTTAAACAAAACTGCATCTGATGGTGGAATTAATTTTTCTGACGCAGTTCCATCGGCTAGTACGCTGGTAACCAATGTCCGAAGATCCAGCATCCCGGAATTCAGAAATCAGATTATCAGTAAGCTTTCTTCGGGAGATTCCAGCGGTGTAAAATCCTTCCTGGAACTGTACACCTCTGAATTGATTTCTCAAAATCTTGATGTAAACAAAATCAAAAATACTTTCTTTGAATTAATTGTCACTGCAAAAAACGCAACTCATGAACTGAATAAAAACTTCTCCAGCGATACTTTTGATAACGCTTTTGCAACTCTCAGTGCGGAAAATGATATTAAGCTGATTAAAGAGTTTGCTCAGAAATTCCTGATGGAATGTACTCAGGCTGTTTCAAGTGTAAAAAAGGCTGAAGAAAATCCTATAATAAAAAAGGTTTGCGCTTATGTCGACGAAAATCTTTCCTGTGATATTTCGCTTGAAACTGCTGCTGACTTTGTAGGCGTAAGTTCATTCTATTTAAGTAAACTCTTCAAAGAAGAAAAAGGTGAAACTTTTATCAACTTTATTTCAGACAAGCGTCTGGAAAAGTCTCGCCAATTACTTTCAGAAACCAACCTTTCCATAAAAGAAATTACTGCTGAAGTTGGTTATAACGACCAGAACTATTTCAGTCGTATTTTCAAAAGCAAATATGGTCTTTCGCCAAAGGAATACAGGAAGGTAAAATAATGTTAAAAAAGTTTTGTCATTCTGAATTAATTTCAGTTTCTACAAGCACTCGCTGCGTCAGTTTCGGTATGTCTCTTATTCTTTGTCTCGTACTTATATTTCAGGTTTCCTGCAAAAAACAGGAATCTACTTCTGCGGTGCGCCAGCCGGTCGCTTCTCAAGCGAATCGAATTACCATAGGGTTTTCTATAGACACTCTGGCAATTGAACGCTGGCAGCGCGACATGGACGTGTTTATTAATAAGGCGAAGGAAATGGGCGCGGACGTAATTGTCCAGAATGCAGGAAACAGTATTGAAGAACAGAACCACCAGCTTATGTATCTTCTGGAACGAAACGTTGACGCCGTTGTTGTTCTTCCAAAAGATGCAGCTTCCATCACCGAAAGTGTTCAGAAGCTTCGCGCAAAAGGTATTCCGGTTATTTCCTACGACCGTCTCGCTCTTAATGCAGACGTAAATCTGTATCTTACAATAGACAGCAAGAAAGTTGGCGAGCAGATGGCTCTTGAAATGCTTCGTCACACAAGCGGCAGAAACTGGTATCTGATTCTTGGCCCGGCAGAAGATTACAACATGACACTGATAAAAGAAGGTATAGACAGAATTATTAAAGATTCTCCTGTAAGAATTAATCATATTTTTTATACTGACGGCTGGAATTATGATTTATCATACCAGGAAATGGTACGTATTCTTAAAAGCGACACTTTCCCGGATGCAATTATATGTGGAAATGATGCGGTTGCCGCAAGTGTTATTCAGGCAATAAACCGTTATTATCCTGATACCCATATTCCAGTCTGTGGTCAGGATGCAGATATTTCTGCCTGCCAGTACATTGTACAGGGAAAACAGGAATTTACTATCTATAAACCTATTATTCAGCTTGCTGAAGTTGCTGCAGAGTGTGCCGTAAAGCTTGCCCGCCAGGAAGAACCTGACGATACAAGATTCAGAAGCAGTTATATTGATAACGGCTTTGGAAGAATTCCTACAATCTGGCTGGATCCTACCTATGTAGATAAATACAACCTCGACAAAGTGATTATCGAATCCGGCTTCCACAGCGCAGCCTCGGTATATAAAGAATAATGGTGGTTTCTAAACGGTGATTTCGATACCGCTTCGCCTACTCAACCACCGTAAAATTAGCATAAATCAAACCACAAATTTTTACAGAAATTCACCTTTTTCCTAATACAAATCCCCTATCTGAAATCAGAAAATAGCAAAAATTTGAAGAACTACAGCGAATTTACTCCTCTCTTACAGGTTATACTTCAAACTGTAAAAAAGAGCCGTTGGCTCTATATAAAAAAAATTTAGGAGTGTTTTTTCGTATGAAAAAAATTATTGCTATTCTTTTGGCAACTGCAACACTTATGGGTGCAGTATTTGCTAAGTCAGCTAAGGGAACAAAAGTTGGTGTATCTATGCCTACAAAAGACCTTCAGCGCTGGAACCAGGATGGAGCTAACATGAAAGCTGAGCTTGAAAAAGCTGGCTTCGTAGTAGATCTTCAGTATGCAAACAATGAAGTTGCAACACAGATTTCACAGATCGAAAACATGATTACAGGAAAATGTAAGATTCTCGTAATCGTAGCTATCGAAGGTTCTTCTCTTTCAAATGTTCTTGAACAGGCTAGAAAGAAGAAGATTCAGGTTATCGCTTATGACCGCCTTATCCTGAACACAAAGGCTGTAACATATTATGCTACATTCGATAACGAATTAGTTGGAAAGATGCAGGGACAGTACCTCGAAAGAGCTCTTAACCTCAAGAACCGCACAAAAGATGATCCAGTTTACATGGAATTCTTCACTGGTGACCCAGGTGACAACAACGCTACATTCTTCTTCAACGGTGCTATGAAGGTAATTAAGCCTTACCTCGACAGCGGAGTTGTTGTTTGCCGCTCAGGCCAGACAACAAAAGCTCAGG
>JAEEGL012269095.1_pt1 | contig 12038 bp, 9 predicted proteins | sample 9134231 | NCBI WGS metagenome assembly JAEEGL01 (sample SAMN16246548, study PRJNA631951) | gut metagenome | biome: gut microbiome; feature: rumen; material: fiber-attached | host: Bos | place: Iran: Karaj | collected 2018-10
ACTTAAGGGTATCCGTGTTGTAAAATGTTAATCCGTGGCGGGTTTTATGCGGCCCGGACATCCGCATAATATTGATCCTTCCACATATATGCCAAGGGGGTAGTACCCGTGATGTATGCGTCTCCCAAACGCTTAAGTCTGCAGCATGGATTTTTGATTTTCTTTTTGTACTTTTTGGAGGAATAAAATGAAAACTTATATGCCCAGTGCGGCAGCCATTGAGAGAAAATGGTATGTCGTTGACGCAACTGATAAGACTCTCGGACGTCTTGCATCGGAAGTTGCATCTGTCCTCAGAGGAAAGAATAAGCCTATCTTTACACCCAACCTTGATACCGGCGACTATGTTATCGTAGTTAACGCTTCCAAGGTTAAGGTAACCGGAAAGAAGCTCGATCAGAAGATCTATCACGATCACTCTGATTATGTAGGCGGAATGAAGGAAGAGTCTCTCAGAGACAGACTTGCTAATTCTCCCTGCGAAGTAGTTGAAGAAGCAGTCAGAGGAATGCTCCCCAAGGGACCCCTCGGAAGAGATATGTACAGAAAGCTCCATGTATATGCAGGAGCAGAGCACGATCACGCTGCACAGAAGCCTGAAGTGCTTGAGTTCTAAGAAGGGAGATAAGAAATGGCTAAGAAGTCAGATGTAAAATATTACGGAACCGGCAGAAGAAAGTCTTCTGTCGCCAGAGTATATCTCAGTGCCGGAAAAGGTGAGATCACTGTCAACGGAAGATCCATCGATGAGTATTTCGGAACCGAGATCCTTAAAACCATAGTTCGTCAGCCCCTCGTAGTAACCGGTACCGAAGGAAAGTTCGATATCAACGTTACCGTAAAGGGCGGCGGAACTACAGGTCAGGCCGGCGCAGTTCGCCACGGAATTTCAAGAGCACTTCTTCAGGCAGACGCTGAGTACAGACCCGCTCTCAAGAAGGAAGGATTCCTTACCAGAGATCCTCGTATGAAGGAGAGAAAGAAGTACGGTCTCAAGAAAGCAAGACGTGCACCTCAGTTCTCAAAGAGATAATTACAAAAACCTGCAACGTATGTTGCAGGTTTTTTTATTATCCCTGAGAACTGAGGTAACTTCTCGGCATAGCCTCGACAGTTCTCAAAGAGATGATAAGGAGGGAAAACAGAATGTATGAAGAATTTATAAGTCCCGATTTCAGAGGGGCGGGATACATTATTCAAAATGGTGAAGTGGTTTTGGAGCAGGCATACGGCTACAGGGATTATGCCAATGAACTTCCCAATAACATTGATACAAAGTTTGCCAGCGCTTCCGCAGGAAAAGTATTTGTTGCGGTCGGTATCCTGCAATTGATCGAAAACGGGAAGATTAAGTTTGATGATACGATCGGAGAACTTATCAAGATCGACTGGAAAGATATTGACCCTGATATAACTGTTGAACAGCTCCTGACACATACATCGGGAATACCGGATTATTTTGATGAAACGGTTATGGATGAGTATGAGGAACTCTGGATAGATTATCCCAATTACAAGATCAGACATAATGATGATCTGCTCCCTTTGTTCATAGACAAGCCCATGATGTATCCGAAGGGAACAAAGTTCCAATATAACAACACGGGATTCGCCGTACTTGCGATGATCATTGAGAGAGTCACGGGTCAGCCTTTCGATGTGTATCTCAAGGAGAATGTATTCGATAAATGTAATATGACAGGTACGGGCTATTATGAACTGGACAGATTACCCGGAAACTGCGCTACCAATTATGTGTGGTGTAAAGGCCCCGATGATTTTAGGACGAATATATTCTGCGTCGATGCAAAGGGAACCGGCGCAGGGGGAGTGTTTATCACGGTTAAGGACATTGCAAACTTCTGGAGAGGACTTATAGACGGAAAGCTCTTTTCAAAAGAGATGACCGAAAATATGCTTCGTAAGCACAGCGGTGAAGGAGATGATCCAGAAGAAGGATATTACGGCTTGGGTGTTTGGATCATAGATGGTAACGGAAAGAAAGATATTCCATATTTTCAGGGATGTGATCCCGGAGTAAGCTTTATTTCGGAGTATAATCCAAATAAGGATATGATCACTGTGTTTGTAAGCAACTATGGCGATAATGTATGGAAGATCGCAAGGAATATCAGGAATTCATCCAAGTAGCTATTTAAGGACTCCTTCAGGGAGTCCTTATTTTATTTTCGCTTTCATGATAGTATATGCATTAGATCATTTATGCAGAGGTATGTGATGGCAGATTACAGAAAAACGAAACTTGCTTGTTACATGGGATTTATAACTCAGGCGATAGCTGCAAATTTCGCACCGCTTTTATTCCTGAAGTTTCATAAAGATTATGGGATCTCCCTGGGAAACATAGCACTTATATCCACTGTGTATTTCTTTACACAGCTTTTGATCGACCTGTTCTGTGCAAAGTTTGTGGACAGGATCGGATACAGGATTTCCATAGTGATATCCGAAGTCTGTTCCGCTGCGGGACTTATCGGTCTTGCATTTCTTCCGGATTTGCTTCCCAATGCATTTGCGGGGATACTTATCAGCGTGACGGTATATGCAATGGGATGCGGACTCATCGAAGTTCTGGTCAGTCCCATTATCGAAGCGTGTCCCTTTGAAAATAAAGAAGCGACCATGAGCCTTCTGCATTCATTTTATTGCTGGGGATGCGTGGGAACTATCCTGATATCTACACTGTTCTTCAAACTCTTTGGTATGGACAGCTGGAGATGGCTTGCGGTTATTTGGGCTTTGATACCTGCAATAAACATATATAACTTTGCAACATGCCCCATCGTACCCATCGTTGAAGACGGTAAGGGAATGGGAATCAGACAGCTCGGAAAGAAACCGCTCTTTTGGGTGGCGATATGTCTGATGGTATGCGCGGGAGCTTCGGAACTTGCGATGGCTCAGTGGGCATCTGCATATGCGGAAGCTGCACTCGGATTATCCAAAGCACTCGGTGATCTGATGGGACCTTGTATGTTTGCGGTAACAATGGGGATTAGCCGTATCATATACGGAAAGTATGGTGACAAACTTGATCTGAAAAAATTTATGCTCGGCTCCGGAGCACTGTGCGTTGTTTGTTATCTTATGGCTTCGATTTCCGACAGTCCTGTCATCGGACTTGCGGGATGCGTATTATGCGGATTTTCAGTAGGAATCATGTGGCCCGGAACAATAAGTATTTCATCCAAGAAATTTCCTGCAGGCGGAACAGCAATGTTTGCACTTCTTGCAATGGCAGGGGATCTTGGTGGAAGCATAGGACCTGCGATCGTAGGAAGAGTTACTCAGATGACCGGAGATAATATCAGAACCGGAATGGGTGTCGGACTTATTTTTCCTATAGTTCTTATCTTGATGTTGATCATTATGAGTAAGGCATCGGCAAAGGCTTAGAAAAATTTTGCTTGCTTTTTTTACATCTTTGCCTTAATCTGTTACAAAGCTGTGAAAAGAAGAGTAGGGTGTTAGGAGCTTTACAGAGAGTCGGCGTTTGGTGAGAGCCGGTGAGCAAGCAGCATCTGAACATGGTCTTGGAGCCGCGTACCGAGGTGTAAACTTAGGCTACGACGGGTGCGCCCGTTACAGTGCTAGACTATCGATGGATCATTTCCCGTCCGTAGTTGATAAGGCTTGTATCGTGAGATGCAGGTGAATTAGGGTGGTAACACGAAGCTTAGCTCTCGTCCCTGAATACTATTCAGAGAGGAGGGCTTTTTTAGTACAAAAAATTCGAAGTTATCACTGTCAAAGGAGGAAATGATTATGAATAAGAATATATTGATCGGTGGAGCATGGCCTTATGCTAACGGTTCTTTACACATAGGACATATCGCAGGATTATTGCCAGGAGATGTACTTGCCCGTTACCACAGAGCTTGTAATGACAAAGTGTATTTTGTGTCCGGCAGTGACTGCCACGGAACGCCCGTAGCGATAAGGGCAAAAAGCGAAGGAAGAACTCCGAGAGAAGTAAGCGACAGTTACCATGAGGAGTTTGTTGATTGTTTTAACAGGCTTGGTTTCAGTTATGACTGTTATACCAAGACATCGGATGATGCACATAAAGAATTCGTACAGGCATTCCACAAAAAGCTGTATGAAAGCGAGTACGTGTATGAGAAGGAAACACCGCAGGCATATTGTGAATGCTGTAATACTTTTCTTGCGGACAGATTCGTAACGGGCATCTGCCCCAAGTGCGGAGAACCTGCAAGAGGGGATCAGTGCGATGCATGCGGCACGGTGCTTGATCCCGAAAGCCTCAAAGAGCCGGTATGTGCGGTCTGTAATAATCCAATATCATTCAGAAATTCAAAGCATCTTTATATAGCAATCAGCAAGCTGGAAAAAGAATTAAGAGAACTGGTAAAGGGTGGAAGCTTATGGCGTAAAAATGCCGTTGCGTTTACTAACAGATATATTGATGAAGGTCTCAGGGACAGAGCTCTGACAAGAGACCTTGAATGGGGCATCCCTGTTCCGAAAGACGGATATGAAAATAAAACCATATACATCTGGGCGGAAAATGTACTCGGATATTTATCTGCAGCAAAGCAGGTAACGGATAAGAGAGGCGAAAGCTTCGAAGAACTCTTTGGAGAAAATGCAAAGCATTACTACGTACATGGTAAGGATAATATACCTTTCCATACCATAATCCTGCCTGCGCTTCTCCTTGCAAACGGAAGCGGATATCGTCTGCCGGATCAGATAGTATCCAGCGAGTATCTGACTCTTGAGGGAAGAAAGATCTCTACCAGCAGAAATTATGCGATATGGGTTAAGGATCTGCTTGATAAATATGATGCGGATTCTTTGAGATATTATTTCCTTGCCAATGGTCCCGAAAAGAAGGATGCTGATTTTTCCTGGGAAGAATTCGTAAACAATCACAACGGCGAGCTTTTGGGCGCGTACGGAAATTTCGTAAACAGAACTCTTACTTTTATTGCAAAATACTTTGACGGAGCAGTGCCGGAAGGTGAAGTATCCGCAGATTGGGAGAAGACATTAAAAGATCTTTATGATACGACGGGAAGCAGCATAGAAAAGGGAAATTTCAAGGAAGCGATTGACGGGATCTTTGATGTGGTCAGAAAAGCAAATAAGTTTTTCGATGAACAGGCTCCCTGGAAGACCAGAACCGAAAATGTTTCCGAATGTAAAAACACTTTGTATCAGTGTACGCAGATTATCGCAAACCTTGCGGTGGTGCTTGCACCGTTCCTACCTTTTTCATCGGAGAAAATATGTAAATGGCTTGATATAGAAAATGATTGGAATTACAAAACCGTAAAGTCCGGATACATTCTTCCCGAGATACAGATTTTATTTGAAAGACTTGATAAATCTGTGATAGAAGAAGAGAGACAAAAGCTGAGTATCTAGTGTATCATTAGAGTAGCCGATCGTTGTGGCGCAATTAACACGAAAGGAGTGATCTTTTGGGTGATGTTAGCTTAGTTGAATTAAATGAAGAAAACTGGATGGATTTTGCAAGCCTGTCAGTTAACGAAGATCAAAGATCATTCCTTGCAAGTAATATCGGTATCATAGCAAGAGGTTATGTATATCGCGACAGTAATGCAAGAGTTATCGGCATTGCATCTGACGGAGAAGCGGTTGGTCTTTTGCTTGTAAGAGATCTTGATGAAGAACCTGCATGTTATGATCTGCAGCAATTCATGATTGACGAAAAGACCCAGGGAAAGGGCTACGGAAGCAAGGCACTTCAACTGGTTCTTGATAGACTGTCAAAAGAGCGCAGATATGATTGCGTTGAAGTCTGCGTGAAGAAAGATGATACTGCTGCTTTGCACGTATATGAGAAAGCAGGATTCATCGATACGGGATATATTGATGAGGATGCACCTGACAGCATTAATCTGATGTATCACTTTGAACCGGCCGAAAAATGATGCGGTTAAAAAACGGAGTTTTATAAGTATGAGTAAGAGTTTGGAAGTTCTGTATGAAGGAATAAGTAAATCGATCAGCTTGCTGGATTTTGATGCGATCTGGGAAGGCTTCAGGCCCTTTAAGTTTGCTTTGTACAATGACAAAGAAGTTTTCTTTGACGGACACTTTGTAGAAAAGACAACGCAGTTTTGTGCCAATACTTCGATCGAATATGACGGTGAACTTATCGCCATATGGAATGTTGAAGATGATCTGGGGATCCCAAGATTCACATCATGCATCGTGCATGAGATGTTCCATGCATTTCAGGAACAGCAGGGTTGGAATTGCAGAGTAAATGAGATGGAAGCTCTGTATAAGTACAATTACTCCGAAGAGAATCTGAGTATTAAACTTCATGAAAACAGAATTCTTTTGGAACTGCTGGATGACGGACCGAATGCTGATAAATACAACGAACTGTGGGAGTGCAGGAGCTTCCGTCGTGAAAGATTTCCTTACGAGTTCTCATACGAATGCATCGGTGAAGAGATGGAAGGCAGTGCTACTTTCGTTGAGTGGCAGGTTTTAAAACAGCTTGATAAGGAAGCTGCGGATAAGTTTGTAGAAAACATGCGAAAAGTAATGCTTCAGCCTGAAAGATTTTTCCCGATAAGAATATCAGGTTACAGCACCGGAGCACTTCTTATCGATGCAATGATCAAGGCATGCGATTACAGCTACGGACCGGAAGACCGTCCTTTGACCGTAAGCAAACTTTCATCTCGCACGTCGAAATATGAGCCTGCAATACATCCTAAAGATATTCAAAAGGTATCATCTGCAATAAGAAGTTTTAATGATGAATCTAAAAGGATCATCGAAACATCTGTTGAAAACGGAGAAGTATTATTAAACGGACCTTATGAATTGGCAGGTGTAAACATTTATGATGCCAGGTGCCTCGATGGATACATTACATCCAGATTTTTTCTCATGTATATCGATAACGGAGAAAACAAAATGATCCGTGACAACTTCGTGATAAAAATGAAGGATGAGAAAACCATCGAAAAGGTATACAAGTGGGTGTAAGAATATTACTGACTTCATTTTGGAAACTCTGCGGCAAATAGCCGTAGAATTTTTGTTTTTTTATTATTCCAAATTTCAAAAATTACAATTTTTATTTTGAATATCTCATTCTCATTAAAGGGGCCGTGACAGATTAATACCTTCAGAGAGTCAGGACAGATCCTTGTTCTTAATGATGTGGCAGAGAAGACCGGATCTCTTAAAAAGCAGGATCAGTAAATTAACAAAAAGGACTCCCGGCAGGAGTCCTTTTTATATGCATCAATCTTTATTGTACATCGCTTACGATGTTGTAGTAGACATTTGATGTTATTTTGTAAACAGCTGCATAGAAAAGTGCAAATACCCCAAGGCTTGCAAGCGTGGTGATAAGCAGCAGATTTACGTTGTACAATCCGAAGACAGTCAGCATTCTGGATATGATAGGGAATGCAAACAGCAAATGCATTCCGGCAAAAAATAGCGGGATGAAAAATACCACAAGAAGCTGTGAGTTGATGCTTCGTTTAATATCTTTTTTGGTCATTCCGACTTTTCTCATTACACCAAATCGTTTGCAGTCTTCGTAACCTTCTGATATCTGTTTGTAATAAATGATCAGTACCGCTGCAAGGGAAAATACGATGCTCAGCATGATTCCGAGGAATAGGAAGCTTCCGTTAAGCGACATGTACTCGCTCTCCATACTGTCTCTTTCGTCAAAGTACATCCATCCGAAATCAGCTTCATGGGTATCATACAATCTGTCCCTGAGTGCATCACCGTATTCTTCATGTCCGCCTGCATAAGATACGTCAATGCTGTATAACCATCTCATTGTCAAAATTCTGTACCCGTCACTGTCCACACTTTCCGAGAATGTTTCTGCGACTTTTGTAAGATCGGGAACGACAAGAATTATCTCGGGTATGATATCTTTCATATAATTATCCGCAAATACTTCTTCGGCATCCGCTCTTACTATCTTGTAAGAACATGAATCGTCATAGCAACTCAGTGTGATGCTATCATGATCGAAATTGCATTCCGATGTGAAGAGTAATGCTTCACCATCCGCGAGGCTGATGCCGGTTCCGGTTTGGTTATTGTAATTATCAATAGATATCAAAAAAACATCTCTCAGTTCGTTCGAACCGATGTTATCATAATCACTCACCGTAAGATCTATCTCGTCTCCTTTGGCGAGTCCGATCAAGTTTGCGTAATAAAGGTCGAGAATTACATTTTTATCTGCGCCTATCTCTTCGTCAAACTCATCGATCGCATTTCTTAATGAGACAATATTTTCTTCGTTAAGCTGCTCGGGTTCTTCCATGGTAATCTTAAAATTTACATCTCCCGGATACATACTCTCCATCATATTATCTGAGCCAAACCACAAACATGTGGTTGACGATATGGTGACAAGTACCATGGTGGAAATGATCGCGATGGAAGCAAGTCCGGCACCGTTTCGCTTCATGCGGTAAACCATGGATGAAACAGATACGAAATGAGCGGGCTTATAGTAATATCTTTTATTCTTCTGAAGTATTTTGCACAGAACAACGCTGCCTGCGATCATCAGAAGATATGTTGCAATGATTACCATGATCACAGCAAAGAAAAAAATCTGAAGGGCTGCGATCGGATTTTTCATAATTGCTGAAACATAATAAGCAGCAGCCAGTATTACGACTCCCATAAGACCGAGGAACCAGTTTGCTTTAGGGGGCTTCTCACCTGCTTTGTCACTCTTCATCAAAGATACCGCAGTGCTTCTTCTGACACGAATGACGGAAGCGAGCCAGATGATGCCGAAGATTACCAGATAGACTTTCGCAGTCCTTAGTAATACGTCTGCATCCACTCTGACAGCATAGTTGACGGTGCCATTAAGCATACTTACCAGACCAATTTCGGCAAGCTTGGATGAAACTATTCCGAGAATGAGTCCGAATATAAGTGAGAATCCGGATGTTATCAGACTTTCAAAAGTTATGATCTTTGCAAGGTTTCCCTTTCCCATTCCGAGAACATTGTACAGACCGAACTCGGCAGCTCTTCTCCTTATGAGAAATGAGTTCGTGTAGAACAGGAAGATAAGTGAAAAGATAGCGATAACAAAAGTTCCGAGTCCCATGAGCATTTCTGTCGTGCTTCTTCCTCGTGGAAAGAGTTCAATGGTTTTCGGGGAGGATAAAAATCCGAGTATATAAAACATGGAGATCATGCATATGCATGTCAGGATATAAGGAAATACCATCCTTCTGTTTTTCCTTATACCGTCCCATGCAAGCTTGGGATAAAATAAGGTTTTCATGCTATATTCTCTCCTTGTGTCAAAGCAGTGAGGGTTTCGGTTATCTTCTGATAGAAGAGTTCATTTGTGCTTTCGCCGCGGTAGATCTGATGGTATACTTCACCGTCTTTGATAAAAAGAACACGGCTCGCACAGCTTGCGGCCTTGGCGGAGTGGGTCACCATGAGGATTGTCTGTCCCATCTTGTTAACTTCTCCGAAAAGCCTAAGCAGTTCATCGGATGACTTGGAATCAAGTGCACCCGTGGGCTCATCTGCAAGGATGATCTTGGGATCGGTTATAAGAGCTCTTGCAACGGCGGCTCTTTGCTTCTGACCGCCTGATACTTCGTAAGGATATTTCTTTAGAAGGTTTGTGATACCCAGCTTATCCGCAATCGGATCGAGCTTCTCCTTCATGGTCTTATAACTTTTTCCCGCGAGCACGAGAGGAAGGTAGATATTATCTTCAAGAGTGAAGGTATCCAGAAGGTTGAACTCCTGGAATACGAATCCCAGATTGTCACGTCTGAATGTTGCAATCTTTCTTTCGGAAATGCCGGACAGATCCATGCCCTTAAGAATGACCTTTCCTGCAGTAGCTTTATCAAGTGCGGCAAGAATGTTTAGGAGAGTGGTCTTTCCCGATCCTGATTCACCCATGATCGCAACGAACTCGCCGTCTTCCACGGTGAAATTGACATCTTTAAGTGCTTCCACTTCCTGACCGCCGAAGCGGGTCCTGTATACTTTTTTCAAATTACTGACTTCAAGTAAACTCATATTTGTAAACCTCCGTTTTGCTTACGGTTTTGTTTTTCCGTATGGTTATTGCCATGAAAATCTTATAACAGAAACGGATAAAGGGTTCTTTATACTTTCTTTAAGAACTTGCGAAGAATCGTTTTATTTTGCGGGACTAACGGTTTAGAGGCGTTTTGTCGTATAATATTAAAAAGAAAACGTAGCTTCCTTTAACATAAGGAGATGTGCCTATGCGTATAATGGCTTACATTGAAGAATTCAATATAATATCCGTAATCGTAAGACTGATGCTGTCGACCTTTGCGGGTGCGATCATAGGACTTGAACGCCGCCTTCACGGAAAGAGTGCGGGCGTAAAGACGTTTTCACTTGTGTGTCTGGGATCATCCCTTGTCATGGTCACCAATGAATTTTTGATGGATTCATATCCTTCGGGAGATGTTGCAAGACTCGGGGCACAGGTAATAAGCGGTGTCGGATTCCTTGGCGTCGGCACAATCATCATTACCGGAAGAAATTATGTTAAGGGACTTACCACCGCGGCAAGCCTTTGGACCACCGCATGCCTCGGTATCGCATTCGGCTCGGGATACATCGCAGCGGGTCTCATAGCACTTCTTTTTGTTTTCCTTATCATGACCGTTTTATCGGGGATCGGAAGACGCGCGGATGCATACACACCCTACATCCATCTGTATCTTGAGATCGGCAGAGAGGCCGGGATAGAGGTTTTGTATGACTATGTTCAGGAGAATGATTTCAGGATATCATCCATAGATAAACAGCAAAAACTGGCCATTAACGACAAGGATCTGTCCCTTCTGGTTGAGATCGATCTGCATAAGAGGCTCAATCATGCCGAAATCGTCGAAGCACTCAGCAAACTTGAGGCTGTTCACTATATCGAAGAGATTCATTAGTCAATAAATTGCTTTCCAACACCTTATAACGAATGGTATAATATAATTTACCCACTCTATGTGGAAGAAGAACGTGTAGAACTAAAACGACCGGGTTTGCATCTGAGGGGAGGCAACCGATGTGGGATTATAGTTTCGAAGTTCCAATCTTAATGATACTGGGTATTATCTTATTGTTCTATTTTTCGCGCCCGAGACTTCCGATCAGGAGAAACTGCGTATTTTTGCAGATGATCATGATCGAGACTCTGACGATTGTTATTGATGTGTGCGCATCTCATGCGGATACACATTATAGATCCTGGGCAGTCTATTATGTGGATTTCATCAATTTTTTGTATTTTGTGGCCTTTTTCATAAGGGCTTATATTCTGTATAAATTTTCCATCAGTGTTCTTAAGATCGATATAGAAAATAAGAGGATTTTCAAAACCCTTATCAGGATTCCTATGTATGTCGGCATCCTTATGTCTTTGCATTCCCTGATATGGGGATCTGCGGATAAACCCTATTTTATCTATTATGTGGATTCCGAAGGTTACCATGCCGGCGGTATGTATCATATCCTTTATTACATCGGTTTCTTTTACATCTTTATGTCCTGTATATGTTCGGTTATGTACATAAAAACTCTCGGAAGAAGACGTGAAAAGTACTCAATGGGTTTGTACAACATTCTCATCTTTGCTTCACTGTGTATAAGATACGCATTTCCCAGGTATCTGCTCATGGATACGGTTATATTTATGGCGATTCTGGTTGTGTATCTTGCATTTATCAATCCCGAGTATTTTCTGGACCTTAAGGCGAGTACCTTTAACTCTGTCGCATTAAACGAACATCTTGAAGAAAACCTGAATGAATTCAAGCTGGCTCCGATGGGCGTTACCGTAAATAACTATCATGAGATGCGCGATATCTACGGAATGTCCAATCTGGAAGAAGGCTTTGCTTTGATCGGAAAATATTTAAAGCAGGTTTTTCCTAAAGGAATAGTCTTCTATCTCAGAAACGGACGCTATATCGTACTGGTTGATCCTTCAACCGATTATGACG